>VFSW01010039.1_pt1 | contig 13455 bp, 8 predicted proteins | sample 5358111 | NCBI WGS metagenome assembly VFSW01 (sample SAMN11554181, study PRJNA540505) | mine drainage metagenome | isolation source: sediment from site ElyBrook_90M | place: USA: Ely Copper Mine, Vershire, VT | collected 2017 | reverse complement strand
TGATGCTGGTGATGGCCAACAACTTCATGCAGCTGTTCTTCGGCTGGGAAGCGGTCGGCGTGGTGTCCTATCTGCTCATCGGCTTCTGGTACACCAAGCCGTCGGCCATCTTCGCGAATCTAAAGGCCTTTCTGGTCAATCGCGTGGGCGACTTCGGCTTCGTGCTCGGCATCGCCGCGGTGCTGCGATACACCGGCTCGCTCGACTACGCGACCGTGTTCGCGCATGCGCAGCAATTCGCGGGCGGGCAGATTCATGTCGGCGGCGCAGTTCACTGGTCCGACATCAGCTTCACCTGCATCTGCCTGTTCGTGGGCGCGATGGGCAAGTCGGCGCAGGTGCCGTTGCACGTCTGGCTGCCGGATTCGATGGAGGGCCCGACGCCGATTTCGGCGCTGATCCACGCGGCGACCATGGTGACCGCCGGCATCTTCATGGTGGCGCGCATGTCGCCGCTGTTCGAGCTGTCGGAGACCGCGCTGTCCACGGTGCTGGTGATCGGCGCGACCACGGCGTTCTTCATGGGGCTGCTTGGCATCGTGGCCAACGACATCAAGCGCGTGATCGCCTACTCGACGCTGTCGCAGCTCGGGTACATGACCACTGCGCTGGGCGCGTCGGCCTACAGCGCCGGCATCTTTCACCTGATGACCCACGCCTTTTTCAAGGCGCTGCTGTTCCTGGCCGCCGGTTCGGTGATCATGGCGATGCACCACGAGCAGGACATGCGCAAGATGGGCGGACTGCGCAAGCACCTGCCGGTGACCTATTGGACCTGCCTGATCGGCTCGCTGGCATTGATCGGCTTTCCGGGGTTTTCGGGCTTCTTCTCCAAGGACGCGCTGATCGACGCGGTGCACGCCTCGACCCTGCCGGGCTCCGGCTACGCCTATCTTTGTGTCTTGAGCGGCGTGTTCATCACCGCGCTGTACACCTTCCGCATGTTCTTCATGACCTTCCACGGATCGCCGCGCATGGACCACCACACGGCCGAGCACCTGCACGAAAGCCCGTGGGTGGTGACCGTGCCGCTGGTGCTGCTGGCGATTCCCTCGGCGCTGATCGGCTGGTTCACCATCGAGCCGCTGCTGTTCGGGAATTACTTTGCCGGCGTGATCACGGTGCTGCCGGGCCATGACGTGCTCGGCCGGGTGGCGGAGGAGTTCGGCGGTCCCGGGTCGTTCCTGCTGCATGCCTTCGCGGCGCCGCCCCTGTGGCTGGCGGCCGCCGGCGTGGCGACGGCGTGGCTGTTCTTCCTCAGGCAACCGGCGCTGGCCGACGCCGCCGAGCGGCGCTTCCACTGGCTGTACCGCATCCTGGTGGAGAAGTTCGGCTTCGACTGGTTCAACGAACATGTCATCGTCGCCGGCGCGCGGCTGCTCGGCACCGGGCTGTGGCATGTGGGTGACGAGGCGCTGATCGACGGCGGCGTGGTCAACGGCAGCGCGCGTCTGGTGGGCTGGGTCGGCTCGGTGATGCGCTATGCGCAGTCGGGATATCTCTATCACTACGCGTTCGCGATGATCCTCGGACTCGCCGGGCTGCTGGTATGGCTGGTGTGGCGCACATGACGATGAGTTCGCATCTCCTGTCTCTGCTGATTTTCCTGCCCATCGTCGGCGGCTTCGGCATCCTGGCCCTGGGCTCCAATCCGGGCGCCGCGCGCTGGTCGGCGCTCCTCGTCAGCCTCCTCACCCTGGCCGCCAGCGTGCCGCTGTACACGGCCTTTCATGCCGGCACGGCCGCCATGCAATTCGTCGAGCGGGCGGCGTGGATCCCGGCCATCCATGCGGATTTCCACATCGGCGTGGACGGCATCTCGATGCCGCTGATCCTGCTGACCACCTTCACCACGGTGCTCATCGTGATCGCCGGCTGGGAAAGCGTCGAGAAGCGGGTGGCGCAATACCTGGCCTCGTTTCTCATCCTCGAGGGACTGATGATCGGGGTGTTCGCCGCGCTCGACGGCGCGCTGTTCTACGTGTTCTGGGAGGCGATGCTGCTGCCGATGTTCATCATCATCGGCATCTGGGGCGGACCCCGGCGCGTCTATGCGACCATCAAGTTCTTCCTGTACACCTTCATCGGTTCGCTGCTGATGCTGGTGGCTCTCATCTACCTTTATCTGAAAACCGGCAACTACGAATTGTCGGCCTTCCAAAATCTCAGCCTGACCCTGGGCGAGCAGACCTTCATATTCCTGGCGTTCTTCGCCGCCTTCGCGGTCAAGGTGCCGATGTGGCCGGTGCACACCTGGTTGCCGGATGCGCACGTGGAGGCGCCGACGGGCGGCTCGGTGGTGCTGGCGGCGATCATGCTGAAGATGGGCGGCTATGGCTTCCTGCGCTTCGCACTGCCGATCGCGCCGGATGCGAGCCGGGAACTGGACTGGTTGATCATCACGTTGTCGCTGATCGCGGTGGTGTACATCGGGCTGGTCGCCCTGGTGCAGCGCGACATGAAGAAGCTGATCGCCTATTCGTCGATCGCTCACATGGGCTTCGTGACCCTCGGCATTTTCATCGGTTATCGGATCGTCGCCCACACGGGTCGAACCACGGGCATCGAGATGGGCCTGGATGGGGCCATGGTGCAGATGCTCTCCCACGGGCTGGTGGCCGGGGCCATGTTCCTGTGCGTCGGCGTCATGTACGACCGGGTGCACAGCCGCGAGATCAGCGCCTACGGCGGGGTGGTCAACACCATGCCGCGTTTCGCCGCCTTCATGGTGTTGTTCGCGCTCGCCAACGCGGGATTGCCCGGAACCTCCGGATTCGTCGGTGAGTTCCTGGTGATTCTGGCCTCCTTCAAGGCCAATCCCTGGTTCGCCTTCCTCGCCGCCAGCACCCTGGTGCTGGGCGCGGCCTATACGCTGTGGCTGATCAAGCGGGTGATATTCGGCGAGGTGGCCAACGACAAGGTGGCCGCGCTCAAGGACCTCAACGGCCGGGAGTTCCTGGTGTTGGGGATACTCGCGATCGCGGTTTTGGCGGTCGGCCTGTGGCCGGCCCCCGTGCTCGATGTCATGCGCGCCTCGACCCAGCACCTGGCCCAGCAGTTGCTGGTCTCGAAGATCGCTCCCTGAAGGGCCCGTCATGAACCCGTTCAATGTTGCTGAATTCAACGCCGGTCTGAGTCTGGCGGCGCCGGAGATCTTCCTCGGCGTGGCGGCCTGCGTGATCCTGCTGCTCGATCTGGTGCTGGGCGAGACGCGGCGGCGCACGACGGCGGTGTTGTCCGTGCTCAGTCTGCTGGCGACCGCCGGGCTGGTGTTGGCGCAGCCGGCGGCCACGCGCGTGGTGGCCCTGGGGGGGCTGTTCGAACTGGACGGCATGGCGCAGGTGCTCAAGGTGGCCACCCTGCTGATCACCGCGCTGGTGTTCGTCTATTCCATCGACTATCTGCAGCGCCGTTCCATCCTCAAGGGCGAGTACTTCGTGCTCGGCCTGTTCGCCGCGCTGGGCGGCATGGTGCTCATCTCGGCCGGCAGTCTCCTCACCCTGTACCTGGGGCTGGAACTGATGTCGCTGTGCCTGTACGCGATGGTCGCCTTCGATCACGAATCCGGCATCGCGGCGGAGTCGGCCATCAAATACTTCGTGCTCGGCTCCATGGCCTCCGGCACGCTGTTGTACGGCATGTCCATCCTGTACGGGACCACCGGCAGCCTGGAGCTGGCCGGCATCGCGGCGGCGGGGCAGGGCGGCCTGTCCGGCAACATCGGCCTGCTGTTCGGCATCGCCTTCATCATCGTGGGCGTCGGCTTCAAACTCGGCGCGGTGCCCTTCCACATGTGGATTCCCGACGTGTACGAGGGCTCGCCGACCGCGGTGACGCTGTTCATCGGCACGGTCTCGAAACTGGCCGCCTTCGCGCTCATCATGCGCCTGCTGCCCGAGGCGCTCGGCGCCTCCCAGGGCGATTGGAGCCAGATGCTGGTGGTGCTCGCCGTGCTGTCCATCGGCATCGGCAACGTGGTGGCCATCGCCCAGTCGAACATCAAGCGCATGCTGGCGTACTCGACGATTTCCCACGTGGGCTACATTCTGCTCGGCATCCTCGCCGGCAGCCTGCAGGGCTACCAGGCCGCCATGTTCTACATGCTGACCTACGTGCTGGTGGCCGGCGGCGCCTTCGGCATGATCCTGTTGTTGTCGCGCAGCGGCTTCGAGGCCGACAAGATCGCCGATTTCAAGGGACTCAACGCACGCAGCCCCTGGTTCGCCGGCATGATGGCCATCCTGATGTTCAGCCTCGCGGGCCTGCCGCCCTTCGTGGGCTTTTGGGCCAAGCTCGGCGTGGTGCAGGCGGTGCTCGGCGTGGGCGATACCGCGCTGGCGGTGGTGGCGGTGCTGTTTTCGGTGGTGGGCGCCTTCTTCTACCTGCGCATCGTCAAGATGATGTATTTTGACGATCCGGCGGATGATTCCGCCATCGGCGGCTCGCTGCTGATGCGCGCGCTGTTGAGCGCCAATGCGCTGCTGGTGTTCGCCCTGGGCGTCATTCCGGGGGCGCTTATCGCGCTGTGTCAGCGAGCCATCGGTTAGGCGGGCAGCTCTCCGGGCCGCCCGCCTCGGCGGACCTGGAGCCGATCTGAACTCCACTACCGGCACTACTTGCAATGCCGGTGGTTACCGGTAGAATGGTCGGCTCCCTGGTGCGGGGTGGAGCAGTCTGGCAGCTCGTCGGGCTCATAACCCGAAGGTCGCAGGTTCAAATCCTGCCCCCGCTACCAACTTATCCCATGCGCAGAAAGCCAGCACGGCGCCACGAGGCGGCGGCTGGCGTTCAAAAAGGCTTTCGCCATTTCAGTCCCGGAAATCGGGCATGGGCCCGGTCCGTCGCGCTCCATTCGCAATCAGCCCCGACCGCGAGCGCCGCGTTCCAGGCGTCGTGGACCGGGTTCCCGGTCGCTTTCGCATCGATCCAGAGCCTCCCGAAAAGCTGCCAGTGACGGTCGCCGCGCACGATGGGCATCACGTTCCGCGGACTGGTCAGTACGTGACCATGGTCCCGCAGCTGGTCGAGACCGGCGGGTTGCCTGAAGATCCGAGGATGGCTGCAGATCCTGACGACAGACGCAAGGATCGGCGGCGACATCCCGTAGGCTGAACGTCCGTTGACAACATCCGCTCTGGCGCCGGCGATCAAGCCGGAGCGCGCGCGGCTTGCCGGCACTCGAACCCGCGGCCTCCTGGCAACGTTTGGATATATATGGACAAATATAACGACTTCAAATAACGTTGCCGCCGGACATTTGCGGGAAAAAAACGTGGCCGTGAGGAATTCGAGTCTGGCCCTGTTGTTGAGTTCGCTCGCCGGCGCCGCGCACGCGGCGGAGGAAGGACGGGTACAGACTCCCCCCGGGGAGCAGGCCTGCGCGAGCGTCAAGGAATTCGTTGCCACCGATTGCTCGCTGACCTGGAACGGCATCACCCTGTATGGGGCCTATGACGTGGGCGTCGGCTGGGTGAGCCACGGCCTGCCGGAAAACGGCTACAACTATGAGGGTGAATCACTCGTCAACCGCAACGGCAACCGCTCCCAATTCCTCCTGGCGCCGAACAACCTGTCGCAGACGGGTCTGGGTCTGAAGGGGAAATTGGAATTCATGGACGGCTGGTACGGGGTGTTCAACGCATCCACCGGCATCAATCCGCAGTCCGGGCAGCTGGCCAACATGGCGGCCACCAACACGACCAACAACGGTCTTCCCCGGGGCAGCTATTCGGTCACCGGCGATGGCGCGCGCGCCGGGCAGCCGTTCAATGATGAATTCTATGGCGGAATATCTTCCGCGCCTTTCGGCACGCTCACCTTCGGTCGTCAGCGCTCGCTCGGTACCGATGCGATGCTCGTTTACGATCCGTCCGCGGGTGCCTATTCTTTTTCATACATCGGCTACAACGGCACCATGGCCGGCGGCGGCGACACCCAGGACACGCGCTGGGACGACGCCATGAAGTATCGGCTCGCCCATGGACCGGTCCACTTTGGCGCCATGTACAAATTCGCCGACGGCTCCGGCGGCTGCTACTCCGCCGCCGCCACCTGGTCCGCCGCCACCTGCACCGCCGAGACGCCGCATAACACCGCGTACGGATTCGACTTCGGCGCGACCTACGACGATTTCGCCGCCGACGTGGTTTTCCAGCACTTCAACCAGGCGATCAGCGTGCTCAACCCCCTGCTGGGAGCTCAGAGCCTGACGCAACCGTATCAGTCGACCCTCAACAGCATCAATACCAACCCCATCAGCGGGGCCAATGTGATCGGCACGACCAACACCGAATATGGCATCGTCACCGACAATACGGCGGTCATGGTCGCCGCCAAATACACCTTGAACCAGTTCAAGTTCTTTGGCGGCTACGAACACATCCGACAGGACAATCCGTCGCAGCCGTTGGGCGTGGGTGCCTCGGCCCAGGGCGGCTATCTGCTGAGCGGAGTCGAGGACAACAATCTCGATTCGCCCAAGGCCGTGCAGATCTGGTGGACGGGCGCGGAATACGCCTACGACCCCAATACCGACATCACCGGGTCTTGGTATCATCAGTTGCAGGGTGACTTTCGTGTGCCGTCGAACTGCTCGGGCAGCGCCGGTCTGCTCGCCGCCTGCGGCGGCACTCTCAACGAGTTTTCCGCCTATGTCGATCATCACTTCACCCCGCGCTTCGACGTCTATGCCGGCATGGCGTATTCCGAAGTAAGCGGTGGTCTGTCCATCGCCATTCCCCACAAACCGGGCGTCGCCTATTTCTACAACAGCAACATCGCTCCGACCATCGGTGGTCGTTTCACCTTCTGATCGAGTCTTTCGCGGCCGACGCCGGCGGTGTTCATCGGGAAGGCGGGCGTGAGAGAACTGCTCAGGGCCGCGATGGCGGTGTGTGGGTGGCTTCTCTGCCTGCCAAGCTGGGGCGCGCAGACCGCCCCCGAAACCCTCTTGGTGTACGCCGCCGCCTCCCTGACCGACGCTCTTCAAGAGATGGGCGAGGGCTTCACGAAGGCCTCCTCGATTCCGGTGGCTTTTTCCTTTGCGGCCAGTTCCACCCTTGCCCGGCAAATCGAAAACGGCGCGCCGGCGGACGTGTTTTTCTCCGCGGATGTCGAGTGGATGGACTATCTGCAATCCCGACAGCGGCTTCAGATCACGACCCGGCATGACGTCTTGGCCAACCACCTGGTGCTGGTGGCGCCCGCCGATAGCAAGATCACGCTCAAAATCGCTCCCCATTTTCCACTCGCGGCGGCATTGGGGGCTGGTCGGCTGACCAGCGGAGATCCGGACTCGGTGCCGGTGGGGCGCTATGCGCGCCAGGCGTTGACGAAACTCGGGGTCTGGAAGGATATCGAGCGGGATTTGGTGCGCGCCGACAGCGTGCGTTCGGCTCTCGCCTTCGTGGACCGCGGGGAAGCGGCGCTCGGCATCGTATACGCCACCGACGCCCTGGTCGACAAAAGAGTCCGTGTGGTGGATTCTTTTCCGGACAGCACCCATCTGCCGATCCTATATCCCATTGCACTCACCGCCGACGCCAGGCCGGACGCCCGTAAATTCATCGACTATGTCCGGAGCGGGATCGGGGAGGCCACGTTCAAGAAATTCGGCTTTCAGCCCTTGCACTAGCAGACGCCGGGGGTTCCACCTGCATGGACCGGCCGCTTCCCCGAAACGGCCGGGGCCGCGCGAGTGTAGTATCTGTGCTGCCAAGTGCTCACCCGAGAACCTCAGCAAATGGACGCAGGAATTGGCGTACATCGAACGCGATGCGCGCGGGATAGGTCAGAAGCGACGGCGGGAGGGTGCCATGACGGGGGCCCCGCCAACCGTCGTCTGCAACGCGTGAGACGCCTCGCGCCGCCCTGGGGTGCGGGGGCGGCTCATGGGAGTTAGACGCGCCTTTGTGTGGGCGTCCACGGCCCGTTACGTCAACTTGGCGCTGAACCTGACGGTCACTCTGTTTCTCGCCCGTGTGCTGGCGCCGTCGGAATACGGCGTGGCGGTGCTGGGCAGCGGGATCTTCGCCGTCGCCGAGGCGTTGCGTGCGCTGGGCGGCGGCGCCTATCTCATTCAAAAGCAGGAATTGTCGACGGCCAACGTGCGCGCCTGCTTTTCGGTCAGTTTGACGACCACCCTGCTGGTGACGGTGGCCCTGCTGCTGTTGGCCCGCGGGGTGGCCGGCTTTTTCGCCGTGCCGCGGCTCGCACGCTACATCCATGTCGCCGCCCTGGGTTACGCGATGGGGCCTTTCATCAGTCCGATTGCGGCGCTGCTGGGGCGCGACATGGCCTTTGGCAGGCTGGCGCTCATCAGCACCGCAAGTGCCGCCGTCAACGCCGGCGTCAGCGTCACGCTGGCGGTCGCCGGCTTTTCCTACCTGAGCTTCGCCTGGGCAGGCGCCGCCGCGACCGCGGCGAGCATGCTGTTGTCCGTCCTGCTGTGGAAGGACCGTTCGATCTTCCGGCCCACTGGGCGCGGGTGGCGCAGTGTGCTTGGTTTCGGGCTGTACGACAGTGCCACGGCGGTTGTCTCCCAGGTCGCCGACGCCCTGCCGGCCTTCATCTTCGGCCGGCTGCTCAATACCGACGCGGTGGGCATTGGTCAGCGGGCGGTGATGCTGTGCTTCGCTCCGGAGCGGGTGATATTGGCGGGGGTGGGCGCGGTGGCGCTGCCCGCGTTCGCGCAGCACACGCGCAACGGCCTGAGCTTGCGGCCGGTGTATCTTCGCGCCATCGAACTCATCACGGCGGCCCAGTGGCCCTCGTTGATGCTGCTGGCCGTTCTGGCGCAGCCTCTCGTGGTGGCGCTGCTGGGCACGCAATGGCTGGCGGTGATTCCGCTGGTGCGGATCCTGGCGGTCGCCATGCTCATGTCCTTTCCGATCACCCTGCACTACCCCACGGTGGTGGCGGTGGGGGCGATTCGCTACATGCCGGCGGTGATGGTGGTGCAGAGCGTCGCCTCGCTCGCGGTGTTTACGGCCGCCGCGCGCCATGGGTTGATGGCGGCCGTTCTGAGCTCGCTGCTGATACTGCCCTGCAACGGGTTGCTGGCGCTGTTTATCGCCAAGCATTTCATCGGCTTCCGGTGGCAGGAAATGCTCGGCGCCACGCGTCGCAGCCTGGGGGTCACCGGCTTGTCGGTGGTCGGGCCCGCCGTCCTGGTGACACTCCTGCCGGTGGCGGCGCGTCCGCTCGGGATGGCATCAGCCGGAGTGTTCCTCGGTGGCGTCGGCTGGCTCCTGGGTCTGCGCATGACCCGCCACCCGTTGCTCGACGAGATGCGCCGATTGACCGTCGATTTGCGCGCGACGGCGGCGGTCACCCGCCTACTGTCCGCGGCCCAGCGGATTTTCCAGCGCTGAGGATTTCGTCGGCACGCCGGGCAGCGCCGCGATCCAATCGCCGATCAACCGCAGCAGCCGCTCGCGTTGCTCTTGCGCCGAAAACAGGTGGTCACTGTCGGGAAAGTGCGCGATTTGCAAATGATCCAGCGCGCGGAACTGCGGAAACGCATCGATCATCTGCTGCGGATAGCTGTGGCGCGTCGATGGCGCCGTGAAGGCGGCGAGCACACGCACGCCCCCGCGGGCCGTGGCGCCGTAACTCGCGGCCAGGCGCGCATGCAACGGAGGATGAGCCGACGCGGGCTTTCCCAGAGAGTGTTTCAAGGTGTATCGCCATCGCGCCAGAAACGAGGTGAGCAGTCCGCTGCGACCTGTGGCGACGCTGACCCAGCTGCGCAGATTCGTGAGCCTTTGCATCACGTAGTGGAAATAGTACCTGCCGGTGGGCGGCAGGGTGGGGTCCATCAGCACCAAGCCCACGACGCGGGGGTCGCCGGCGGCGTACAGGGCGGCGTGGTCGGCGCCGGCACACAGTCCCACCAGCAGGAAGCGGGTGGCCTGGCAGGAACGCTGCAACCAATCGAGTGCCTCCCGGATGTCGGCCAGGCAGGACTCCAGCGGCGCCAGCGGCTGCTCGCGAGGGGCGCTGTCACCGATGCCGGAAAAATCGAAACGCAGCACCGTGTGTCCGGCGCTGGCGAGCCGCCGCGACAGGGTCACGTACATCCGATGGTGACCGATACGATGCACGATCCCGGTGTTCAAAATCACGACCACCGGCCGACCGTCCGGCGGCGCGGGAGCCAACGGGCGGGTCATGATGCCGAGCAGCGAACCTTGTTCGCCGAAGAGCAGCGCTCGTTCGCTGTACGGCTCCGTCAACGCAGCCACTCGACTATTCTCTGGATGACCTGGAAGGGCATCGCGCCGTTCGTCGTCGCCGTCTCCAGCCAGGCGCGGGGACCGGCAATGAATTCCACGGAAGCCGGCGCCTTGGCGGTTTGCGCCAGAAGGGCACGGAGTTCGTCCGCGACGACTTCTTCCTCGGTGGTCAGTATCAGCGCCCGGGGCGGCAATCCCGCCAGCAAAGGACGCAGTTCGACGGAGCGCAATTGGCTGCATAGCAGCGGCGGGAGCGGGGATTCCTGCAGTTCGATACCGCGGGTGTCCCCGCCGGGTCCGTGCGGATTGCGGAATAGGAGGCGGCTCCAGTAATCCTCGCCCGACCTGATGGGGTCCCACATGACCATCGATTCGACCACCTCGCGACGCTGCTCGACGGCCCGGGCGCCGATCACGGCCCCCAGTCTGAGTCCGACCAGCGCCACCGGCAGAGGGCCGATGATGTCGCGCAATTCATCGATGGCGGCAACCACATCGGTCTCCCACCCCGCCATGTAGCCCTGGGATGAGTCGCCGGCGGAGTCGCCCGTGGCGAAATAATCGAAGCGCAGGGTATGACAGCCGGACATGGCCAGCCTGGCCGCGAGCGCCCGCAGCGACCGATGCGCATGGACGGCTTCACTGCCCCAGGGGTTGCACAGCACCGCCGCCCGGGGCCGACCCGCATGGGGTTGGGCGGGATCGTAAATGCCGAACAACCGGCGTTCGCCGTTGCCGAAATACAGCGGAGTCATCACGGGGGACGCTCATGGTCGGAAGAGTCGGCTTCGAGCAGCGCGGCGACCTGGCGCAGAGTGTTGAAAAACAGCGCGCGCGGATCCATGCGCCGGCCCGTCTTCTCCTCGACCAGGCCGGTCACCCGCAGCGCGAGCAGGGAGTAGCCGCCGAGTTCAAAGAAATTGTCCGCCGAATCGATGCCCTCGACCTTCAGCACCTCGCGCCATATCTGCGCCAGCAGAATTTCCATCGCGGTCAGCGGCGGGTTGCTCGCGGCCACGGCGCGAGATTCGCTGGTGAAGGGGTTGGGCAGCGCCCCACGATCCACTTTCCCATTGGGCGTCGTCGGCATCGCCGTCAGCGAGAAAAATAGCGCGGGAATCATGTACTCCGGCAGTTGCAATCGCAGATGGGCCCGCAGTTCACCGGAGGTGGGTTCCTGCGGGTTCCGATAAATGATGAATGCCACCAGCCGCAGGTCCTCCGCCGCGGCCGCCCGCGCAACCACCACCGCATGGCGGACCGCTGGATGCGTTCCCAGGACCTGCTCGATTTCTCCCAGTTCGATGCGATAACCGCGGATCTTGAGCTGATTGTCCAGCCGCCCGAGATGGTACAGCCGGCCGTCGGCGCCCCAACGGCCAAGGTCTCCCGTGCGATACAACCGCGCCCCTGGCTGATCGGAATACGGGTCGGCGCGGAAGCGGTCGGCGGTCAATCCGGGCTGCCGGTGATAGCCCGCGGCGACTCCGGCGCCCCCGATGCAGATCTCGCCGGCGGCGCCGATGGGTTGCAACTCGCCCGCCGCATCCAGAATGTGGATCTGCGTGTTATCGATGGGTCGCCCGATATCGATGTCCGGCGCGCCGTGCGACACGCGGCCGGCAGCCGACCAGACCGTGGTTTCGGTGGGGCCATACAGGTTCCACAATTCACCCACCCGGCCGAGCAATTCATCGGCCAGCTGCCGAGACAGAGACTCACCCCCGCACAGGGCGCGGAACGTCGGACCGCCCGTCCAGCCGGCTTCCACCAGCATGCGCCAGGTGGCGGGAGTGGCCTGCAGCACGGTGGCGCCGCTGGAAGACAACCGGGCGGCGAGCAGCCGGCCGTCCGCGGCCTCGCGCCGCGAGAGCAGCTCGATTCGGGCGCCCACCATGAGCGGCAGGAACAATTCCAGCGCGGCGATATCGAAGGACACCGTCGTCACCGCGGCGAGCACGTCCGTCGCCGACAGGCCCGGTTGCTTGCGCATCGATTCCAGGAAATTCATCAATGCGCCGTGCGTCACCGCAACGCCCTTCGGCTTGCCGGTCGACCCCGAGGTATAGATCATGTAGGCGAGGTCGGCGGCGGAAGGGGCAATGTCGAGTTCGGAATCCGAGCGGCTTGACCGGCGCTCATCGGCCGCCACGTCGATGTTCAACGCCTCGGCCGGCAGCCGCAGTCCAGGCGGCGCCTCTCGGCAAGTCAGCAGCAGCGCGGCACCGCTGTCCGAGAGCATGTAATTCAGGCGTTCGACGGGGAATCCCGGATCCAGCGGCAGGTAGGCGGCGCCGGACTTTTGCACGGCGAGCAGACTCACGAGCAGATGTAATGAGCGCTCCATGCAGACCGCCACCAACCTCCCGGGCCCGAACCCCAGCGCGCACAGCTCGTGGGCGAGCCGATTGGCGGCCGCGTTCAGCCCGCCATAGCTCAGCTGCTCTCCCTGGAAACCGATCGCGGGGGCGTCCGGGTTGCGGCGGGCCTGGGCCTCGAAGGCCAGGGGTAATGTCGGTCGCGCGGCCGCCGGCGCCCGGGTTGCGTTCCAAGCCAGCAGGCTGGCGCGCTGATCGGCCGGCAAAATCGGCAGCACCGACAGCGGCTTGTCGGGTGCGCTCATCGCGGCATCGAGGAGCAGCAAGTACTGCTCGACCAGACGCTCGATGGTGGCCCGCTCGAAAACCTCGACATCGTATTCGACGCTGAGCTTGCGGGTGATCTGCGGATCGACCGAGAAGCTCAGCTCGAACTGTGCGCCGCCCCGATCGATGTACAGGGGTTGCCAGTCAAGAGCGTCGAATTCCAGGCCGTGCATGGGTGCGTTGGTGACATTGAACAGCACCTGAACCAGCGGGGCCCGGGTGCCATCACCCCGGCTGCCCAACTCCTGCACCAGTCGGTCGAAGGATACATCCTGGTTCGCAAACGCCTCCAGTGCGACACCGCGCACACGCCGCAGGAATTCCCGAAAGCCGGGGTTTCCCGACAGATCATTGCGCAGAACCAGGGTATTGACGAAGGTGCCGACCAGCCCCTCCACGGCGCGAATCGAGCGGTTGGCCACCGGCACGCCAATGGGAAAGTCCTCCTGCCCGCTCAGTCGGTACAGGAGCGCTGCAAAGGCCGCGAACAACGCCATGAAGGCGGTGCTGCCGGCGTCGACGCTGAACTGGAGCAGGCGGGCGAGGAGGTCCGCCGGGATCTCCCGGTCGTAAAA
>VFSW01010038.1_pt1 | contig 13456 bp, 10 predicted proteins | sample 5358111 | NCBI WGS metagenome assembly VFSW01 (sample SAMN11554181, study PRJNA540505) | mine drainage metagenome | isolation source: sediment from site ElyBrook_90M | place: USA: Ely Copper Mine, Vershire, VT | collected 2017 | reverse complement strand
ATTTTCATCCAGGGTGGGTCGGCCGCCGCCGGCCGGTGGCCAACTCGCAATGACATCTCGGGGATCGCCTCGCCGTAGTCCAACGTGTCTGCCCATTCCGGCGATTCGGGATTTCCCCGATCAGTCCAGGCAGCGCTGTGGGAGCTCGTTCAATCCGCTCCGAATGCCGCCGCGATGGCCTGCCGGATCGGGTCCTGTGCGGTGTTCGGCGGCAAGAACATTCGATTGTGGCAGATCGCAACCGCCAGCCGGTGATCAGGATCCGCCCAGGCGATCGAGCCGCCGGCGCCCGGATGGCCGATGGCCCGCGGATTGTTGCCGATCTGGCGGCCCAGGTTCTCGGGTTGCGTGTTCCCGCCCAGCCAGAACCCGGCGCCGATGCGCAGCGGAATGCCCTGCACATCGTCCAGCTTGTCCGACTCGGGACGCGGCACGCTGAAGGTTTTCACCAGTTCCTCGGGCAGCAGCCTGACGCCGTCCAGCGTGCCGCCGTTCGCCAGCATGGCGAAGAATCGGGCCAGCTCGCGCGCGGTGGCGAACCCGCCGCCGCCGGGGATGCAGCTTTCGCGCACGTCCTTACGGCCGAATACATCCTCGCGCGTGCCGACCTGCAGGGGGATGGCGCGGAACGGCGGCGCATCCGGCGGCAACTGACGCGGCGGCGCATCGATCAGACGAGCCACCCGTGGATGTTCGCTGGGCGGAATGCCGATCCAGATGTCGCCGATGCCGAGGGGTTGGAGAATCTCCTCCAGCACAAAGGTGCGGAAGGACCGGCGTTTCGTATCGGTGCGGCGCACAACTTCGGAAATCATCCAGCCGAACGTCAGGCTTTGGTAGCCGTTGCGGGTGCCCGGCTCGAACATCGGCGGCAGGCGCGCGATCTGATCGACCATCCAGTCGTAATCGGCCATCCGCTCCGGCGTAACGGTCTCCGGCATCTGCCAGACGCCGGAACGGTGGTGCAGGACGTGACGCACCGTCAGCTTCTGCTTGCCGTTGGCCGCGAATTCCGGCCAATAGCGCGCAACCGGTGCATCGTACTCGACCAGCCCGCGCGCAACCTGGATATGCAGCGCCGTCGCCGTGACCGCCTTGATGACGGAGAAGGTCGGAAACAGCGTGTCCGCCTTCACCTCCCGCCCCGTGGTGGAATCGGCGATGCCGGCCCAGATATCCACCGCCAGTTCGCTGTTCACGTAGACGGCGAGCTGGATGCCAACCTCTCCGCCTTCCCGGATGGAACGCTCCACCGCATCGCGGAAGAGTCCGGCAATACCTGTCCGCGTTTGGCCAATACCAATGTTCATCGCTCGGTATTCCCCCGATAAACGGCCGGCTGGCACGCGGCGGCTCTCCAGCGTAGTGTGCAGCGTGCCAAACACTTGGGGGAAACACAATGTCGCTCACGCGTCGCGGCTTCGCGCTCGCATCGGCCGGTGCCTTGGCCTCCGGGCTGTCCCGTCCCGCATCTGCCGCGGCCGAACCGATCCGGATCGGCTATCTGGCCGCGCTCACCGGCGCGGCCTCCGGTCCGACACGGCTGGGTTTCGAACCCGGCATTCTTCTCGCTGTCGAGTATATCACCGCGGCGGGGGGTGTGCTCGGGCGCAAGATCGATCTGATCACCCGCGACACCCAGAGCGATCCCACCAAGGCGGTCAACGCCGCGCAGGAGCTGATTGTCCAGCGGAAGGTGCATGTGATGGTCGGGCCGATGAATTCCGGCGAAGCGCTTGCCACGACGGCGATCCTGGCGCGCGCCGACATGCCCAACTTCCACCCGTGCTACGTCGACAGCCTGATCGACCCGGTGAAATATCCGAATGCGTTTCGCGTCAACTGCCGTAGCGGGCAGCTCGACGAGGCGGTACGCGACTATGTGCTGAATGTCGCCAAGATCCGCGATGTGACGGTGATGGGCGATACCACCGGCTATGGCACCTCCGCAGTCGCGTCTTGCGTGGCGGGCTTCAAGGCAGCAGGCGCCAATGTCGTTTACCAGGCGCAGATCGACGCCACCCAACCCAACGTGAAACCCGATCTGCTGCGCGCCCAGGCGGCCGGGGCCAAGTACGTCGTGCTGTGGAGCGTATCCGCCGAACTGCTGGCGCGGCTGATGAACGAGCGCGCACAGATCGGCTGGGACGTGCCGTTCGTCGGCCATCCCTCGCTCGGCAGCGGCGAAGTCCGCAACCTGCTCGACAAGCCGTCCAACTGGCAGAAGGTCTACACGATCGGCTTCCGCAGCTGCGCCTACAATGCCGCCGGCAAGCTGCCCGCGCGCACCGCAGCCTTCGTCAAGCGGCTGCATGCCAAGGGGGTGAATCTGTCGGATACGGTGCTGTACTACATCCTCAATGGCTATGATCTGATCGCGCTGCCGGCGGCTGCGATAAAGCGGGCCGGCGGCACGGATGCGAAAGGGATCATCAAATATGTGAACTCCCTGGAAGCCGGATGGCCCGGCCTGTCCGCCACCTTCAAATTCTCCCCGAAACAGCATAACGGCCTGCCGACAAAGGAGATCGTGATGGTGGCAGCGAATTCGGTGAAGGACGGCGCCTACGACCTGGCGCCGGGATACAGCGGATAGTCGTTCTGCCGACGATCCCCTTCCGTCGGCGTCATGGATAGCCAGGCGCGCGCGGCCGGGTTAACTTGGTTTCCTTCGCAACCAACGGAAACCAGCCATGCCGATGCAAGAGTCCGCCAAGCCCGGCGCGGGCGAACGCCCGCTGCTGTTCACCCCGATCGTCCTGCGCGGGGTCACCGCGAAGAACCGGCTCGTGTTCTCGCCGATGGTGCAGTACCACGCCAAGGACGGCATCGCCGGGGATTTCTACCTGGTGCATCTCGGCCGCATGGCGCAAGGCGGCTTCGGCATCGTGTTCACCGAGGCCACCGCGGTGGAGGCGCGCGGCCGCACCGGTTATTACGACATGGGACTGTGGGACGACGGGCAGATCGCCGGCGTGCGGCGCATCGCCAATTTTGTCCACGCCGAGGGCGGATTGCTCGCGGTGCAACTGGCGCATGCCGGACGCAAGGCCTCCGCCACCCGCGCGATCGACGGCGGCAGCCCGCTCACGCCGGCGGACGCCGCGCGCGGCATGCCGCCCTGGCCCGCGGTGGGCCCGACAACCGAGCCGGTGGGTCCCGGCTGGCCGGCGCCGCACGCGCTTTCGGCCGGCGAGATCCACACCATCGTGGACTCCTTCGTCGCTGCCACCCGGCGCGCCGACGCGGCCGGCGCCGACATCGTCGAGATCCACGGCGCGCACGGCTATCTGATCGCGACCTTCCTCTCGCCGGTCTCCAACACGCGCAACGACACCTATGGCGGCGACCGCAACGGCCGCATGCGGCTGGCGCTGGAAATCGCCGTGGCGGTGCGCGAGGCATGGCCGGCGCGCAAGCCGCTGTTCTTCCGGGTTTCCTCGGTGGACGGCGCCGAGGGTGGCTGGAACATCGACGACACCGTGGTGCTGGCGCGTGCGCTGGCCGCGGTGGGGGTGGATGTGGTCGATTGTTCCTCAGGCGGCCTCACCGGTTCGTCCACCGCGGCGCTGGTGCCGCGCACGCTCGGCTTCCAGGTGCCGTTCGCCGCCGCGGTGCGGCGCGGGGCGGACGTGAAGAGCATGGCGGTCGGATTGATCCTGGACGGACCGCAGGCCGAGGCGGTGCTGCGGGAAGGCGATGCCGACCTGATCGCGATCGGCCGGCAGGCGCTGTACGATCCCTCGTTCGCGCTGCACGCCGCGGTGGCGCTGGGCTTCGACTCCGGTTTCGCGACCTGGCCGCAGGAGACCGGCTGGTGGCTGGAGAAACGCGAAAAGACGCTGGCGCTGTCCGGCATCGCGGCTCCGCGCTAGGCAGGGGCTGGCGGCCAGCGGCAGCACGCGGCGCTCCGCATTGAGTGCATCGGCGGCTGCGGGGGCCGCCCCCGCCTTTGCCCATGCGCGCGCCGGATAGGGATGCGTCAACGCCTCGCTCTCGCCGCCATGGTAAAGAAACGCATCCGTTGGTGAACCCACCGGATTCTGCTTAGGCTGTCGCACCGAAGGCAGCGAGGCAACGTGTGAGACGCAGACGCTTCCTGATAGGTGCCGCCACCGCGGCAGCGGCAGCACCGGGAATGAAGCCGGGCGCCTACGCCGCCCCGACGGCCTACACGCCTGCCTCGCGGAGCTGGACATTGCTCGGTCCGCCGAACCGCTATGTCGTCGCGTTGCACGGGCCGGCGCTGACCACCGATTGTTATTCGCTCGACGAGGTGGCGCCCGGCGAAGCCGGCACCGGCCAGCCGGTCAACGCCGCCGACGCCGCGATGATCCTCGCCGGTCACGGCCGGCACCCGGTCTCGTGGCATATCGCCACCTGGCATCAGCCGGATGCGCGAACGCTCCGGATCGCGCTGTCGGCGGACGAACGGCCGCTGACCGCGTTCATCGTGTTCGCGATCGACCCCTCGTCCGGTCTGCTCAGCCGCCGGACGGTGGTGCGCCATCGCGGCAGCGGTCCGGATGTCGATATCACCGCAACGTTGGGCCTGTGGTGCCGCATCCATGAACCGGTGGAACGGATGCTGCATCTCGCGGGTGCCTGGGCGCACGAGACGCAGGTCCGGCACAGCGAAGGCACCGCGGCGCTGGTGCTGGAGAGCCGCGCCGGCAAGACCGGCTTCGATTACCAGCCCTACGTCGCGCTGCGCAGCGCCGCGTCGAGCTATGTCTGCGAGATCTTCTGGTCGGGCAACTGGGCCCTGCGGGTGGCGCCCACCGCGGACGGGGCGGTGGTGTCCGGCGGCCTGAACAACTGGCAATTCCGCCATCGGCTGGGCCCGACCGGCAGCCTGACGCTGCCCACCGTGCTGTTCGGGCGGTTCGAGGGCGACCTCAACCTGGCGACCCAGCGCCTGCACGACTACCGGCGGGCGCATCGGCCCGACCCGGACCGTGTCATCCCCGTGCAGTTCAACAGCTGGTACCCGTATTTCGGCAATCCCACCTCGGATGCCATGCTGGCTTTCATCCCGGTGGCCAGGCGCCTGGGCTGCGAGGCGTTCGTCGTCGATGCCGGCTGGTACCGCAGCGATGACGGCGACACGGAAGCGGACTGGGATATGCGCACCGGCGACTGGCGTACCAGCCGCCGCCGCTTTCCCAACGGCCTGCGGGAGGTGAGCGCGGCCTGCCACGATCACGGCATGCGGTTCGGCCTGTGGTTCGAGCCGGAAGTCATCGGGCCGCTGTCGGCCATCCGCCGCGAGCACCCGGAGTGGCTGCATCACCTGAACGGGCACCCGCCGGCGGCCGATCAGCGCGCCGTGCTCAACCTCGGCGACCCGGCGGCGCGCCGGCACGCCTTCGAGCGGATCACGCGGATTCTCTCCGCGGTGGCGGTGGACTGGATGAAATGGGACTTCAATGCCGATATTGGCGCGGGCGGCTGGGCGCCGGGCCTGCCCGACATCCTCACCAACCAGGATCCGCTGATCGCCCATTACGAGGGGCTGTATCGCCTGCAGGACGCGATCCGCCGCTGGTTCCCCGAGCTCGTCCTGGAGATGTGCGCGAGCGGGGGAGGGCGGATGGACGGCGAGATCCTGTCGCACGCGCATGTCAACTGGATCAGCGACCAGCCCGGCGCGGTGCGCAAGCTGGCGATTCATTTCGGCACCCAACTCGCGCATCCGGCGGTGGTGTGCAACGACTGGCTGGTGGAGTGGCCACCCGGCAGCATCGCCGGCTACGACGAGGAGGACGCGGCCGGATTGGACGAACGCGGCGACCTGGCGTTCCGGCTGCGCGTGGCGATGCTGGGCAGCTTCGGCGTCAGCGCGCGGGCGGACCACTGGCCGGAGGCGGATTTCGCCGCCGCCGCGGCGCATGTCGCGCTCTACAAGGAGAAGCTCCGCCCGATCATCCATCATGGTGACCAGTATCTGCTGACCCGCTCGCCGCCGGCGGACGGAAGCGGCGACTGGGCGGCGATCTGGTATGTGGCGAAGGATGCGGGCCGCGGCGTGCTGTTCGCGTTCCGCCTGGACGGCGCCGAGGCGTCCCGCGGCTTTCCGCTGCCCGGCCTGCGTGCGGACAGGCGCTATCGTGTCGAGCCGTTCTCCGGCAGCGTCACGCACGCCGCCGGCGATGTGCTGGCGGCCGGCCTGAGCGTGGCAATTCCCGGCCGGTTCCAGTCCGAACTCTGCCTGATCGAGGCGGCGTAGGCCGAGCCAGGCCGAACGGGTGTTCCTCCCAATGGTCCTGAATTCCGCAGCAAAAAACCTTCAGTACCCCGTCACCAGCCACCTGATCGGGAGGCAGCGACCCCTCTTGCCCGGGCCTCAGGCCTCGGACTCGCGATGCTTGCGCAGCCTCAACCCAAGACTCGCCGGGCGTGCAGCGGCGCCTGAACGAAAGGCTCTCGTGATGCAAAGCTGAGCTCAAGCCGCCGATCTACCCGAAAATCCACCGCCCCCATGCCGCGCCCGGCGGTTTGTTCGGGAATCCTGGCCGCGTGACCGTGTTGACCGGGACGGAAACCTGGAGATAAGCGTGGCGATTGCCCCCGTACCGCGCCGGGACGTGCCGCGCGCTGCCGAGACAGGGAATCAGCATGTCGCCAGCCTTGAAATGCCGACGCCGTCTGCTGCTGGGTGCCCTCGTTGGCATTGGCGGGGGACTACGCATCGGCCGCGCCGCCGCGGATGCCGCCGCGGTGGCACCGATCCAGCGCCTGTGCGACGGCTTGCTGACCGTCATGAAGGCCGGCGGGGCGACGCCGTTCCAGCAGCGCTTCGCGACGCTGGAACCGGTGATCGACAGCGTGTTCAATCTGTCGGCGATCCTGCAGGTTTCCGTCGGGCCCGCTTGGTCGACGATTCCGCCGGACCAGCAGGCGGCGCTGCTGGCGGCGTTCCGCCGCTACACGATCGCCAACTATGTCAGCAATTTCGACAACTACAACGGCCAGCATTTCGACGTGCTGCCCGAGACGAAGAGTCTCGCCAACGGCGAACAGGTGGTGCAGACCCGGATCGTGTCGTCATCGGGGAAATCGCACGAGCTCGACTATGTGATGCGCCAGGACGGCGGCGCGTGGCGCGCGGTCGACGTGCTGGCGGAGGGCTCGATCAGCCGCGTGGCCGTGCAGCGCTCCGATTTCCGCCGGTTGCTCGCCACCGGCGGTGGCCCGGCACTGGTGGCCAGCCTGCAACGCAAGACCGCCGACCTGTCCGGTGGCGCCTTGCCCGGGGGGTGAGGCGAAGAGCCTCAGACGGTCGCCACCGGCGTGGCCGGTGAGCCGACCGCGCCGGGCAGACGCAGCGGCGGGCCGGTGAACAGGAAGCGGTTGCGGCCGTTGGCGCGCAGCCAGTCCGCCAGCTCGGTCAGGTAGAACATCTCGCCGAGATAGCAGCCGAGCTTGAACAGGCAGTGCGCGTGCAGCGGCAGCGTGGCGCAGATGTCGTCCATGCAGGGCCGCGCCGGGGTGGCCTCCACGCCGAAATTGTCGGAGATCAGCGCCACCGCGCCGCTGTCGGTGACCCATTGCTGGAGCCTGGGGTCGCGGCCGTCGAGCGCGGCGGCGCTGTCGAACAGCTTCTTGCGGTCGGGCTGCTTGTTCATCTCCAGCAGCATCTGCGCGAAGCCGGTGCGGAACAGCACGAAATCGCCCGGTTCGACGGTGACCCTGTCCTTCGCCATCACATCCATCAAGTCGTCGTAGCCGACGATGTGGCCGGTGCGGCCGAAGTGGGCTTCGAGGTCGATCATCACGCCTCGGCCCTGCATGCAGGATTCCGCCATGTTCTGCACGCCGAGATGGCGCGCGCCTTGCGGCTGGTCGCAGGGGGTCATGTTGCCCTGGGCGTCGTAATAGGCGGGGCCGATGATGTCGCGGCCGGCGCGATAGCCGTTGTAGAAAACGTCCTCGGGCTGGCCGTCGCCATCGGCGTCGAACATCTGGCCGACATGCGCCAGGCTGTCCCATTGCGTCGAATATTGCAGCGTGAGGATCACCTGATCGTCGCAGACGATGTCGGTGGCGGTGGGATCGTCGCAGCGCAGCGGATAGTTCATGTTGGGCTTGTCGCCGCGCATGGTGGGCTTCAGCACCGGCGGATGGCGGCGGGGCGAGAGGATGGCGCCGCCGGGATAGTCGAGCGGCAGCGACAGGCAGAAGGTTTTTCCGAGTTTTACCTCGGCGATGCCTTGCAGGACCTTTTGCGGGGTGAGCAGGTTCAGGCGGCCGCGTTCGTCGTCCTGCCCGTAATCGCCCCAGGTGGAGCCTGCGGGGCGGTTGGTCCAGCGTGGGTTGTCTGCCATGGGCGGTTCCCTTCGGGTTGGTTCAGCGGAAGGTGCTGCGGCTCGATCGGCAGGATGTCGAGCGGGCCGAGCACGGCATCAAGTTGGGCGCTGAGGCGTCGCAAAGCCCGTCGAGCGGTGCCATGCTCGGCCACACGCTCCGCGGCGCGCCCCTGGGGATGACGCACCAGGTCGGATACGATGTTGATGTCGAGCAGGTAGCACACGTCAGAACTGAACCGGTTCGGGCGGCCACTCCCGGGTCGGCGGAAAATCCTTGGCGATCGGCCGCAGTATCGCCAGCAGGGCGAGAAGGGAACGCGGCTGTGCCGGCTCGATGATGAGGCGCGGCCCTTCCTTGTGCATCACGGCATCCTGGCCTGGAAGCTCGAATTCGCGCGGATGGCATGGACGTCTCCCGGTGGCCTATGCTGGAGAATCTGCTACGATGGCGTTGAGGGCGCCGCAAGATCGGGCGCAGCTAAATGATCGTCAGACGGGTTTCAAGAAATTGCGGGACATCTCCCTGATGGAGGAAACACATGTTAACCAGGCGAAATGCCGGCATCGCGGCTAAACTGATTGCGAGAGTGGACCGAGTGTCCGTCTGGCCACACGGCATCCCAGTGGCGGCGAGAAAGATTGTCAAACGGGGGACCGCATCATGATGCGACGCATCGTCTTTGCGTTCCTTGCCGCGGTGTCGCTGGTGCGGGGCGCGCCCGCGCAGGCGGCTCCCGCCGCGCCGGCGGCGATTAAGATCGGCATACTCTATGCCAGCACTGGCCCCTACGCCTCGATCTCGATGCCGATGTACGACGCGTTCAAGCTATGGGTCAGCCAGCAGAACGCCGCGGGCGGGGTCTATGTTGGGCCGTTCCACAAGAAGATCCCGATCAACCTGATCAGCTACGACGACCAGAGCAGCACGGCGACGGCGGCGACGCTGTACAATCAGCTCATCACCGTTGACAAGGTCAACCTGCTGGTCTCCGACTCGGGATCGGTGCTCACCTCGGTCGCCGTGCCGATCGCCAAGGAGCACAAGATGTTGCTGTTCGACAGTACCGGCAGCGGCGGCACCTTCTTCAGCAAGGACAATCCCTACATCGTACTGATCTCTTCGCCGGTAACGACGGTCGCGCCGAAATCCCTCGCCGACTTCCTCAGCAACGAAGGCCCGAAGCACGGCCTCAAACGGGTGGCGATCCTCTATGCGACCAACGACTACACCGGCGGCCTGGCCTCGACCCTGTCCGGCTTCATCAAGTCGGCCGGCAAGCTGGAGATCGTCTACAACCAGGGCGTGCCGACCGGCACCTCGAACTACACGGTGCTGATCAACAACATCGCCGCGACCCATCCGGACGCGGTGGTTGAGCTCGGCTATGTAGGCAACGACATCGCTTTCCTGCGCGCCCTCCAGGATTTAGGTTCGAAGTTCCCGTTCGTGTTCACCATCTACAGCGGCCTCGAGAAGGCTGAGGTGGAGCACGACGTCGGGGCCGCCACGATGACCAACGTGTTCGCCTTCATGGGCGGCGCGTACTATCGCTACAAGCCGACCGTCGGGCCGACGGTCAACGAGTTGCGTGCCGCGTGGAACAAGGCCTATCCGCCCGGCTCCGGCGTCGAATGGGGCATGAACTCGGTCTTTGGTTATACCACCGGGGTGGTGATGCAACACACCCTGGCGACGACGAAGAGCCTGAGCCAACTCGACCTGCGCGAGGCGGTCTTCGGCCTCTCCGGCAAGGCGACAACGCTGGCCGGGCCGTTCGTGCTGAATTCGGAAGGCGCGCAGGTGGGCGAGATCTGGCTGCTCGGCCAGTTCCATGCGAACGGGCACGGCGGGATCGACCTCGTTGCAGTCTATCCGCCCGAGTTCGCCAAGGGTACCGCGGTCATTCCAGCCAAATGAGGGCGGCGCCGCACCGACGGAACCTGAAAGCGCCGGCGGGCGGCTGAGCTGCGCGCCCGCCTGGTTGCCTTGGAGCCAAAGCAAGCGGATGTCCTGAGGCGGATATGCGCGGGCTCGACCATCTTGGTAGAGGAACTGAAATCTGCCGCCGCGGCAGCAGCTCCGTCCGCACCGTCACAACCCAAGCCCACGAAGCTGCGCAACCGGAAGCAAGGCGAGCTTCTCGCCTGAGTCCTGATGCGTCCGATGCCGCTGCTTCTTTCGCTTGGACCGGCGTTACCATGGACACAGGCAGGACGGGCAAGGCCGTGTAGGGCGAGCACAGCGGAGTACAGGGCCGATGTTACCTTTTCCTGATCCGATAGCGTTTCGTGACTGTTTTGGGCAAGAAGGTGAAGGTCGCGGCCAAAACGACGGCTACCCAACCGGCGGTGTCGCCGTCGAGATGGACGAATACCACGTGGAGCTGCTCAGCATCGCGCCGTTGATGAGTGTGCCGCTGCGACGGGTGCTGTACCTCGTTCAGACGAGAACCCGAAAATCCGCCGGATCGATGATGCGGAAGTTGTCGGTGACCTCGTCGCAGAACTGGTGCCAGTTCCGCGGCACCGTGTCGCGCAGGAAGCCCAGGATCGCCGTTTTGAACTCCTTGAATCTGGAGCCACTTGCAGAACCGGCCAGGCGGCCGGGTTTTCTGGGTCTTTTCGCTTGGAGCTGACATCCGCGCCCGTGCACGACAGTCAGGTGGCTATACCGCTTGCCACCATGACCGCGGCGCGGGTCACCAACCTGTATGACCTGATGGACGCCGCCTACGATGATGCGGCGATCAAACTGTGCAAGTGTGGGGGCCGGCGAATGTGCTGTGCCATCTGATGGAAGTCCGGGGTTCCAAGGGATCCGCCCTTGGCGGGGTCCAGGGGCGGAGCCCCTGGCCTTTCTTCCGCTCATCCGATTGTCCCCCGCCGTGTACGAATTGCTGAAGCGTGCGCCGCCGACCGGGGGGAGATGGCCGAGTCAAGCCCGGCCATGACGGAGAAACAACGTCGTCCGGTCGAAATGAGAACTTCTGGTGCACGCGGGCCTCGCTTGACAACTCCCCGCCCAGCTTCATCATCGCCGCAACAGAGGAGATGTGCATGCCCCGGCTCGATCGCTGCTACAATGTCTTCGACCTGCGCGCCGCCGCCCAGCGTCGCCTTCCGAAAGCCCTGTTCGAGTTCGTCGATCGGGGCAGCGAGGACGGCGTGGCGGTCGCCCACGACCGCGCCGCGATCGCGCGCATCAAGCTGCGCCTTCGTGCCCTGGTCGACGTCTCGGGGCGTTCGATGGCCACCACCCTGTTCGGCAAGCCGGTCTCCATGCCGATGGCGATCGCGCCGACCGGCGCGGCCGGCCTGTGCTGGCATGAGGGCGAACTGGAACTCGCCAAGGCCGCGGCCAAGGCGAAGATCCCGTTCAGCCTGGCCACCGGCGCGATGACCTCGATGGAAAAGATCGCCGAGCAGGCCGGCCCCGGCGTGGGCGGGCGTCTGTGGTTCCAGCTCTATGTCTGGAACCAGCGGGAATTCTCCTACCAGCTCATCGAGCGGGCCAACCGCGCCGGATACGAGGCGCTGATCGTTACCGTCGATACCATCGTGCCGCCGAACCGCGAATACAACGCGCGCAACGGTTTCCTGCTGCCGTTCGAGCCGAATGTGCGTTTCACACTCGATATCATGCGCCATCCGCTGTGGTTCAGCACCGTGCTGATGAAATATTTCACCACCATCGGCATGCCGCGCAACGAGAACTACCCGGACGCCTACCGCCGGATGAAGCGCAACGATCCCACCACCACCGAGATGACGCGCCAGGACTCGCTCAACTGGGACGATATCAAGATCTTCCGCGACAAGTGGCCCGGCATCCTGATGCTGAAAGGCATCAACCGGCCGGAGGATGCGGTGAAGGCGCTCAGCTACGGCGTGGACGGCATCATCGTGTCCAACCATGGCGGGCGGAACATGGACAGCGCGGTGGCGTCGATCGACGTGCTCCCCGATATCGCCGAGGCGGTCGGCGACCGCGCCACCGTCATCCTGGATTCCGGCGTGCGCCGCGGCTCCGACATCGTCAAGGCGCTGGCGCTCGGCGCGAAGGCGGTGCTGACCGGGCGCGCGACACTCTACGGCACCGCGGCCGGCGGCCAGGCCGGCGCGTCGGCGGCGATCGGTTTCATCCGCAACGAGATGGACAAGACGATGGCCTATACCGGCTGCCGCTCGGTGGATGAGATCAGCACCGACATCTTCTTCGGCGATCGCGCCAGAAACCGCTTGCGCGACGCGGGGATGGGCGCGGTGTGATGGCGCGTCTCGATCGCTGCTACAACGTGTTCGACCTGCGCGAGGCGGCGAAGCGCCGGCTGCCGCGCGGCGTGTTCGAATTCGTCGATCGCGCCACCGAGGACCACGTCGCGTTAGCAAACAACCGCGCCGCGTTCGAGCGCATCAAGCTGCGCCATCGTGCCCTGGTCGATGTCTCCGGCCGCAGTTTGGCAACCACGCTGTTCGGCAAGCCCGCCGGCATGCCGCTGGCGATCGCCCCCACCGGTTGCGCCGGGCTTTGCTGGCACGAAGGCGAGATGGAACTCGCCAGGGCCGCGGCCAAGGCAAAGATTCCGCTGACCTTGTCCACCGCCTCGATGACCCCGATGGAGAAGATCGCCAAGGTCGGCGGACGCCTGTGGTTCCAGCTCTATGTCTGGAAGCAGCTCGACCTGTCGCACGAGCTCATCCAGCGCGCCAATCGCAACGGCTTCGAGGCGCTCATCGTCACCGTCGATTCGCCTGTCTCGCCCAACCGCGAATACAACGCGCGCAACGGCTTCGGCCTGCCGTTCAGTCCCACCGTGCGCTTCACGCTCGATGTCATGCGCCATCCCGCCTGGGCGGCCGGCGTGCTGACGAAATACTTCACCTCGATCGGCTTTCCTCGCCACGAGAACTATCCGGAGGAATACCAGAAATCGATCCTGAGCGGCGTCGGCGCCCGCGACGCGCTGCGCGCCGATTCGCTCGACTGGGACGACATCGCCAGGTTCCGCGACATGTGGCCCGGCATCCTGATGCTGAAAGGCATCAACCGGCCGGACGATGCGGTGAAGGCGTTGAGCCATGGCGTCGACGGCATCATCGTGTCCAACCATGGCGGGCGCAACATGGACAGCGCCGCCGCCACCATC
>VFSW01010037.1_pt1 | contig 13456 bp, 12 predicted proteins | sample 5358111 | NCBI WGS metagenome assembly VFSW01 (sample SAMN11554181, study PRJNA540505) | mine drainage metagenome | isolation source: sediment from site ElyBrook_90M | place: USA: Ely Copper Mine, Vershire, VT | collected 2017 | reverse complement strand
TTAACCTCACCTGTTTGAGGTGAGCCGTCAGGGCGGGCCAGAAATGGCCCGCCCTGGTTTTTGTCTGAAGGCAGTTTTTCTCTGTCATTCCGAAGGCGCTTCTTCTCTGTCATTCTGAAGCGCGAAGCGCGTAGAATCCCGGATTCCGGGACCCTACCGGCCGCAGCGGCCTTCAGGGTGACAGATGGGCGAGGCGGGTAGAATCCCGCAGCGGCCTTCAGGGTGACTGAAGGGCCGATGGGCGACCGAACCTATTACGTGTACATCATGAGCAGCCTCTCGCGGGTGCTCTACACCGGCGTAACCAACCACCTCGAACGCCGCATCTTCGAGCACAAGGAAAAGAGGCCCGGCTCGTTCACCGCGCGGTACAATGTGACCCGCCTTGTGTACTACGAGGAGTTCGGCGCCATCGATGAAGCAATCGCGCGTGAGAAACAGATCAAGATCATGCTCCGCGCGCGAAAGATCGAACTGATCGAATCGATGAATCCCGGCTGGAGCGACCTGAGCGAGGAGCGGTGAGGCAAAAGAAGTCTGTCATTCCGAAGGCGGTTCTTCTCTGTCATTCCGAAGGCGGTTCTTCTCTGTCATTCTGAAGCGCGAAGCGCGTAGAATCCCGGGTTCCGGGACCCGGTTTTTTCTGCTAGGTTGCGCGCTTGCGATCCAGAGCGATGCCCCGAAAATCATATGAAAGGAACCGTGTGACATGAACAGAATGAAAAGTGCCCTGATGCTCGCGGCGCTTTCGCTTGCCCTGCTCGGCGTGATCGGATGCGCCAGTCTCCAGCCGCCCGCGCCCGCGCCGGAGCAGATTCGCACTTCGCTGGAATTTGGCGGAGTGCTCGTCTCAATTTATCATCCCGATACGCGAACCATGTACCTGTGGTCCGGAGATCCGCGTGCGACCTCGAGGCGCGCGATGAATTGCACTGAAATTCATCTGGCCGACACCCCCAGCGGCACTCCCACCGGCGGCCCTTGCAAGTGACGGCGCGCGCCCACGACGCAGCCCAAACGATGGATCGAGCGGCGGGCCGGCAATGGCCCGCCGTTCACGTTTCCACATACTGATTAGTTTGCGGAAAGAGTCAGTATTAGCGGATTTAATCGCTTTATTGCTGGACCGTTACGGCACAATGAGCTATCTATAGCGCCTATTTGCTCTCAGTGACGTAAATTCGACTGTACGTGACTCGGATTCGAGCGTCAGGATTTACCACGCTCGTCGATTGAAGATGGCGAACCGAAGCCTTAGCGATACAAAACACTCCAACGCCCAGCGTCGCGCGGTGCTCCACTTGTTGACAAGTAGTGTATTCGGCGGCGCCGAAGAGCACGCGCTGTCAATCCTGACCGCGATCGGCGCGTACGGTTTCGAGCCGTGTCTGGCCGCGCCGCGCGAGCTGATCGCAGCGATGGAGCCTGGACTTTCCGCGGCCGGCGTCAAATGCCTGCCGCTTGAGTTCTCGTCGCGGCTTGACCTGGTCGCGGGGGCGCGCCTGCTGCGCTTCATCCGCCGCCAAAATATCGCGCTGGTGCATTGCCATCTGTTCACTGCGAGTTTATCCGGCGCCGGCATCGCGCGCATGGCCCGGGTCGGCGCGGTGCTCGAGACCTGTCACGGCCCCGAGGTCTGGCGGATGGGAAAAGGCCTGCGCGGCCGCTTCTGGCTCGATCGCCAGGTCGGACGGCTGGTGGACATGTATATCGCCGTGTCGCACGCCGCCGCCCGCCATTTGATCGCAACCAAGCGCGTGCCCAAGACCAAAGTCCGGGTGATTCACAACGGCCGCGACCTCGACCGCTTCGCTCCAGCCGATTCCCGCCGCCGCGCCGCCACCCGCGCCGCGCTGGGCCTCGGCGACGAACCGGCACTCCTCACGCTGGCCCGCCTCGACGATCAAAAGGGCCATCGGCATCTGATCGACGCGCTGGCGATCCTCGCTCCGCGCCGGCCGAACCTCGTCACGCTGCTGGCGGGCGAAGGTCCGCTGGAGCCGGCCTTGCGCGCGCAATGTGCGGCGCTGGGGCTGGCGGACCGCGTGCGATTCCTCGGCCACCGGCGCGACGTGCCGGAGCTGCTCGAGGCCGCCGACCTGGTGGTCCTGCCGTCGCTGTACGAGGGTCTGCCGCTGGTGGCGATCGAGGCGCTCGCGGCCCGGCGCCCGATAGTCGCGACCGAAGTTGACGGCACTCCCGAGGTCGTCATCCACGAAAGAACCGGGCTGCTCGCGCCGCCGGCCAATCCGCCCGCGCTGGCGGCGGCGATTGAGCGCTTGCTTGACGATCCCGCGCTGGCCTCGCGCGTGGCATCCGAGGGATGCAAATTCGTGCAGGAAAACTTTGCCCTGCGGCGGCAGATCGAACAAACCGCCGCGCTTTACTCCGAGCTGATCGGAATCGGAAGAAAAGGAGAGGGAAAAGCCGCTTAACGGGCACGCGCGTCGGCGGACGCCAAAAATTTTGACCAGCTTGTTTTACATTTCAGCATTGCTGCTGCTCTACGCGTACGTGCTGTATCCGCTGATGCTGATCGCACTGTCGCGGTCGCAGCCGCGTCGCGCCGGCGCCGATGACGACTGTGCCGGAAATACGGCCGCGCCGTCGCTGTCGGTAATCGTCGCGGCCTACAACGAGGAGCGTTGCATCGCGCACAAGATCGAAAATTTTCTCGCCTGCCGGTACTCGGGCGAGGCCGAGATGATCGTGGTGTCTGACGGATCGAGCGACCGCACCGCGGAGATAGCCGAAGCGGTGGCGTCGGAGCGGGTGCGCGTCATTGGCCAGCGCGAGCGCCGCGGCAAGGGAGTCGCGGTGAATGCAGGCGCGAAGGCCGCGCGCGGCGAGGTGCTGGTGTTCACCGATGCGAACGCGATGTTTGCCGCCGACGCGCTGGAGAAGGTGGCGCGTCCGCTGCGCGACAAATCGATCGGATTGGTGACGGGAGTGTCGCGTTACCCGGGCGAGACGATTGGGTCGACGTATCAGCGCTACGAGCAGATGCTCAAAGGGCTGGAGTCGCGGCTGGGCGTGGTGGCGGGCGCTGACGGAGCGCTCTACGCGATCCGCCGCGATCTGTTCAAGCCGCTGGACCCGGCGCTGATCAATGACTTCGTGCATCCCATTGTCGCCTCGCTGGCGGGTGCGCAATCGGTTATGGCGGGCGACGCGATCGCATTTGAGGAATTCTCGGCGGCGGGCGAATTCGCGCGGCAGGTTCGGATGGTCTCGCAGGCCGCGCTGGTGTATTTCCGCCTGCTGCCCGAGCTCATCGCAAGGCGGCGCTGGCGCTCGATCCTGATCTTAACCTCACATAAGCTTTTGCGCTGGTTGACCACTCCGCTGCTGGCAATCGCGGTAATAGCGACCGTACCGCTGGCTGGGCGTGGGGGAACCTTCCGAGTCGTGCTGGGTCTGGAGATATTGTTCGCGCTGATCGCGGCAATCGGGATGGTTGCGAGCCGGCGCGGCGCCGAAGGCAAGGCGACCATCGCCTACCAGTTTGTGGCGCTGAACTGCGCGCAGGCGATTGGACTGTGGCGATGTTTTTCCGGGGAAGTTCCGGTGGTCTGGAAACCGAGAAACCTTTAAGGCGGGGAATCAGGGTTGAGCGTTGTAGTTTGCAGCGAGAATCGGCGCGCGGATTGGGATGAACTGATTGCGCAGTGCGCCGACGCAACCTCCGGCCATCTTTGGCAATGGCGCGAGGTGGTCGGTTCGGCGTACGGATTCGATTCCTTCTACCTGCTCGCTCAGGACGGGCGCGGCCGCCCGATCGCCGCGGCGCCATTTGTTTTCGTGCGCAGCTTTCTTTACGGGCGTGAACTCTCGTCGATGCCTTATATCGACTATGGCGGGGTGTGCCACGCCGACTGGCTGGATTCAGAACAGCGCGACGCTGCGCAGGCCGAACTGATTGCGCATGCCCGCGAGCTGGCGGGAAAGCTGCGCGCCAAGCGGCTGCACATCCGAAGCTTGCACCGGTTGCAGCCGCCGTTTGAAGTCAGCACGGAGAAGGTGGCGCAGCATCTGGCGCTCGCCTCGACGCTCGATGAGCAGTTACGGCGGCTGCCCTCGGAGCGCCGCAATCGGCTCAAGCGGGTTGAAAAGCTTAAGCTCAGCGTGGACGTGGGTGACCCGACCGATCCGGCGGCGCTGGCCGATCTGTGCGCGGTTTATTCGGAGAACATGCGCGATCTCGGATCGCCGACGCACGGCCGCCGGTTCTTCAGCCAACTCGCGAGCTGCCTGCGCGATCGGCTTTCGCTGATTCGCGTTCGCAGCAGCGGCGGGCGCGTGGTCGCGGCCGGGCTGGCAATGAATTTCCGCGGCTGGATGACGCTGCCGTGGACGGGCGCCACGGCCGAGGCGCGTCCGGTGTACGCCACCAACGCCCTGTACTGGGCGGGGATACGGCTTGGCATCGAGTCCGGTTGCCACACCTTCGATTTCGGGCGGTCGACCTTCGGCTCGGGCATCTTCGAATTCAAGCGCCAATGGGGCCCGACTCCGGTGCAGCCATATTGGAGCACGCTGTACCTTTCGCCGCGGGCTGCGTCGCCGCGCCATCGCAAGAGCCTGCAGACGATCAGCCGTCTGTGGCGCTACATGCCGCTGGGAGTAGCCCGCACGGTGGGACCGGGGCTGCGACGGGGGATCTCAAATTGAGTTCATTGGCGGCGCCTCGATTTGGTATCGAGAAGGCGGCGGGCGAGCCGTCGCGCATGCGCCGCCAGGCATATCGCTTCATCGGCGAGATTCACATTCCAGGACGGATTCGGCTTAACCACGTGTTCCGCGAGATTAAGGCGCTGGGTTTGCCGGAGGGCGGCGTGCGCATGCTCGATGCCGGCACGGGCCGCGGTGACATCGCGCTGCACTGCGCGCGGCTCCATCCGGATTGGCGAGTGCATGGAATCGATCTGATCGATGAGCGCGTCGATCGATGCCGCACGGCCGCGGAAAACCTGGCGCTCGGCAACGTCAGCTTCAGCCGCGACAATCTGCTCAATCTATCGGCGATAGCGCAATACGACCTGATCACCAACACCGACGTGCTCGAGCATATCGAGGACGATCGGGGCGCGATGGCCAACCTCGCGCGGGCGTTGGCGCCCGGCGGCTATCTGCTGTTGACGTTTCCGTCGGTGCCGCAGCGCCGTCATCTGCGGCTGGTCGCGTGGCGCGAGCGCCGAATCGGATTCAAGCCCGAAGACATCGGTCACGTGCGGCCGGGCTACTCGCCCGAGATGATAAACGCGCTGGCGCGCGAGGCGGGGCTCGAGCCGGTCAAGACCGTGTGGACATACGGGCCGTTCGGCAATCTCGCGCACGACCTGTTTTTCGTACTCGGAGACAGTAAGCCGAATCCGATCGTGTTCGCCGCCTCGCTGCCGTTTCTGCTCGCGTTGAGCTTTCTTGAAAATCACACTCCGACCCGGCACGGCTCCGGTCTGCTCGCGATTGTGAGGAAACCGGTGAAGCAATGAAGGCAAGCATCTTCGTATTGATCGATGCGCTGGGCTGGGAATGGATCAAAGAGCATCCGTTCCTGAAGGAGGTTGCGCCGTATCGCCGTCCGCTTGATTCCGTGCTTGGTTTCAGCACCGCCGCGATTCCGTCGATTTTGACCGGACGATTTCCCGATGAGCACGGGCGGCTCTCGTTGTTCCATCGCGCCAACGGACACTCGCCGTTTGGGAAGTTGAGCCCGATATGCGCGATGCCGCCGTGGATGGTCGAGAACCGTTACGCGCGCTTCGCGGTCAAGACGATTGCGCGGCGCATCAATCATCTGAGCGGATATTTTCAGCTCTACGGCATACCGTTGAAATATCTGCCGAAGCTCGACGTCTGCGAGAAGCGCAACATCTACGAGCCGGGCGGGATTGCGGATTCGACTTCGATTTTCGACCTGCTCGAAAGCAACGGCACATCCTACAAGACCTACTGCTATCACGATGGTCCGGACGATCAGCTACTCGCGTCGATCGAAGCGGATTTGCGCGCAGGCGGGGCGAAATTTTATTTTCTCTACCTCGCGGAGCTCGATCATTTTCTGCATTTGCACGCCGACGATCGCGCCGCCGCGGCACAGATGCTGGAAAAATATTCGGCTGCGCTCGCGCGCCTGCACCAGATCGCGCTCGAGACCTACGGCGCGGCCGACATTCACGTCTTCGGCGATCATGGCATGGCGCCGACCGTGGCGACGATCGATATCCAGGCCGCGCTGGCGGCGCTTCCGATTAGCGCGGCCGAATACCTGTGCCTGCTGGATTCGACGATGGCGCGCTTTTGGTTTTTCTCCGCGCGCGCCCGCGAATTGGTGACCAAGGCTCTGAAGGAGGTTGATGGCGGAAGATGGCTCGACTCCGACGACCTCATCAAGCTCCATTCATGGTTTCCAGATGGGAAGTACGGCGAACAGATTTTTCTGACCGAAGCGGGAACGGTAATCGCGCCGAGTCACATGGGTGCGCGGGCTCCGGCCGGGATGCACGGCTTTCATCCGTCGGCGCCGCACTCGCGGTCGGCGTTCGTGTCGAGCGTCGATTATGGCGACAGCATCAATCAGATCACCGACCTATTCGGCGTGATGAAGGCGCACGTATGACACGGAGGAACGAGTGATGGCAATCGGCGCAGTATGCGAGGAAGGCTACACTCGGCTGCGGGGAAATTTCAGCCGCTGGCGTGTGCCGAGCGCCATCGCCGACGAGCTCGTCGATTATCGAAACACGGTCAGTTACCCGCGCGGCGCAATGGTGTTTCTGGAAGGATCGCCGGGCGATCTGTTCGGCTGCGTGCTGGCGGGCTATGTAAAAGTGTACTGCAATGCGGCTAATGGCGCGCGGGTGCTGGCGCGGCTGTCGGGTCCGGGCGACATAATTGGCTACGCCGATAGCGAGGACTGCAAGGGACGGCGGTCGAAGATATTTGAGACGCAGGCGCTGACCAAGTGCTCAATTGCGCTTTTCACGCGAGAGCGGGCCGTGCGGCTGCTTCGCTCACTTGATCCCGATCAGGCTATCGAGCTCTACCAGACGTTAAATTCGTTCTGGTCGTCAACTCTGCATTGGTGGACAAGCTTTCTTGGCTTGGCGTTCGAGCAGCGCCTCGAAGTCGTGCTGGATGATCTCGGCCGACGGGTCGGTGTGCATGACGACCGCGGCACGCTGATAATTCCCGAGCTCTCGCAAGCGGATCTGGCAGAGATGATCGCGAGCTCGCGGCCGCTGGTAAGCCGGCTCTTGAACGAAATGGAGGAGCAGGGTCTGGTTCAACGGCGTGGTAAACAGTATATCCTGTTAAAGGGTTGGGGTTCCCAGGAACACAGATTTGTCCGGATGCAGAGCCTGCTCAGAGATGAGCCGCGCCCTGCGGAGGCGGAAGCCAAGCAGCACTATGGCCGTCTTTCGGTCGCTGCCGAATGGCCCCGGGCTGCGAGGGTGAAGACGACGCTGAAAGGAGCGGTTGGGAAGTAATTTGATGAAAGTTGGCACGCTTGAGTTCGCCCCCGAGTTTACGCGTGCGGGTGCGGCGCTGATCGGAATAATTTTGCTGGCGGTCGCAATTTCAATTTCGACGGTCGGATGCGGCTTGTTCAATTCTTCGCCGGTGCGGCAAACAGTCGTGCCCCGCCCGCCGGAGAAGGACGCCGCGCCCTACCAGATCGGCCGCGACGATGAGCTCGACATCATTGTTTGGACCCAGCCGCAACTCAGCGGTAAAGTAATCGTCGCGTCTGATGGAACGATCGCGATGCCGTTGATCGGGCGGGTTCCGGCGGCCGGCCTGACGCCGGACCAGCTCAAAGCGGACCTCGAGAAGCGCTACGCTCGCTACGTTCACGGGGCCAATGCCACGGTGCGCGTGACCAACCCGGCCAGCCATGTCTTCTACGTGCTGGGCGAGGTGAACAAGCCGGGCGCGTATCAGCTCCACTCGGGGGAAGTCTTGTCGCAAGCGCTGGCCGAGGCCGGGGGATTTGGGGAGTTTGCTGACCCGAGCAAGATTCGGATTCTGCGTCATAGGGAGAACGAGACGATCGTACTCACGGTCAATTACAACGTGGTGCGGTCCGGTGGGGACGTATCAGCGGATGTTCCGGTAGAGCCCGGAGACACGGTGTCGGTACCATGATCATGAGAACCAGAAATCATCTGAAAACCAGAAATCATCAGGGCATTTTAGTTCTCGCGGCGTTCCTCATCTTCGCCGCTCCGGCCGCAGCGCGTGCCGACAACTTGTTCCGCTTTTATCCCGAGCTGCAGATGAACGGATTTTATGCCGACAACGTTCCGCTGCGGACCACCAACGAAATCGGCGACTTCGGCACTACAATGGTCGGCGGCTTTTACCTAGATTACACCTCGGGTGCCAGATACGCGTCGCTGCACTACGATACTTTCGTCCAGCTCTTCACGCACCAAACCAGATTTGATCGCGCCGGGGAAGGACAGTACGTCAGCGCGACCGATAATGAGAATCTGTCGCCGACGACCAAGCTGTACCTGAATGACACATACTACCGCGATGCGTCGGCCCTGGTAGCCATCACCACCAGCGATCAGTCCCCGCAGTTCAACTCGGTGATGGCCCTGCTGTTGTTGTCGGACTTTCAGGCATCGGTCAATCAGTTCAATGCACAGTTGACGCACGAATGGGGACGCAACTGGTCCAGCGAGCTCAACGTTCATCAAGAGACCTACTGGGCGAACTCCTCCAACAGCAGCACCACCGGTAATACCAGCTATTATCAAGGCGCAACCGCCGCCACCGACTACCATTTCAATAATACCTTCGCTCTGGGCGGGGGAGATCGATTTTATGACTTCCGGTTTACGACCCCGGGACAACCCGGCGAAGAGGCGGACTGGCCATTCCTGCGGGCTACGCTGCGGCCGATCGAAAACCTCTACCTCCAAGGAATGGCGGGCCCCGTGATTGACCATGACCAGGGAGGCGGGACCCATGTCGATTTCGGCGGGTTAGGACTGCTTGAATACCGTTTTAAGCACGGACGAGTGAGTATAAACGGAGGCCAGGAACCGAGCTTTGCCACGGTCTTCGGCGGGGTCGGCAAGTATCGAGGGATGAATGGCTCCGTACTCTACGACTTCACGCCGCGTCTGCAAGGAAGTGTCGGCGTCGCATATTATGATTTCACCGGAAGAGGCTTCAGCGGGGAATTCGTTTCCTGGGGCGTCGGTCTGAGCGAACGCGTGAACCGATGGCTCAGCGTCAACACCCGGTTCATTCAGGTTCGCAGGAATGATACAGGCTCAAGCATATTTATTCCCAGCGGCGCCACCAATGGGCAATGGGCGGTTGGCGACTATTACATTGTGGGATTAGCCGTTTCGATCGAAGCGTTTAGATGGAGTTGGCAATGAGTAATCAGACTTTCATCAACACCGGACCGTACTGGGATATTATTCACCGCCACCGGGTGAGTTTCTATTCGAGCATCGCCGCTGGTCTGGTGCTCACAGCGCTGGCGGTGGTTTTGGTGCCCAGGCAATACACCTCGTCAGTGCTGCTGGAAGTCTGGCATGCCGATATTCAATCCAATCTGATCGGAGCTGAACCGCAAAATGCTCCCGACAATACTCATCTGGAATCGCGCCTCGAGGCGCTTAGCGAGGAAACCATCACGCACGGCCATCTTGCGCAACTGATCTCGAAGCACGGACTGTATCTTCGCGCCGACGGCCAGCCGGAACCAGGCGCGGCCGGAGAAATGGCCCAAGCTATAGCGATTACCATCCCGGACACGGTGTTACAGTCAAAGACCCCGAATCGTTGGAAGAATTTGCTTCCTCCGGACGAGGTCGAGATTTCGTTTCAGCACCGTGATCCGGCCAAGGCGCGAGCGGTGGCAAATGATTTGGCGAATATCATGATTGATGAGTACCGCAAGGAACGCGAGCGCCACAATGCGGAGACCATCAAACTGCTTTCCAACGAAGTGGATGAGACCCGAGGCAAGCTCGCCGAAAGCCAGCGCCAGATCAAAATCCTGAAGGAGAAATATCGCGGGAGCATGCCGCAAGACCTCGATGACAACGTCAGGGCTTTGCAGACGCTTCAATTGCAGCTCGAACGGTCCGCGCAGAACGCCGACAACAAGATCGATGCGTCAGGAGCAGTTTCGTCGGAGTCGCCAAAGCCAAACACGCCCGATGCGGCGCTGGCGGCGCTGCAGACCAAGCTGATTGCGCTCAACGCCCAGTACAGCGACGAGTATCCGGAGGTGATCGACACCAAGTCGCAGATCGAGATCCTGGAGAAGGAAATCGCGAAACCCGACAAGCAAGCGGGCGTTGTCCCGCCCCACGACTCGGCCACCAGCTTGATCCAGAGGCAAATTGCGGACTACCAGCGCGCAATCGCCGAGACTCCAGCGCATGAGGAGGCGATTGCTGCGGTGAACCGCGACTATGCAATCCTGTCGAGCCGCTATAACGACCTTAACAATCTCTTTTTCGAAGCTCGCGCTGATGAGGCGGTGCTTGAACGCGGGCAGGGAGAGCGCTTGCAGGTGCTGCAGCCTGCCTCGCTGCCCACGAGTCCGTCATACCCAAATCAGCTTGTGCTGATCGGCGGCGGCGCTTTTGCGACGCTGCTTATAGCGCTGGCGATCCCCTTTGGGCTGTTCTACACGGATACTTCATTCAAGGATTACGATGACGTCAGAGCCGAGTTTGCCGATATCAACGCAATTGTCATCTCGCGCGTGCCGGGAATCGAGCGCGATCACGCCAATCGGGAGCCAGAATCGGCGCAGGCCCTGCTCGCGCTGCCGGTAAATGAGGTCGCAGGCGACTCCAACGCAATCGTAAACGGACAGTCCGCCAACGCCGGTCAAACCACTGCCGATGGCGAATCAGCAAACCACAATGGCGCCAATGGAAATTTGCATCCGCTAATGGGCCTGGCCGCAAGGTTCGCCCAGCGCTATCCGGCGCCGCCGTTGGTGGCGGCTGGAGAGGAGATGATCACCAGCGCGGCTGACGAGTTCCAGCTGCTCGCCTTCAAGCTGAAATCATGGGCGGTGCAACACGACGCCAAGGTATTCGTCATTGCCAGCGGCGTCGGCGGCGAGGGAAAGAGCTTTGTTGCGCTGAATCTGGCCGCCGCGCTGGCAGTATCGGGCAGCGGCGCTCTCTTGATCGACGGCGATATCCGCGCGCCATTTCAGCACTATTCCTTTCCGGTGCCGAAAGTGGGAGGACTGCTCGGATATCTGCAGGGAACCACGGGATTCGCCGCCACCGTACTGCCGACTCCCGTGCCGGGGCTGAGCCTGTTACCCGCGGGTGGAACAAGCAACCGCGCGCCGGAATACCTCGCTTCCGCCAGAATGAACGAGTTGATCGATATCGCGAAGCGCAGCGGCGCTTACCAATACATCATCATCGATACCCCGCCGTCATTGCTGGTTCCGGATGCCCAGATTCTCGCGAAGACCGGAGATGGCACAATCGTCGTGACCGCTGCCGACAGCACCTCGCGCGCCGCGACTACCAAGACGGTGCTTATGTTCGATTCCGACACTCTGTTCGGCGTGGTGCTGAACCGCTTTAAGCCTTCGTATTCGACCATGCGCAACGAGCGTTATGGCCGCTACGGCCGCTACGGGCGCTACGGGCGCTACGGGAAATACTCGAAATACTCGAAGTATGCGGATCCTGAATTGAACGAATGACTGACGGCGTGTTCAGCTTAAGCCCGCCAGGATCGTTCCCGCTCAGCGCCGATCCCTCTTTTCAAGACGAGGTGCGCCGCGAGCTGGAACGACTGCTCGCGCGCGTTCGCACCTGCGCCGCCGCTCCAAGTGTCGCCGGCGTTCTCCTGACCGGGAGCTTCGCGCGCGGCGAGGGAACAGTAATCCCCAATCCTCGAGCCAGCAGCCGATGGTTGAGCGACGTCGAGTGCCTGGTGGTAGTCCGCGGCGGCATCGTCTCGACGCGCGAGATTCAGCGGTCGATGCGGCAGGTCGAGCGGGACACCAACTCCGATTGCGGCAACGCCGAGCGCGGAATCAAGGTTGAATTGCGCGCGATTCTAACGCAGGGAATGGTTCGGCTGCGTCCGGCGATCTTTACCCGAGAGCTATGCGAACATGCAAAGCTGCTCTGGGGCAATCCCGCCGCGATTCCGCTTCCGCGCGTGCCGCCGAGCGCAGAGGCAATATCCAAATATGATGCGTTTCGTTTGCTGAACAACCGGATAATCGAACAAATTGCAGTACGCAGTGAGTATGCGGACCGCACCAGCGACAGTATTGCCATTGCCTACTCACTCGCCAAATTCTGGATCGATCTGGGAACCTCGCTGTCGGTGTTTTTAGGATGTTACCGGCCGGGATATCGGAGCAGGCAAAAGCCGATTGAGGAAGCCCTTGGCGCGCACATGGAGATTTTGGGATCCGAGATGTGCGGCCGGCTCATCTCCCGTTTCCGCAACGCGATGGCTCAAAAGCTCGGCCAGACCGGATTTCCGTCCGCAGATCCAGCCCAGGAATTCAGCGAAGCCGTTGAGATTGCCCGCGTGACTTGGAACTGGGAAAGCGGGCAAATGCTGGGCACCAACACGGCTGCGGGCGATTGGCGCGGAATCTTCGCGCGACTGAGCAGTCTCGAGACGACCGCGCAGCGCCTGCGTGACTGGGCGCGAGTGTTGCGGCAGCCGTCCGGATTGCGTCAATTGGGACCGCGCGCGATGCTTGCCGCGGCGCGGGTCGGTTCGCTCGCCACGCTGATTTATGGAACCGGATGCGTGATCGATTTCTTCTGGGACGAGATCGGATCGGGCAGGGGCCGAGCAACCGAGATGGTAGCCGAGCTTTGCCGCGCGCTTGCGGTTGATGCGCGCGATGCATCGGAACGCAGGCGGCTGCTCACTCGCGCCACGCTCGGAGCTTGGGAGAGGCATTTAAGGTTCGCTGCCGCATGAGTCACGCGGTCACCATCTCGATTCTCACTTACAAGCGCCATCAGCATCTCAGGCGCGCGCTGGCATCGGCGCTTCGCTACGCGGACCAGGTGGCCGAGATCATCGTGGTCGACAACGCTGCTGAACCGGAACTGAAGAGCCTTCTGGCGGCCGAATATCCAAATGTGCGCTACATCGCCGCGCCGTCCAACGCCGGATGCGAGGGCCGAAATATCGGGCTGCGCGCAGCCGCTACTGCAATCGTAATTACCCTCGATGACGACGTCGAATTGTCCAGTTCCAACTGCGTCGCGGAAGTGGAAGCCGCATTCTCGCGCGACCCGCAGCTCGCCTGCCTGAACTTCACGGTCACCGGCGTCGACGGCAAGGTACTGGAACGCGATTGGTGCCACCCTCGGCCAATCTCGCACGCCGTCAGGGAGTTTGAAACTCACTTTATTCTGGAGGGAGCGTGCGCGCTCAGCCGCCAGAAGGTTTTGTCGGCGGGCGG
>VFSW01010036.1_pt1 | contig 13457 bp, 10 predicted proteins | sample 5358111 | NCBI WGS metagenome assembly VFSW01 (sample SAMN11554181, study PRJNA540505) | mine drainage metagenome | isolation source: sediment from site ElyBrook_90M | place: USA: Ely Copper Mine, Vershire, VT | collected 2017 | reverse complement strand
GCGTTGAAGAGGTCTTGTCCGGTGCCCTGGGCCAATCGGCCGATGACGCCCGCGCCCAGGGCCACCAGCGCCGCACCCGTGATACCGAGCCCGATGCCGGCGGCCACGAACCATCCTCGTCGAGTCACGCCGCGTGTGGCGGCGCAGACGATCGAGACGATCAGGGCCGCCTCCATCACCTCGCGAAAAGCGAGCAAGGCCACGCCCAACATGGCGTCACTCCACGATCAGACGGCCTTGGGCCGTGCTTGGGTGAAAGTCGCCGAAAAATCGGTAGGTCCCGGAGTGCAAAGGGCCGACGTAGACCGTAATGCTGCCATGTGGCAAGACGATGAGTTCGCGGTTGAAGTCGGTGCTCTCGAACTCTTCCGGTGTCGCATCCTCGTTACGCACCTGGATCTTCACCTTGGTACCGGCGGGAATCGTCAGCACGTCGGGCCGGTAGTGGTGGTCTTTGATCGCGAGCGTAAACAGGGGGGCGTCGGCCCTCGCCGCTGCGCCTGCGAAGACGAGCGTGGCCGAAATTGCCAGGAGTGAGAGACGTGAAAGGGGCTTCATCGGGGAGTCTCACATTTAACGTACGCGAATGATAATCATTCCCATTTCCGCTGTCAACCAACGAGGCCTGAGGGGCGAACGACCAAATGTGCCAGGTTCGCGCTCGCGGATGAGGCGTCTCCGGGGCGGTCGGTTGGTGTGTGGCCGTCAAGGGAACGATGGACACGAGACCATTGTTGTAGGCCGGGAATTTTCCGAGCCTTCGGCGAAGGTCGGTTGAAATCCAAAAGTACGTGTGGTCTAGATATTCGCGCCGGATGGCCCGATCAGCCGTTCGATGAACGGATGTGACATCGGGGCATACGGCACGGATTTGATCCCCTCAACCGCCGGAGTTCGTCAGAGCCATAAAGAGCGAGTGCTCTTCGAAACAGCCACCGATCGGCGTGCCGATGTTCCGCCGCGCGGTGCACGAGTGCATGGAGCACTATCATCGCGAGCACAACCATCAAGGCCTCGGCAACCAGTTGATCGTACCGTTCCACCTCTCAGCGTCAAAGCCCGAGAGCATTGGTCGGCGAACGCGCTTGGGCAGATTGCGCAGCTTCTACGAGCGAGCGGCGGCATGCACGTGTCGGAGTTGTTGAACAATACGGGGGTTACGGAGCGTCATCTCGGGGGTGGCCGCGACGATGTTCTCTGTCGGACCCTTCGGGCGTGGCTTGCGCCGGGTTTCCGTGGCCGAGTAGAGCCGCCGTACTTTCGATCGACCGGCGCCTTGTGGAGTCGCAGATAATCAGTGGGTGTCGCCGCAACGAAGACTCGGCGATGACGGAGCGGACGCCGCCATGGCGCGCGAGCTCGGCCTAGGTGACGATCAATTGCACCCCGAGAAAGGCCGAGTCACGCATCGCTCGGCGAGTTCGCGCTCAACAGGATGACGGGCTCTAAAAACGCAGCACTTTGACGTAGCGCACATGAGCAAGCTTGCGCAAGCGCGCCTGGATCGGCTCCGGCACGGCCTGGTCGACGCCGACGAGCGCAATGGCGTCTTCCCCGGCGGCCTGGCGCCCCAAATGGAAGGTCGCGATATTGATGTTCGCCTCGCCGAGCATGCTGCCGAGCGCACCCACGAATCCCGGTTTGTCCAGGTTGTTGATGAAGAGCATCCAGGGATGGAAGTCCGCCTCGAGCGGCATGCCCTTGACCTCGACGATCTTCGCCGCACCCATGTTGACGACGCCCGCCACCGTGCGGGGACTGCCCCCCGTAAGAACCTTGACGCGGATGAGCGATCCGTAAATCGGCGACGAATCGCGCTTCGATACGGTGAGCGGCGATCCTTTTGACTTCAGCACCACCGGCGCCGAGACCATGTTCACGTCCGGCATCAAGGGCCGCATGATGGCGGCAAGCGCCGTGGCGGTGAGCGGTTCGGTGTTGAGCTGGGCCACCTCACCTTCGTACTCGATATCGATCGCCTCGATTCCGCCGTCGGCGATCTGACCGGCAAAGGAGCCGAGCTTGTCCATGAGTGCAAGGAAAGGCCGCAGGCGCGGCGCCTCTTCGGCGGTGATGGGTGCGGTGTTGAGAGCGTTCACCACGGCGCCCTGCTGCAAATAGTCCGAGATCTGCTCGGCGACCTGCACGGCGACATTCTCCTGCGCCTCGTTGGTGCTCGCCCCCAGGTGCGGCGTCGCGATGAAGTTCGGCGCACCGAACAGCACGTTGTCCTTGGCCGGTTCGGTCGCGAATACATCGAAGGCGGCTGCCGAGACGTGCCCTCGCTCGAGCGCTGTGCGTAACGCGGCCTCATCGACCAAGCCGCCTCGCGCCGCGTTCACGAGGATGACCCCTGGCCTGGTCTTCGCCAACGCCTCGGCCGAGAGAATATTGCGGGTCTTGTCCGTGAGCGGTGTGTGCAGCGTGATCGCATCGGCGCGCGACAGCAACTCCTCGAGTTCCACCTTCTCGACGCCGAGCCTGACCGCGCGCTCGGGCGAAAGGAAGGGATCGAAGGCGAGCCCTTGCATCTTCAAGGCGAGTGCCCGCTCGGCGACCAGGGCGCCGATGTTGCCGCATCCGATGAGCCCCAAGGTCTTGGCGTACAGCTCGATCCCCATGAAGCGGCTCTTCTCCCAGCGACCCGCTTGAGTGGACGCATCGGCGGCGGCAATCTGCCGTGCCGCCGCGAACAGCAGCGCGATGGCGTGCTCGGCCGTGGTGATGGAGTTGCCGAACGGGGTATTCATCACAACGATGCCGCGTGCGGTGGCCGCCGGCACGTCGATATTGTCGACGCCGATCCCGGCCCGACCGATCACCTTCAGGCGCGTGGCGGCAGCGAGCACCTCGTGCGTCACCTTCGTGGCCGAGCGCACGGCAAGACCTTCGTACTCGCCGATCCGTTCGATGAGCTCCGCTTTCTTGAGACCGACTCGAACATCGGCTTGCAGCCCGCGGTTGCTGAATATCTCGATTGCCCTCGGGCTCAATTCATCCGCAATGAGTACCTTGGTCATGGACGCGATCTCGCCGCCGGCAGGTCTGAGACCGTCGTCTGATAGGCCCATTCGATCCAGGGAGTGAGGGCCTCGAGATCACTCCGCTCGACCGTTGCTCCGCACCAGATGCGAAGCCCCGGTGGCGCGGAACGATAAGAGCCCACGTCGAGCGCGACCCCCTCGCGCTCGAGCGCACTCGCGAGTTTCGCCGCGATTTCGCTTTGTACGGTCGCGGGGAGCGCAACGACCCGCTTGTCGACGATCTTCAGGCACACGCTCGTGTTGCTGCGAATGGCCGGATCCGAGGCCAAGAAGTCTACCCATGGCGTGCGCGACACCCAGTCGCTCAGCACCCGAGTGTTGGCGTCGGCACGCGCCTGCAGCGCCCCGAGTCCGCCGATGCGCTCGGCCCACCGAAGCGCATCGAGGTAGTCCTCGGTGGCAAGCATCGAGGGTGTATTGATGGTCGCCCCCTCGAACAGCTCGACATCGAGCTTGCCCTTTTTCGTCATGCGAAAAATCTTGGGCAGCGGCCGAACCGGGACATCGCTTTCCAGCCGCTGGACGGCGCGGGGCGACAAGACCAGCATGCCGTGCGCCGCCTCGCCGCCCAGGACCTTTTGCCACGAGAACGTCACGACATCGCATTTGGGCCAATCGATCGGCTGTGCGAACGCCGCGCTCGTGGCATCGTTGATGGTGAGTCCGCCGCGGTTCTCGGCGATCCAGTCGAAATTGGGGATTCGCACGCCCGAAGTCGTGCCGTTCTGGGTGAACACGACGTCCGCCTCAGGACGGACCTGCGACAGATCCGGGAGCGTGCCGTAGGGGCGGCTCACGTGGGTCCGGCAGTCGCCGAGCTTGAGCTGCTCGACCGCATCGGTGATCCATTCTTCGCCGAAGCTTTCCCACGCGAACACGTCGACCGGACGTGCGCCGAGCAGGGACCAGAGCGCCATTTCCACCGCCCCGGTATCGGACGCGGGCACGATGGCGATTTTGTAGTCATCCGGCACGAGCAGAAGCCGGCGGGTGCGATCGATGGCTTCCTTCAGCTTCGCTTTGCCCGGTTTCGAGCGGTGCGAGCGGCCGAGCAAGGCGCCTTCGAGATGATGGAGCGACCAGCCAGGACGCTTCCTGGTGGGACCCGAAGAAAATCGGGCATCGGCCGGACGCAGATCCGGCATGGATATCTCTGTCATTGCAATCTCCCATCCTTCCAGATGAGCGTCCGCCGTTGGGAGCGGATGGCCCGTCGCGAAGAATAGAGATTAATTTCGGCCTGTCAACTAAAGTTGTATTGGATTTCGTTCGAAGGCCATAACCACACGGCAGGTCGGTTCTGGCGCCGCGGCCCCTTCTCGAGCACCGGCCCACGCCCGACAGCGTCACCCAACGCGAAAGCCATCGACAGCCGGATCACATCGCATTACATTTTCGGCGTAACGCGGCGATTCACCCCAACGAGAGTCCCAATGAGCGAACAAGGCGTTCACAGCCACGCACCCCACGAGGAAATGCTCCACCATGCCGCGTCGCCGCGGCTGACCCGCCTGAGCCAGTGGGTCGCGCTGTTCACGGCGGTACTGGCGGCCTTGGGGGCGCTGGTCAGCTATGAAGGATCGCTGTTGATGGAGGAAGTGTTGCTGGCGAAGAACCAGGCGGTACTCGAAAAGGCGCATGCGACCGACGACTGGAATTATTACCAGGCGGCCAGCACCAAGCAGCACCTGACCGAGTTCGCGCGCGAACTCGCTCCCCCGACCCGGCGCGCCGAACTCGACGCGAAGATTTCCAAGTACCAAACGCAGAAACGGGATCTGGCAGCCAAGGCGCGCAGCCTCGATGCGGCGTCGGCGCGTTCCGACATCCGCTCGGCGTCGCTGAGCCGGCCGCACACCGCGATCCTGCGCAGCATCATCGCGCTGCAGGTGGCGATTTCCCTCGCGTCGATCACGGCGTTGACCGGGCGCCGTTGGTTGTTCGTCGGTGCGTTGCTCAGCGCCCTCGTCGGCGTCGGGTTGTGGCTCGGCGCCTTGGGTTGGCACACGCTGGGATGACGGAATCCCGTCCTGCACGGAAACTTGGGTCTTCGCTGATCAAGCGTATCGCTTCGAGGACGCCGTGTAGCTCACGATCGGTCTGGCGGTCACGAAACCCGCCTCATAGTCCACTCGAAACGCTGGCGTGCGACCGCGAAGGAAACGATGATCGAGATATTCGCGCCGGATCGTTTCGATCAGTCGCCCGGCGATAAAGGGTGCGAGGTCGGCACATAGGGCACCGACTTGATCTCCTCGGTGAAAGCGGCACAGTGGGTCGTGATCCAGACTGATCCGCACGGATGGCACGTGGCCGGCAATGGCCGGATCGGGGGTTCGGCACGATGCCGGACCCTCCAACGCCAGGCGACCGCGGCTGTCGTTCGGCACGACACCGCGTCGGTACGCCGTATCACGCGACGTGCAATCCAGGCGCCGCCCACGGGTGCGCTGCTCGGCGCGCTGAGGTCAGCTCATCGGGCCGTCCAGTTCTTCCGCGCGCAGTCTCGCCGGCCGGGTAGACAAGGCGTCCCAGTACCGCACGAACGCGGGTCGCTTCTCGATCATGCCGAAGCGCATGCCGAAATTGAGTTGCGATCCGACGTAGACGTCCGCGGCGCTGAAGCGGCCATCGACGAGATACGGGCGGTCGCGGACGGCCTCGTCCAATACGTCGAGCACCCGGTCGAACGAGCCGTAACCGACCATCGCTTGACGCTCGGCCGGCACTGCGACGCCGAGCGCCTGGTTCGTCCAGGCGGCTTCCAGCGGGCCGGCGGCGAAGAACAGCCAGCGATAATAGGGTCCGCGCGCCCGGCTGCCGGGCGGCGGCGCGAGGCCGGCGGTTGCGAATGCATCGGCGAGGTAGGCGCAGATTGCCGCGCATTCGGTCACGACCGTATCACCATGCCGTAGTGCCGGCACCTTTCCCATCGGATTGACCGCGAGGTACGCCGCCGCCTTCATCGTGGAGCCGTATTCGACGATCTCCGTCGTGTACGGTTGGCCGACTTCCTCGAGCATCCAGCGTACGATGCGCCCGCGGGACCTTGGATTCGTATAGAACGTCAGGGATGATTCGCTCATGTGGGCTCCCACTCCTTCAGGTTGTCGCGTGTCGCGTGGCGCTCTGCACGCCGAGTCGCGGGAACGGTTCGTCCGGCCCGCAGCGCGGACGACAGCCGGGATAGCGTAACCATTCCGCCGGGTTCTGGCGATCTGCCGCGGGGTCGGTCGGGGTCTGACCGGGATGCAGGCTGATTTGAAGTCGATGTCGCCACTCGATAATTGGGCCAGGATGCATGAGACGGCGTGCATGGGGGCGGCCGCGCGTGGTTGAACTCATGTAGAAAGCAGTCGAACTTGGCCTGCGGCTGCAGGAAGTGTTTCGCCGCCGGCTTGGTGGCCTCTCGACGTCCCGATCATCGGGTTACGCAACTATTCCCAATAGGGAACCGATTCCCGCGGTGACGGCCATGGCGAGCGCACCCCAGAAGGTGACACGCACCGCGCCGATCATCAGTGCAGCGCCACCCGTACGCGCGGCCAAGCCGCCGAGGAGCGCAAGGAAGATCAGCGAGCCGCCGGATACAAAGGGAATCAGAGAGGTTGCGGGAGCGACGGCGGTGATCAACAGCGGCATGGCAGCGCCCACCGCAAAGCTGCCGGCCGATGTGAGCGCCGCCTGAATCGGGCGCGCGCGCAGGGTCTCGGAGATCCCGAGTTCATCGCGGGCATGCGCACCCAACGCGTCATGCGCCATGAGCTGCTGCGCGACCTCCTTGGCGAGAGCGGGATCGAGTCCGCGGGAGACGTAAATCGCCGCCAGCTCCCGATGCTCTCCCTTGTCGTCAGCGTCGAGCTCCGCGCGCTCCCGGGCGAATTCAGCCTTCTCGCTGTCCGCCTGAGAATGTACGGACACGTATTCGCCGGCCGCCATCGACATCGCGCCGGCGACCAGTCCGGCAACCCCGGCGATCATGATGTCGCCGTGAGCCGCGTGCGCAGCCGCAACACCGAGAATCAGGCTCGCTGTTGAAACGATTCCGTCATTCGCGCCCAGTACCGCCGCCCGGAGCCAGCCGATGCGCCCTATGCTGTGTCGTTCGATGTTGGCAGCAGGCATTTCGGGTGCTAGGGGTCAGCCGGCAAAAGTCACGTTACCGTTGCCAGTGCTGCGGCCGGGGCGTTCCTTGCAGACATGCCGTTGGGCAGACATGCCGCTGGAATCCGTTGGGCGCTGCCAGAATCGACGGCAGGTTCAAGTAGCAGGCGATCTGTTTCACTTCTTAGCACGGTAACACTCGCAAGAGAGTCTTTCCATTTCAAGTCGGTCACGAACCGTGATTTTCCCGCGCCGGCTCTCGATGATACCAAGTTGCAGCAGCTTGCCGTTCATCGCGGTTATGCTTTCGCAGCGCACTCCGAGCAAGTGAGCAATGTGGGGGACCCCTTTTTCGCCTTCGTATACAAGCCGATCGGCAATGCATCGGGACTACGATGGACCGTTTGCAAGTGGATCGACGTGGAAGCTCGTCATGAGCCTTGACCGCCGGCACTTCGCACTCAGCCTCGCCGCGCGCGACGGCGTGCCGGAGCCGATCAGGTCCACGGAATCGACTTTGAGGGTGAGCTCAATGCGAGCCGCCGAGTAGCCATAACAAGAGAAGAATGAGCAATACCAGGCCCAGTGCGCCGCCAAGGCCCGCCCCGCCATAGCGACGGTATCCGTAGTAGCCACCGCCACCGCCGAACACCAGGACGACCAGCACAATGATCAATATCAGTCCCATTTTCCCGCTCCCATACGTTGCCGCGAACACCGCTCGTGCGGACATATTTAGAGTCTCCCATACGGGATCCGTAAACCCCACGCCTTCAGGCGGTGGGGCCTCGATCCAGAAGATCGGCGGTGCTTGTCACATGGTTGCCGGATTAGCGGGTCCGAGTCTTCTGGCTCTTCCATCTGCGAGACCTCGATATTGCTGTGATCATTCAAACTCGCCGACTGTTATCGTAGAGCCGGTCGGCTCGGCCGACGGGGCGACATTTGTCGCGTCAGTCGAACCCACCGGCTTTAGCCGGTGGAGCAATTCAGCGCGCATGCGGGCACACTCGGCCATCCGCAAATGCCGCTATCGCCGCCGTACTGCACGCGGATCTCTGCGAAGAGCGGACCCATCGGAGGCCCAGTACCGATTCGATCCACGCGCCCCAATGGGTGCGGACGGAGCGGCCGGATTGTTGCGTCCGTATCATCACGTACAGACCTCGCCGGCCGCGTGGCCTAGAGTCAATGGAGCGCCGACAGCTCGTCGGCATGGAATTTCAGGAGCACGTCATGGGTATCAACAAAGATCAAGTCCAGGGCCGCCTCGAAAAGGCTAAAGGCACCGTCAAGGAAGTGGCCGGCAAGATCACGGGCGACACCGGGCTGAAGACCGAAGGCCAGCTGCAAAAGAACCTCGGCAAGGTTCAGGCGAAGTACGGTGACCTCAAGCAAGACGTGAAAGAGTCATCGAAATAGCGGGCTTTGCTTCCATGTTCGCCGGGATCCATGCGCCTCGTCGGGCGCATGGATTCTTTACGCATTCGCGTGCACGGTGTCGGCTCCAAAGACCGATTCATCCCCCAGCATAATCGGCGTTCCATCGCGTCTCGCCCAGCGGCCGGCATCGGTCGCCCGCGTCCACAATCCAAAGTCGGAACCCTATCGCCGCAGATCGCGATGGTTCTCACGTACTCGGCGAATCGGCTTCAGGCGGCCTTGCTCCCGGGTGGCCTGGTCAGGCGGACCGCGAGCGGATCCTGGGCCCGCCGCGTCCACGCATGGTGCCGGGTCCGACGGTTCCCGATACACCCCTGTCGATCGCTGGCGAGCGTATTCACGACGCTTCATCGCGAGATAGGTGGCGCGGTCCATCTCGTACAGCTGCCGAGAATATCGCTCGGACGCATCGAACCATCGCTCGAGACTTTGGTCGAAACGCGCGGGGGCCGGGGCCGCGAAGGCGTTCAGGTAAACGTCGATCGCAAGATAGTAGCGCATGCTGTTGCGCTCGATGATGCCCCGGAGACCGCCGATGAACTTCGGCGTCGATTCGTGACCGGTACCGACCGTCGTGAAACCGACCTTGTCCCGCCCCGCGCCTCGCAAATACGTGCGCATCGCGAGGCGCGCCCAGAAGCCATATCGGTATGAGTACCGCAGGTGCAGGAAAGTGCGCCCGGCATCGAGGCCGACCGCATCGAGAGCAATGCGATAATCGCTCGTACCCAGCGGGCCCTTCGCGGCGTACAGATCGACCGCCATGTAGTCGGATCGGGGCGGCGCGACGCGGAATTCGAAGTCGACCCGACGAACACTATTGAGCGGTTCCTCGATCTTCCTGCCGATCGCGACGGACAGCGCGACGCCTTCGCCGCGCGGCACCGGGCGGCAGAATTTGACGTTGGGGTGCAGGAGCAGCACGTCGCACCAGTCGGCCGGGCTCGTCAGCGCCGCGCTGGCTGTGGCGATCGGATGGCCGATGACCGCGTAAACGTCACCCCGCAGCTCGTTATGGCCTTCGGTGGATTCGAGGTACAACGGCGCCTGTAACGAACTCTGTTCGAGCCGCGTCTTCAAGGTCTCGTACTTCTCTCGCAAGAGCGCCGCCGAATCCGGCGGTGTTGCCGTATGGGGGTCCGGCGGCGGGGCGGCGCGAGCAACGATCGATCCGATCACGCACGCGATGACGGCCGCGCACGTCGGTGCCAGCCGCCGTGGGAAGTCAGGGGCGCACCAAGTCCGCATCGAAGCCCGGCGAGACCGTGGTCAATCCCAGTCGAACGGCGGTCGATGGATCCGGCGGCATCCACCGTCGCCGGTTTGGTGTGGCCGGACGCCAGTGGAATGCCGGTGATTTTGACACGAGCTGCGGGAACGCCTCGGCGATCACCACGCGGCCGCCGTGCCCGGGCCCGCGACGCAAAGTACCGACGAATTTCGCGACAAGAAGCCGCGCGAGCCCCATGGTCGGCCCCCGTCGTGTGCGGTGACTATCGAGACCGTGTGTATTGTAGCGCCGGTCGCCACGCAATTGCAGCAACGAAGGCGACCGGTTGAATCGCGTTGCGGGTTCGAATTCCGCGCTATCACGGAGGGCCGCCATCGAGCATCTCATCGAGGGCCGTTCGCGGGAAAACGCCTCATATCCATTCGTGGCGCAGTAGCCACATCTTCACGACCTGGGTCAGCAGCAAGTAGCCGACGAGCGTGACCGCCAGGATCGGCCAGTACAACGGTGGCAGCACCGAGAATCCCAGGTAGCGGGCCGCGGGCGAAAACGGAATCGCGATACCGATCGCGACGACGAGCAGGCTCATGATCATCACCGGCCAGGACGACAGGCTCTGCAGGAACGGGATCTTGTTGGTCCGGATGACATGGATGATGAGCGTCTGCGTCAGCAGACTCTCGACGAACCAGCCGGTCTGGAACAGGCTCGCGCTGTGCATGGCCGCCTGAGGCGTGGAAACGTCCCGGCAATTGAATGCGTACAACATCACGAGATAGGTCGTATAGTCGAAGAGCGACGAACACGGGCCGATGAAGAGGACGAATCGGGTGATCTCCGCGAGATCCCAGCGTCGTGGCGCGACGATCCGTTCGCGGTCCACGGCGTCGGTGGGGATCGTGGTCTGCCCGATGTCATAGAGAATGTTGTTGGCTAAAATCTGCACCGGCAGCATCGGCAGGAATGGCACGAACAGACTGGCCCCCAGCACGCTGAACATGTTGCCGAAGTTGCTCGAGGCCCCCATGCGCACGTATTTGATGATGTTCGAGAAGACTTTGCGTCCCTCGATCACCCCGGCGTCGAGAACGAGGAGCGATTTCTTCAGAAGAATGATGTCGGCCGACTCCTTGGCGATGTCCACGGCGGTGTCCACACTGATACCCACGTCGGCGGCGTGAAGCGCGGGGGCGTCGTTGATGCCGTCGCCCATGAAACCGACCGTGTGGTCACGGGACTGCAGCGCCTTGATGATGCGCTGCTTGTGAGCCGGCGAGACTCGCGCGAACAGCGTGGCTTTCTCGGCGGCCTGGGCGAGTTGCTCGGCGCTCATCGTCTCGACCTCATCGCCCATTACAATGAACTCGGTAGACAGCCCGACTTCCTTGCAGATCTTGCGAGCCACGAGATCGTTGTCGCCGGTGATGACCTTGATCGCGACGCCGTGCCGTTTCAGAGCACTGATCGCTCCCGTGGCGCTCGCTTTCGGCGGATCTAGGAAAGCCGCATAGCCGCGCAGGATCAGGTCGCGCTCATCGGCCTTCCCGTAGGGCGCAGCGTCACCCGCGGCGGTACCACGCGGCACGACGTCTTTGGAAGCGATCGCCAGCACTCGGAAGCCGTCCGCACTGAGCCGCTCATGCTCCTTGTTCAGATCCTCGATGTGCCTGAGATCCAACGGTACCAGCTCACCATCGATCTCGGCGGTCACGCACCGGGGAAAGATCGACTCCGGAGCGCCCTTGGAGATGATGCGGTCCGTGCCTTCGGGTGTGCGAACCACGACCGACATGATGCGGCGCTGGAAGTCGAAGGGGATCTCGTCGACTTTGGCGTAATCCGGGAGTTCGGCGTGGACATGAGTCTCGGTATGCGCAAGTATTGCACGGTCCAGGACGTTCTTCAGGCCGGTCTGGAAGTGACTGTTCAGGTACGCGAGAGCGAGCACGCCTTCATCCTCGCGCAGCATGACGTTGCAATGTCGTTCGAGAGTCACCCGGTCCATCGTCAGGGTTCCCGTCTTGTCGGCGCACAGCACGTCCATCGCACCCAGGTTTTGGATCGCGTTGATCCGCTTGATGATGACTTTCTTGCGCCCCATGGCCACTGCGCCCTTGGCCAGGCATACGGTCACGATCATCGGCAGCATTTCGGGCGTCAGGCCAACGGCCACCGCAAGCGCGAAGAAGAAAGCCTGCACCCATCGGCCCTTGGTCAGGACGTTGATGACGAACACCAATGGAACCATGACCAGGATGAAGCGGAGCATGAGCCAGGTGAACTGGGCAATGCCGCGATCGAAGGCCGTTGGAGGCGGCTGCTCCTGGAGGGACTCGGCCATGCTGCCCAGGTAGGTGTTGCTACCCGTCGCAACGACCACCGCACTGGCCGAACCACTCTCGACGCTGGTACCCAGGAACGCGATGCTGGTCAGCGTAATCGGTGCGGCGGCCGCTTCCGCGGTGTTCAACTCGAGCGCGCCTTTCTCCACGGGAAAGCTCTCGCCGGTGAGCGGTCCCTGGCTCACGAAGAGATCCTTTGCCTGGACGATGCGCACGTCGCCGGGGACCATGTCGCCCGCGGTGAGTTGCACCACGTCGCCCGGAACGAGTCGTGCGACCGCGATCTCGTGTGGCGCCCCGTCGCGCAGCACGGTCGCCGTCACCGAAATCATCGCCTTGAGTTTCGCCGCGGAACTGCCTGCTTTGGCTTCCTGAATCAATCTCAAGCCGACGCTCAAGGCGATCATGGAGACCACCATGAGACCGGCTCCGAGTTCACCGGTGGCGAACGAGATCGTCGCGAGTGCTGCGAGCAGGATCACGAGCGGATTCAGCACAGCCTGCCAGAGCAAACGACCCAATCCCGCCCGCTGGTCCTTCGCGAGCACATTGGCGCCGTACTCCTGCAGACGAGCCCGCGCCTCTGCGCTGCTCAGCCCCCCAGGGCGGGTATTCAGCCTCGCGTAGACGTGCGCCGCATCCATGGCTGCCGTCTCCACCACGACCGGTGATACACGAATCGTTGGAACCTTGTGGTGGCCCGCGACAAGAACTCTCTTGGGCAGAACCGCGTTCGAGGGGCTTTCCATGTACACCTCGCGAGCGACCCGAAGGCCGAGCCGACTGCCGATGATCTCCGTATCGCAGCGGCACACGTCAGGTCCTGCGCGCTGTCACCGAAAGGCTCGAACGACATTGCCCCGGCCAGTAGCACCGCATTGATCAAGCACGCCGTGCGCAGAACCCGGATCCCGACTCTCCCGCCACTATGCCGCGCTTTTTCGCCGCTGTTAACACCGTAAAATCCGACGATCCGCCCTGGACCGACCCCGAAGTCTGCAATGCATTATTGCGCCGTGCCTGACGGCGTGATCCCGAGTCCCTCGCTCTTCCCGGCTTTCCCTCATTCATTCAGCGACTTGGCCGCCGACGGACCTCTTCGGTTCTGGTGCAATGAGCACCGGATCGTGGTGTCCGGACGTCGTTGCCCGGCGCTTGCCGTAGCGCAAGCCATTGAACGCGATTCCACTTAGTCGGCGCCGTGATTTCCACGGGAGATCATCGAAGGCCGTGTTCGTCGGCATCTTGCCGGGCGCCTGACCTGGGGAGACGCCGTCAGGCACGGCGCAATAA
>VFSW01010035.1_pt1 | contig 13457 bp, 15 predicted proteins | sample 5358111 | NCBI WGS metagenome assembly VFSW01 (sample SAMN11554181, study PRJNA540505) | mine drainage metagenome | isolation source: sediment from site ElyBrook_90M | place: USA: Ely Copper Mine, Vershire, VT | collected 2017 | reverse complement strand
CCCACCATGAATGATGGGATTCGCCCGGGAACGGCTGGGAAAGTGGTATCACACCGGAAAGATGCTAGATTTATAAATAAGCCGGTAAAAGAACCAGCCGAAAAATTTTTAAGACAAATAAACAGGTTTATACACCTTCTGCCCCAGGTTCTCCCAACAAAACCGCATGTGCGCGATGACCCTACAATTCGTCGTTCCGCCGCTGTCAGGTCAGGACGCAGACAACGCCGGCCTTGCCGAAACCGAGCGCTGGCTCGCTAACCTGCCGGTACTGAATGCCGCCGAATCCAGCTACCAGCTGTTTAACGCGCTTACCAGCCTGAACCGCCAACCGCTGGACGACATGACCCGGCTCCAGATTCTGGAACTTTACCGCCGGCCTGTTCATGTCATCTGTGCCGAACAGCAGAAGCGCTATCTTGGCCTGCCTGTACCGCTGCCACAAGACAGCAGGCTGGTGGCGGAACGCGTGCGCCAGTTTCAGGTTGAGATGGCATATGGCTACAAGCGTATCGTTCTCGGCTTCAGCGAGAACCATGGCCGGGACGCAGAAACGAAATCCGGACTCGCGCTAGCCGTGCAGCGCACAATCCGCTACCTCACAGAAACGCTCGCCAAATCCTATGAGCTCTACACGCCAGGCCCGGAAGGAACATGGCGCGAGCTGCATCAGCTTTATCTTTATACCGAGGCAGAGGGAATCACTGAACTGCCCGTGACCGACGAACTCAACGCATCCGTCACCCACAGCAGTATCGGACATGCGTACAAGCAGGCATTGCTGCTCGACTTCAGCGATCCCTACCATCTGCCGGCACAGATGCTGCAGAAAATCTGTCAATACCTCGACGCATACGCGCCGCTTGCTCAGATCGTCCCGGTGACGGACACACTCAAGCAAGAGTGCCAATTCCTGGTGAATCTGGGCAATGACCGCGCCGGCGTCACCAACACCGAGAACCCGCCGATCACCATGGAATCCCAGTACCGTCTGCTCACCACGGTCTGGCTCACGCGGGCCCTGCACCAACAGCTCAGCGCACTGCAAAATGGCGAGCCACCACCGGCCGATGCCCTCGGAAAGGACTTCTACACCAATCGCGGCAAAGAGATGCTCATGCGTCTCATTACCTCATGGGGAGTGAATCCCAGACGGTATTTTCCGCGAACGCCGAAGGAAGGTGTGAAAATCGAGGTAATCCGCGGAGTCGACAACATAAACCGTTGCGTCAACGGCGGTGCGCCATTCATGCTGAGCACAACCGAGGTCGGGCCGCAGCCGGCGCGCGATGAAATCGGCAGGCAGGCCGAAGATCCGAGCACAACCGTAGACCAGAGGGTGGACTCAGGTGAGCTGTGGGACCTACTCGATGAAAGCGCGGGTGGATTTTCACTCGCACGGGCAAGCACATCCAATCAGCACGTTCACGTCGGAGACCTCATCGCGACCCGGATCATCGACCAGAAGATGACGCGGGGCATTGCAGTCGTGCGCTGGGCGCGCAGTTCCGGACCAGACCACATCGAAATCGGAGTTGAGCGTCTCGCCCCCTCAGCGAAACCGGTCGCAGTCGCGGCAGGCAATGCGCCTGGAAGCAGTTTCGCCATGGCATTGCGACTGCCAGAGATCAAATCTTTGCGGATGCCGGAAACCTTGATCACTCCGTACGGATCGTTCAAACCTCAGCGCATCCTGATTCTGGACGACGGCTACCGTACCTATCAGATACGCGCCATCAAGCTGGTGAACCTTACCCATTCTTTCGAACAATTCCAGTTCGCGTTCCTGGAATAATTCCTGCTTCGCTCAGGCCGGGACCATTGACCTGCCAGGCACACAAACAAAAAGGACCCCGTAGGGGTCCTTTTTGCCTGACGCGCTGAACCTTAAAGTCGATCAGTAACGCGGTTCACTCACCGGTCAGAAAGGCGCGGTCGGCGGATCCTTCCACACCCAGCTTCCAGGCACCGCGGGTCTTGGCATAGTGCATTGCGCGATCCACTTCCGCGCTCGATGCGCCATGCTCGATGCTGAGCGTCTGCCCCGGGAAAATCAGGTCAGGGCCGTGCTTGATCTCGGCACTGTTCGCCTTGTAGATGAGCGGCCATTCGTAGGGATTGCCGTAGATCCCGCTCTGACCAGCGATTGTCCACAGGCAGTCCCCGTGGTTGACCTCATAGCTCGAGACCAATCCGGAATTCGTGGGTGCTGCCGTGCCTTGGGATTCCGAGGGCTGTGTAGCCGGCGCGCTCGCTGCCGGTGTCTGCGTCGGAGGCGCCGTCTCCTGCTTCGGTGTCGTCGCGCACGCACCCAAGGTTACGGCCATCGCCACAAACAGAGAGGCCTTCATGCCCCCCACCAGCTTGTTACTCATTTTTTGATTCTCCGAAACAGGTTAGTTGTTATTGCAATTGGATCTGTCTACCGAAAAAGCTAGCATTCTGCGCACTGCAATGTCAAGAAGATACTGTTTAAAATTCCCTTTTCCTTGAACATTTCGCCAGCGATCGCTGCGATCATGATAGGCTTCTCGAAAGAGCGTATTGCACCTAGCATCCACCGAATCCGAAATGCTCATTAACGACTCCATCCACGCGCCTGCGAATGGTACGCCTTACCGTCTTATGAGCGCGGGTATTTGCGCATGTGGCGCCTGGCGGAACCATACTGGGTGTAATCACAAACCGCTGCAGCGCCCGGCCCGGGTGGTTGGTCGCGCAATCGAAAACAAGTTAACGCCCGACCTGACTGCCCGACCGCGCGACAGTGGTACACCACAACAGGGCACGCCACGCCCCCAGCATGCCCCCGGATCGGTCAACACAGATTGTCTGCCCCCCACTTTTTGGCGGGACCGGGCCAAACCCGCCCAGTGTGTGGAGGAACTCGTTCCGTGACAGAAATTCTCGTGTTGTATTACAGCCGCTACGGAGCGGTGGAGGAGATGGCGCAACAGCTTGCCCGCGGAATCGAGAGGGTCGCTGGAATGCAGGCTCGGATCCGTACAGTTCCGCCAGTCGGACCTACTTACGACCCCAACGCCCGCAGCATACCGGACGCCGGTGCACCATACGCCACGCTTGAAGATCTGCAACAGTGCGCAGGCCTTGCTCTGGGCAGCCCGACACGCTTCGGCAACATGGCGGCGCCGATGAAGCATTTTCTCGACAGCACCGGATCACTGTGGTTGTCGGGAGCGCTGATTGGCAAACCGGCAGCCATATTTACCTCGACTGCGACCCAGCATGGGGGGCAGGAGACCACGCTGCTGTCCATGATGCTGCCGCTGCTGCACCACGGCATGCTCATCATGGGCCTGCCCTACAGTGAAGAGGCCCTGAGCAAGACCGCAACCGGTGGCACACCGTATGGGGCCAGCCATGTAGCCGGGCCCGATAACGATCGGTCTTTGTCGGTGGAGGAAAAACATCTATGCCAGGCCTTGGGAACACGCCTCGCAATCATTGCGCAGCGACTCGCCCATGACTCGATACGCTGAGAGACATGTGCCGCCGTCACGGCGCACACGCATCCTGTACTTCCTGTCTGTCGGCAGCTACCTCGCGCTGATTGCCCTGTCTGTCCTTTGGGAAGGCTGGCTAGCGCCTGCGGCCGGCGCGCCACCGGATCTGTGGCTCATCATCAAGTCCGTGCCCCTGCTGTTGCCGCTCTTCGGTCTGTTGCACGGCAAACCGTACACCCATGCCTGGGCAAGCCTGCTCGTGCTCATCTATTTTACTGAAGGCGTGGTACTCACCTATACCTACCGCACCCAGCCGCTGTCGTTCCATGACACCTTCACCTGTGCGGCAGTCGAGACCGTGCTGTCCGCAATCTTCATTGTGAGCGCGCCGTTCTATGCGCGTTTCCGCGCAATCGAGCTGCTGAATGAAGCCGACGGGTAGCACCGGCGGCGACATCCGGGCGCTATGCGCGCTCCTCCTGTTGCAGAACACGCAGGAACGGAATCGTCAGACGGCGCTGGGCTGCCAAAGACGCCTGGTCGATGCGATCGAGCAGGCGGAACAAGGCATGCGGATCACGCGGATAACGCGACAGGACATAACGCGCCACGTCCTCACTCATGTCCAAGCCGCGGTTGCCTGCCCGCAGACACAGCGCAGCAATCTTGTCGTCGTCGGTCAAGGCTTGCAGCTGGTACACCAACCCCGCACCAAATCGCGTCGCGAGATCCGGCAGAACCGTCCCGAGGTACGCCGGATTAGCCGTCGCGGTCACCAGCATCAGGCCCCCAGCTGTGCGCGTGCGTTCATACAGGTGCAACAACGCAGACTCCCACTGGCGGTTGCCGCCGACCACGTGGATGTCGTCGAGGCAGACCAGTGCCGAGGAGTCCAGACCCTCAAGAACATCGGGCGGAAACGTCGGGATCAATTGCAGCGGCACGTACGCCGGTGCGAGGTCCTGTTCCTGCATCCGGCGAGCCGCCGCCTCCAGCAGATGGGTCTTACCGCAGCCGGATTCTCCCCATAGGAAAATCTGCTCGAATCCGCCCCGACCACCGTGCGCCGCCGCAGCGGCCACCCGCTGCACCGCTGTCTTGATGCGCTCCAGGACTTCGCGATTGCGGAGGTCATGGAAATTGTCAAACGACGAAGCATCGCGCAGCCGCACATCGAGGGCAAGCTGCCGGCCCGCACGCGGCGCCCCACTCACTGCGGCCCCGCTGGTCCAGCGACGGAACTAGACACGCTGCGGTGCGTACGAAAATGGCGGCCTGCCACCGCCAGGATGGCGGCCCCGGGCAACGCCAGAAGCACACCCATGAAACCGAAAAGCCGCCCTCCTGCCATGACAGCGAAAATCACTGCAACCGGATGCAGCCCGATGCGTCCGCCGACCAGATAGGGGGTCAACACCATACTCTCCAGCGCCTGCCCGATACCAAAGACCATACCGACCCAGGCCAACACGGAAATATGCTGGAACTGCAGCCACGCGGCCAGCCCGGCGGTCACGAGACCCGTGATGAATCCAAGGTAGGGAACAAAACTCGCGATGCCCGACAACAGCCCGATCGGCAGCGCCAGATCAACCCCGACAAGCCAAAGCCCCAGCGAATACACCAGCGCCAGTACCAGCATGACGGAAAGCTGACCACGAAGCAGAGCGGCAAGAACCTTGTCGGTCTCGCGGGCTATTGCAACTACCGTGTCACGGCTGGCGCTCGGAAAGATTCCCGGCGCCCGTTCGAGGATACGGTCCCAGTCGCGCAGCAGATAGAACGTTACAACTGGAATCAGCACAAGATTCAGCATCCAGCCGGCAAGACCAGCCCCGGAGCGGGTCACATAGCCCAGAAACAGCCCTGCCACGCTACCCAGATCACGCCAGTGCCCGGCGAGTTCGCTTTTCAGTGTGTTCACATCCAGGTGCCATGGACCACCTGTAACCCGGTCGATCCATGGCAGCCACTGGTTCTGAATCAGGGCCAGATAATCGGGCATCTTCCCAGCGAAGGCAGTCAGCTGTCCTTGAATCTGTGGAATAAGCCCCACGATCAGGCCCACCAGGACTAGGATAAACAGCGCAAATACCAGCGTCACACCAAGGATACGCGGAACACGCCAGCGCTCCAGCCGCGCCACCAGCGGGCTGGCAACATAAGCCAGGAGAGCGGAAAACAAGAATGGCGTCAGCACTGGGCCTAGCAGACGCAGCAATATCCCCGCGGCGCCAATCCCCAGCATCCACCACAGCCACGAGAACTGCGTCCGGGTCATCGCGGATCGCGCTCCGGCCGCTCGTCCGACGGACGAGACGCAGTCGACGAAGTCTTGGCCGGGGTAATATCCTTCATCACTCCCCAGGTCCACAAATAGTGCACGCCACTCGCGACCGTTGTGGCGAGCACAGCATAGTCGAGGACACGATCTGCGCCGGCAAGCGTGAGGCCCATGGCCTGTTGCGCGAGAATGACGCAGATCAGCGAAATCTGCATGAACGTGTTGAGCTTGCTGAGATAGCTGGGGCGCATGGTTACCGGCCCGAACAGCGAAGTATAGGCAAGATAGCCACCAACGATCAGCAGATCGCGAAACGCCACACCGAGCATGAGCCAGAACGGAATATACTCGAGCACGGTTAGCATCACATATGCGCTGACCAGAAGAATCTTGTCCGCCGCCGGATCCAGGATTGCACCGAGGCGGCTGGTCATGTTGAGGCGCTTCGCCAAAAAGCCGTCGAGCGCATCGGAAATGCCCGCGACCAGGAAAATCGCCAGCGCCGTCCCGAAATGGCGGCCCTTGAGCGCCAGGATCAGCACCGGCACCAACGCTATCCGCGACAGGGTAATGGCATTAGGCAGCTGCGACAGATTCATAGGTTTGGGAACCAGCTTCAGCTATAGGTCGGGAACCGGGAACCGCACCCACCGGGGCGCTTCCTGGCGGGTCGGCCACGCGCAAATGGACCGTGTTTCCGCGGCTGCACCCACGCTATGCGAAGCCATGGAGGGAAGTCAAGGTTTGCAGCGATGTCCGCGGCGGCCTACCATTGCCGTCCATGCCCTGGAGGCTTTCGTGAACAAGCCACAAAACACATCTCTGACCTACCGCGACGCGGGGGTAGATATCGAGGCGGGTGACGCCCTGGTCGAGGCAATCAAGCCGATCGCGTACAGTACCCGGCGCGCGGGGGTATTAGCAGGACTGGGCGGGTTCGGTGCCTTGTTTCAGATTCCGCCAGGCCAGTATCGCGAGCCAGTGCTCGTCTCCGGCACGGACGGTGTCGGCACCAAGCTCAGGCTGGCAATCGAGAGCGGCCGGCACGACACGATCGGAATCGACCTCGTGGCCATGTGTGCGAACGACATCGTTGTGCAGGGGGCCGAGCCTCTGTTCTTCCTGGACTACTTTGCGACCGGCAAGCTCGACCTGGAGGTGGCGCGGTCGGTGATCACCGGCATCGGCGAAGGGTGCAGGCAGGCCGGCGCTGCGCTGGTGGGCGGCGAAACCGCCGAAATGCCGGGCATGTACGCCGGAGACGATTACGATCTCGCCGGCTTTTGTGTGGGCGTGGTGGAGAAATCCCGGATCATTGACGGCACGGCGGTCAAACCGGGCGATACCCTCATCGGCATCGCTTCCAGCGGCCCCCATTCCAACGGCTATTCTCTGATCCGGAGGGTCATCCAGGAGCGCAACGCACATCTTGCTGATCCGTTCGCCGGTGGCAGCCTTGCAGACGCGCTGCTCGCGCCGACGCGCATCTATGTCAAACCGTTGCTGCGACTCATCGGCGAACTGCCGGTGCATGCGCTCGCGCACGTCACTGGCGGCGGACTGCCGGGAAATGTTCCACGCGTGCTTCCTGCAGGCACGCGCGCAGTCATCGACAGCCGCGCATGGAGTCGTCCAGCCATCTTCGACTGGCTGCAGGAGGGTGGCAATATTACCAGCGACGAGATGTACCGTGCGTTCAACTGCGGCGTAGGCATGGTGGCTGTGCTTTCCGCCGCCGACGCGCGTGAGGCGGTGCGCATTCTTGATGAGGAAGGAGAAAGGGCTTTCGTCATCGGCCATGTCGAGGCGCACCGTGGCGACAGCGAACTCGTCATATCAGGATGACCATGAATCTTCCCGTCGTGGTTCTGATATCCGGACGCGGCTCAAACTTACAAGCCATCATCGATCAGCGCGACCACGGCGACCTGCCGGTGGACATCCGCGCCGTAATCAGCAGCCGTGCTGATACCGAGGGTCTGGAGCGCGCTCGTCGCGCCGGCCTGGAAAACGTAGTTGTGGACCGGGAAGCCTTCCCCACACGCGCTCAGTTCGAGCAGGACCTCGTGCAACGGATTGATTCCTACGGCCCCGAACTGGTGGTACTGGCGGGCTTCATGCTTATCCTCGGACCTGACTTTGTCCGCCACTATTCAGGGCGCCTGATCAACATCCATCCGTCCCTGCTGCCCCGGTTCAGAGGCCTCAATACGCATGAGCGGGCGCTGAAAGCCGGGGTGCGCTACCACGGTGCAAGCGTCCACTTCGTGACGCCCGATGTCGATGGAGGACCCATTATCATTCAGGCACCGGTAACGGTGCGTCCTAACGACACGCCGCAAACGCTGGCCTCGCGCGTCCTCGAGGAAGAGCACCGCATCCTCCCCCAGGCGATCCGATGGTTCGCACAGGGACGCCTGTCGATGGACAACGGCCAGGTACTGCTGGATGGTCACTCGTGCGCACATCAGGGTACTGGCGACGTCGAATCCCAGGCCATGACTACCGACCGGTCGCCTGACGGGATGGCCTCTTGAACACTGCGGCACTGACTCGCACCCTGCTTGCGGCGCTAACGGTCATGGCAGGCGGCGCGCTGGCGCAAGCTCCGCACACAGCCCCGTTCCCCGACCATATGGTGCTCAGTTACCGCGTATACTACGGCCCGATTCCGGTCGGCATCAGTACACGCACTCTGGACCGCCGGCCGGACAACACCTACCACTACACCCTGCACTCTTTCCCCACCGGCGCCGCGCGGCTGTTCACACATCTTCAATGGTTCGAGCAAGGCCGCTTCCGGGTCGCCAACGACCAAGTATACCCATTGGAATACCTAAAATACCGCGTCGGATCCCCGGACGCGCAGCGCAAGGAGGCCAAATTCGATTGGGACAAATCACGGATCTTTTATGCCGATCAGCGCAGCGAGGTACTACCGGCAGGCACACAGGACGAAAACACCGTCATTTTCGAGCTCATGCTGCATCCGCCATCGACGGCAGCGTTCCGGGAACTGCACATCACTACTGGCAGTCAGATTATCATTTATAGCTATAAATACCTGCGGAACGAAACCCTCGACAGCGCTCTGGGGAGGCTGCGCACCATAGTGGTCTACTGGGCGGAGAAGACTCGCCATGGGCACGGCAAGCGGTTCACCGCCTGGCTTGCCCGGGATCGGCACAATATTCCCATCAGGATTGTCGCACAGGAGCACGGTCAGACCGCTTCCATGCAGATCCGTTACGCTACAGGTATCTGATTTGTAAGGATTGCTCCCATCGCCTCCGTGACGGTTGTGGAATAAAAGTAGCGCCCACATCGTCATATCTTTCGATTAACGAACATGAGTGAAATGCATGGACTTTCTCAAGCTATTTGGCCAGTCGAGCGACGTCGCAGCGGCGCTGCAGCAAAGCCGCTCCAGACTCTACCGCATGGCTTATGCGTGGTGTCACAATCGCGCCCTGGCAGACGATCTGGTGCAGGAGACGCTGACAAAGGCGATGCAAAAATCCTCGCAGCTGCGCGACCCGAAAGCCCGCGACGCCTGGCTCTTCAGCATTCTGACCAACTGCTATCGGGATCACTTTCGGCGCCAGCGGGAGACGGAGGATATCGACGAAATCGAGTTGCCGCACAACTCCACTCCGGAAACCGAGAACAGCCAACTCGAGATCGTCCGTAAGGTACGCGCGACCATTGCGCGACTTCCGGAAGGACAGCGTCAGGTGATCACGCTCGTGGATCTAGAAGGCTTTTCCTATGTTGAAGTCGCCAAAGTACTGGACATACCTATTGGAACCGTCATGAGCCGCTTGTGCCGTGCACGCAGCGCCATGCTGCGGCTGCTGACAACTGAGTTCGGGAGCCCAGATGCGCTGAAGATGGCCGGAATGCGGCAGGAAGCCAATATACGGAGAATCAAATGAGTGATGAAGGGACATTTTCGGACGAATATCTGAACGCCTTTGTCGATGATCAGCTGACGCTCGACGAAAAGAGCCACCTGTACAGCGAAATTGGCAAGGACGAGACGATTAACCGCCGGGTTTGCGAGCTGCGCAAGGTGCGCGATCTCGTACAAATGGCATACAAGATCCCGCCTGAGGTCCCGACCGACACGCCTGCCGGGACGAAGCACTTTGCTTGGCTGCGGCGCAATTTCGCTGCCAGTGCGGCGGCGATCATAGGCACCTTGGTGCTGGTGAGCGCATTGCATCAGGACAGCAGCATCGGGTTCGTCGCGGGACATACCACCGTTACGCTGAAAGCTCCGGCGGGAGGCGCGAGGCAGGTCGCGAGCACGGCAACATTGGGCAGCCAGGAGATCAAGGTCCTTTTTCACCTGAACAGTGGCAACCCGGCGCACATGAAGGAAGTGCTGGATGAAACTGAAAGCTTGCTCAAGCTTTACAGACGCACCCATCAGAAGGCGCGCGTGGAGGTCATCACCAATGGCGAGGGACTCAACCTGCTTCTGGCCAGCCGCTCGCCCTACCCCGCGCGCGTCGCTTCAATGCTGAAGAAGTTCAAGAATCTGCAGTTCGCGGCCTGCCTGAATACGCTGGACCGCTTCGGCAGCGAGGGCATCGAAACCAAGCTTCTGCCCGGCACCACTGTGGTCAATTCGGGCGTGGCTCAAATCATCCGTCTGCAACGCAGAGGATGGATTTACATCCAGGTTTGACCGGCTGGGGCCGAAAGGGTCGGACCTACGACCTGGAAACAGCGATGGGACAGTAATGGCATGCAACCGGTGGGCGCATCGGCACCGACACCTGATTCAGAAGCGACTCAGGCAGCCGGATATGCCAGCCAGAAGGTCGTATACCATGTCAACTCCGGCGATCCGAAGCTGCTGAAGGGAGTGCTGGGCAATATCCGGAATCACATCAATGCGGTCGGCCAAGGCCGGATCGAGATCATAGTCGTGATGCACGGCGACGGCTTGAGTCTGCTCAGACTTGCGAACCAGGATACACACATGCAAAAAGCGATCGACGGACTCAGGGTTCAAGAGGTTCGATTCAGCGTCTGCAACAATACACTGGTAGGCGCGGACATAAACTACAAGACCGATCTCTACCGCGTTTCGGAATCCGACATCGTGCCGAGCGGAGTGGCGCAGATCGCCAAACTCCAGCAGGAGGGCTACGCCTACATCAAGCCCTGACCCATTGCTTCCTCTCCTCCCTTCCAGCCCGCAAACGCGGGCTCTTTTTTTTGGCCGATGTTGTCGGCAAAAGCGTCCAGACAGCCCGCCATGCATTCCACTGCGATCCGCGCCGGACGGGCACGGCGGTCATGCCGCCGGATCCAGCAACGGCCCTGGCAACAAGAACGTCTTCCCTACCGAGCCCACAGTTCACGGGTGCGGCAGTGGAATCTCACCTCGTTGGCGATACACCAGATAATCCCGCAGGATCTGGGCATGATCGAATGCCAGAACAGAGGGGAAGTCGGGTAATGTAAACAGGCTAACTGCGGCGGCATCATCCTGCGCAACAGGCTCGCCCCGCGCCTCACCCACATATACGATCGACGCGGTATGGCCGCGGGGGTCGCGTGCCGGATCGGAATAGCACCCCAGCAACCGCGTGAGACGGACGACCAACCCGGTTTCCTCCCACGCCTCGCGGATCGCGGCCGACTCCGCGCTCTCGCCGCGATCGACAAACCCACCAGGCAAGGCCCAGCCAAACGGCGGATTCTTGCGTTTGATAAGCACGATGGGACGAGCGTCTCGATCCACGAGCTCAATCACGACGTCAGTCGTCAAAAGCGGAGTCACCGGCGGACCCATCCGTTACCTCACATACACGCAGCAGGAACCCGAGTATCATATCGCCGATCTCACAATGCCTCCATCGGCAGTGCAATGCTGTGGGTGGTGGCTGGGCACCTTAAGGATGTGGGCGGAGCAATCAACGCATCAAAATCGGAGCAAGCCCAAAGTGCCCATCAAGCGAACAATGCAGTCGGGTCGTCGGCAACGGAGATCCACCGAAATTGTTTGCGGACGATTTAATGCCGCGTCTGAACGCGGCAGCGGTTGCCACTCTTCAGGACGGCGGATGCCAACAGTCGGATGATCGCAAGCAGGCGCCATGCCCCGCTTTTCGATCGCACTAGCTGGGGGGGTCCAGACCGCGAAGATCGCCATGCTACGTCGATGATTGGGCCAAAAAATGGCGTCATCCCTGGGTACAAACGGATTTGCATCGACGAAAAAAGAATTTTCCAGTAAAATGATGTATCATTTTTAATATTACTGAATCCTTGCAGAGCGTGCCATCCGGGCATTTTCGCTATTCTGCAGAACACTTGGATGCGCCCGCATCCCTGCAAAGTCGTAAACCCGCATCTCGCTCAGGAGTCTACCGCACCATGTTCCACGGATTGATTGTCATGCCTTGGTGGGGCTACGCCATCGTTGCCCTGGTCCTGACCCATATCACCATTGCGAGTGTCACTATTTTTCTTCACCGTCATCAGGCGCATCGCGCCCTTGATTTGCATCCTGTAGCTAGTCACTTTTTCCGCGGCTGGCTGTGGCTGACAACAAGCATGGTAACCAAGGAGTGGGCTGCGATTCACCGTAAACACCACGCCAAGGTAGAGACCCCGGAAGACCCGCACAGTCCGCAGCAGCATGGCATTCACAAAGTTCTTTGGCTGGGTGTTACGCTGTACCACCGGGAATCTATGAATGCGGAGACAATGACGCGGTACGGTCATGGAACGCCCGACGACTGGCTGGAACGGCACATCTACACAAAACGCCACAACCTCGGGCTTTTTATCATGCTCGCAATCAATCTGCTGTTGTTCGGCACAACCGCAGGCATGCTGATCTGGCTGGTCCAGATGGTTTGGATACCGTTTTGGGCCGCTGGCGTCATCAATGGAATCGGACATTTCTGGGGCTACCGCAATTTTGAGGTCAGCGATGCCAGCACGAACATCTTTCCCTTGGGAATTCTCATCGGCGGGGAAGAACTGCACAACAACCACCACACTTTCGCGAGCTCGGCCAAGCTTTCATCGAAGTGGTGGGAGTTCGATATCGGTTGGATGTACATCCGTCTAATGCAGGCGATGGGGCTCGCACACGTCCGAAAAATTCCCCCCGCGCTGGCGTTCGACGCCAACAAAGAGAATATCGACCTGGATACGGTCAAGGCGGTTATTGCTAACCGTTTCAATGTGATGGCACAGTTTGCACGCGAGGTGATGCGTGCCGTGCACCGCGAAGCGCTCAGGAACACCGACCGCGCCGACCGAGAATCTTGGACCCTGCTGAAGCGCGCACGCCGCCTGATGGTGCGGGAAGCGCGTCTGCTCGACAAAAGGAGCAACGAGTGGCTTCAGCGCGCGCTCGAGCGTTACCAGGATCTACGCACCGTATACACCATGAAGCAGAAACTGCAGGATATCTGGCACCGCTCGGCAACGACCCAGGAGTACCTCCTGCGCGCGCTGCAGGACTGGTGCCACGAGGCGGAGGAAACGCGTATCCAAGCACTGCACGCATTTGCACGGAAGCTGCGCGGCTGCACGCTTTCACGGGCAGCCGCGTAGGCTATGCCGCAACGGCTTATCTGCGGCCAGACGCCCTCGAAGAGATGATCAGTGGGCTGAATTCGACTTGCGGCCTTCGTGAACAACACGCCTGCCTACGATTTTATATTGAGTCAATAACA
>VFSW01010034.1_pt1 | contig 13458 bp, 12 predicted proteins | sample 5358111 | NCBI WGS metagenome assembly VFSW01 (sample SAMN11554181, study PRJNA540505) | mine drainage metagenome | isolation source: sediment from site ElyBrook_90M | place: USA: Ely Copper Mine, Vershire, VT | collected 2017 | reverse complement strand
GTTACCCGCCATCCGGTGACGCCGGGTTCCCTTGGCCCATGTAGCCGGACTTGGCGAATATCTCGCGGATGGCAGTCATCTGGGCATCCGACAATCCATGGACCCGCTGCAGTTGCCGAAATAGAAGTTCATTCTGTTCCCGCAGCGCCGGAGACCCGGCGAAGACCAGCGCAGCCAAAAGCACTGCCGCTCCGAATCCGAATACCCGCCAGATTCTCATGGCTTGACCTCCGTCACATTCTGACGCGTTACAAAAAAGAAATCCCGGTTGTCCGAGTATCCGAGGAAACGCGGCACGATTTCCCCTGCGGTCGACTTGTCCAGTTCACTCATCCCTTTCAACAGGTGATCCACAAACATCTGGGGACCCGATCTTCGATAGAGCGCCAGGTAGGTGTGTTCGAGCGCGTTCATATCCAAAAGCATCGCGTAATCGCAGCGGTAAGCCTGAAAGATGCGAGCCATCGCGGAAGGTGTGGCGTCTGAGAAAACCGCGTAGATCAAGAAACGCTTGCCGTGATTGGTCTGCAGAGCGGCGCCAGAACGGAGTGTTCGCAGTTTCTTGTCTTCCGAGCCGGACCAATTGCCCGCTCCCCAGCGGTTTACAAGACGGCCGGGAATTGGCAACTGTGAGGCCTTATCGAATTCAATCACCGGGACGCCGTTTTGGCGTGCATGCCTGATCCGAGCCAACAGCCGGTTGTCGGCTTCAGACCAAGTTTTCATTTCCACCGAGCCATCGTCGAGGACAAGAATCGTCGCCAACCCCGGCTGAAGTTTGCTGAACACGACACCATTCTCGATAAAGCCATAGTGGGTGCCATGATTCTTCAGAGCGAGATCTCCGTACTTGAAGGCCCCATGCTCTCGCTTGAAACCTCCGGTGAAGGTAGCGACGGTTTTCGGAGCATCTTGTGGGCTGACAAGGCCTGTCGAAATCAGCGGAGCAATCGTCCCAATGCCATCCGGCCCGGGCAACTTTGGATCGATCATCTGCGGCAACATGTGATCGGACCAATCCACCTTGGGATGCTCGGCGCCGAGAGCGTATCCAAGTTCAAAGCGAGCGAGGTCGAACGCGATCAGGTAGCAAAGCGCGGGCGCCTCCACGTTGTCCAGATTGTTGACGGTTGTTTTGTAGCTCCGCAAAATTGCAGGATCGATGAGATTCGGTTGCAGAATGCTGACGTATACGCCCGGGGTTCCGCTAGCGGCATACCAGGCCCCGGGTGTCATACCGTTTCTTTCAGGACCGTCCAAATCGATTCCCAGGTTGCTGGACGTGAGCACTCGATCGGCGTATTTCGAATCGATGAGGGCAGGCAGCGGAAGATCGCCCGGGCCACCTGCTTTGGCGCCTGGGGCCGCCGGAGACTCCGCCTCAATTTTCCCCGTCTCGCGATGTATTTCTCCCAGGAGGATGTGGCCAAGAGCAACGACCTTCTCTCCGCCCCAGACGTGCTCACGGAGAAACTCAGTTGCAGCCTCCAAATTTGTCCGATGCCCGGTCGCTGCATTTCGGAGGTATAGGCGGCCCTCGCACAGAGGTGCAAAGATCTGCGGCGAAGCTTTGGCTTGCTCCAAGGCGTCGCCTTCAAACACCTCGCAGTAATATCGTTTCTGCCCCTCGGCAATAACAAGACCCACGGGGTATTTCTCATCCAACAGTAGCCTCCTCGCGTGCGGTTCCCCGTTCTCCAGATGAAAGGCAACCTCCGAGGCGCCGCCGTTCCACGCAACCTTGAGCAAAAACCACGCGTTGATCGCAGGATTGAGGTTGATGAGAGTCGCGATGCCCTTTCTCCCTTGCCGGGATTCAATATGGATGGAATTCGTCTGCCGAAATTGCTGCAGGTCCAGAATCGTTTTGGGAACGTCCGCATCGTACTCACTGGCGTTGGACATTCGGAGCGTCGCGAAAACCAACAGGAGCACAACTGCGAATTGCGAACGCGCGGTCATAACGCCACCAGTGTGACCGCCAACATCAGCAGCGCCAGGATTTGGCTGGTCCGGTCGCTCATGGCGAAGACGACGGGATCATCCGGCATGTTGCCACGATGAGCGATCAACCAAACGTGGCTGACCCAATAAAACAACAGTGGGCACAGAAACCAAATGAGCTGGTTTCGTCCATACAACGCGTGCGCCAGGCTGTCGATATGGAGGGCGAGCACCAATACCGCCAAATACCCACCGGAGACTCCCATGGCCGCGAGCAATTCTCCGTCGCCGAGTTCATAGCCTCGCGCTGTAGCTACATCCCCGTCCAGCTTCCGCATGATCGCCAACTCGCCATAGCGTTTTACTAGCGCCAGGCTAAAGAACAAGAACGTTGATAATGCCAGCAACCAGTGGGACGGCCAGATGGTGACCGCGGCGGAGCCCGCGACGATCCGCATAGTGTAAAGACCGGCCAGGATGATTACGTCGAGAAGGACAACCTTCCTTATGAGGAAAGAGTAGGTCGTCGTCAAAGCAAGATAGATCGACAAGACTGCGAGAAAGAGAGGCGAAACCAGCAAGCCGATTAGGCCTCCGGCGCAAACGAGCAGCGGAATCATTGCAAGACCGTAAGAAAGCGGGAGATCGCCAGTAGCGAAAGGCCGTAGTCGCTTGTGTGGATGATGCCGGTCGGCGGCTAGATCGAAAAGGTCATTGAGCAGATAGCCGGCGGATGCGAAACATCCGAAAGATACAAAGGCTAGGATTGCCTTCTCCAATAGCGCTGTCTCAAAGAGGCGATGCGCCGCAAGCAGTGGGACGAAGACCAGGAGGTTCTTCCACCAGTGCCGGGGGCGGAGTGGCTTCAGACAATCGATCGGGCCTTTTCTCCTGCCCTCGACCACGATCGCTTTCCGCGCCGAATCCCAGACCACTTGATCGTTACGGTGGTCGCCGACGTAATCGAAGCCCTTCTCCCCGAACTCACTCACCAAACGACTTCGCTTGGCGGCGCCGGAAAGATTGGTGATTCCGTCGCTGGCGAAGATCGAATCAAAGAGCTTCAAATGATCCGCCACCTGCCGTGCGATTTGCATGTCGCAAGCGGTTGCCAAAACAATGGTACGGCCCTCGGCGCGCTGCGCTTTCAAGTAGTCCAGCAAATCTTGTCGATACGGAAGAACACCGATGTCCAACGCAACCCGGCATGCAATCTGTTGTTTGAAGTAGGCCTTACCCTTTAGCAACCATAGCGGCAGAATGAGGATGCACAACGGCTTCCGCTTTAGCAACGCCAGCATAGACTCGATCAGGAGGTCGGTTCTTACCAGAGTCCCGTCCAGGTCCACTGCCAAGGCGGGCGATCCGAGGGACTGCTCTACTGGAGGATTGACCAACCGGGCTTCTGTAACTGCTTTCATGGCGCTACTGCTTCAATGGGGAGTGAGCAGTTTTCGCGCCAGTGCGGGCGCCAGTCACAAGGCGCGCCGGGTAAGGTTGCGGAGGACAGGAATTGCCGCCACTGCGCCACCAGACCCATCCTGAGTAAATTGGCGCGTCCAGGATCAACGAAAGAAGTGATTTGGCCTTGCTTGAACCTTCGGAGCGTCTAACTCGCTATCGGGACCATCTAGACACACCGGTGCTTGTTCAACAGAAACCTCGGCCGGCCGGAAGCGGAACGGCCCATGTTGGACCGTGCACAGGAATGTCCTGTTGTCTTCCGCAAGCCTGATGTAAACTTCCTTGGCGAACAACTTCCGTAGAGTCATGGCGATTTTCTCTTGATAAGGGTTGAGCAACTGGCATTCCATCCGGTAGGGGATGCTTGGCATGGAAAATGCCTCTTGTAACAAGCGATGCGGTTTGCGATGTTGAAAGATCCCGAAATCGCTCTGTCATACCAGTTGAGCGACGGGCGAAACCATGCTCTTCATTCCTCTACTTGCGCTGATTAATCTTGCCTTCGGGAGCGATGTCATCGATGTCCAGAACATCGTCGACCGGGCAACGAACGCAATGCAAGCGGATTGGTCCGCCGCGCCTGGCTTCGCCTTCGTTCAACGGGATGCAACAACTTCCAAGGGAATAACTACTAGCAGGACCCAACAGGTCTTCACGATTTTAGGCTCCGACTACTACATGCCCATCGCCGTCGACGATGAGCCTCTTCCCGCGGATCGGCAGAAACTAGAGTTGCAAAGGCTCAAAAACGAAGTCGCCCGCCGAAGGCGTGAAACTCCAGCGGAAGCGCAGCAACGCTCCGAGAAGTATCGTAAAACGCGTGAGCAGAACGGAATGCTTATCAGGGAGTTCACCAAGGCGTTCGACTTTACAGTGGCAGGAGAAGAGACGATGAACGGCCGCGTCTGCTACGTCTTGGCTGCGAAGCCTCGGCCCGGCTACCGGCCACCAAACCGGACGGCGAAGATCCTCACTGGTATGCAGGGCCGGCTGTGGATCGACAAAGAGAGCTTCCATTGGGTCAAAGCCGAAGCTGAAGTGCTGAGGTCTGTTTCGATTTTTGGACTGTTTGCGCGGGTGTCGCCGGGAACGAAAATGGAGCTGGAAATGATACCGGTTACCGACTCGGTCTGGTTGGTAAGCCGCTTCGCTGTGGAGCTGCGAATCGCGATTTTGTGGTGGAAATCCACCAAGGCAACTGAAACGACCTTCAGCGGCTATCGTCCGGCGGCCGCTGCATTGGCAGAGGCGCTGGCCATCGAGAAGTAGTGCAAAGCGTCACTCATAATGTAGAACGTTACTCATAATGCAAGGCCTCGATCGGATCCATATAGGCGGCCTTGCGAGCCGGATAATAGCCGAAGGACACTCCCACCAGGGCGGAGAAGAAAAACGCCAACGCGATCGATCCCACGCTCAGCAGCGTGGACCAATGCGCGAAGTAAGAAATGAGCAGGCTCGCCGCGACGCCCAGCACAATGCCAATGGCGCCTCCGGCCACGGATAGAGTGACTGCTTCCACCAGGAATTGAGCCAGAATGTCTTTGGTCTTCGCGCCCACGGCCTGGCGCAAACCGATCTCCTTGGTGCGCTCGGTGACCGAAACCAGCATGATATTCATGATGCCGATTCCGCCGACGATGAGCGACACGGAGGCAATGGCGGCCAGCAGGATCGCCATGACCTGCGCGGAGTTCTCCTGCGCCTTGAACACCTCCTCCATGTTGCGGACGGTGAAGTCGTCGTCCTGATTGGATTGAATGTGGTGGCGCTGGCGCAGCAGCGAAGTCATCTGGTCCTGCGCGTCGGAGGTCAGGCCCTCGCGAGCCTGCACCATGATGGCGCCGACGGAAGCGGCGTTGGCCTGGCTGGATCCAATCACCTTTTTCTTCGCAGTGCTGATGGGCATCAAGACGATGTCATCCTGATCCTGCCCCATGGGCGACTGGCCCTTCGGCACCAGCGTTCCGACCACGGTGAAAGGAACGGACTTGATACGAATCACTTTGCCCACCGGATCTTCGCCCGCGAACAGATTGTCGATCACCGTCTGGCCAAGCAGAGCGACTTTGGCGGCCGAATCCACATCGGCGTTCGTAAACGCCTGGCCCTTCTCGACGCTCAGGTCGCGGATGGCCAGGTAGTCGGGCGTAGTGCCGCCGATTTGGGTGCCCCAGTTCGTATTTCCGTAGACCACTTGCGCTCCGCCACGGCTGTACGGCGCGGCAGCCTGCACAGCCGGACATTCACGGGCGATCGCCCGGACGTCGTCTTCGGTCAGCGTCAGCGCGTTGCCGGTCCCCATCCGAATGCCGGAGTTGGTGATGCTGCCTGAAAGAACGATGATGATATTGCTTCCGATGGACGCGATCTGTTGCTGAATACGGGCCTGTGCTCCGGCGCCGATGGCCACCATCGCGATCACGGCCGCCACGCCGATGATGATGCCGAGCATGGTGAGCGCGGAACGCATCTTATTAATGCGCAGGGCGCCGAACGCGATCTTCATACTGGCCTTTAACTTCTTCATGACACCAGCACCTCGCCGGGAGGAGATTGGGCCGCTTCGCGCAGCTCTCGAGCCGCATCGCGAGGCGTGCGGACAGGCTGGTCGTTCACAATCCTGCCATCTTTGAAAGTGATGATGCGTTGTGCGTAAAGCGAAATATCGGGCTCATGCGTCACCACCACCACGCTGATGCCTTGCTCGCGATTCAGCCGTTGGAAGATCCCCATGATCTCCACGCTGGTGCGCGAATCGAGTGCGCCGGTCGGTTCGTCGGCCAATATGATTTGCGGATCGTTGATCAGGCTCCGCGCAATTGCTACGCGCTGCTGCTGGCCGCCGGAAAGCTGGTTGGGATGATGGCCGGCGCGGTCTCTCAAGCCGACCACCCGTAACGCATTCATAGCGCGCTCATGCTCATTGCCCGCGCCCTCAGCGCTATAGAGCAACGGCAACTCGACGTTCGCCAGCGCGCTGGTGCGCGGCAACAAGTTGAACTGTTGAAATACGAATCCGATTTTACGATTCCGAATTTCGGCCAGCCGGTCGCGGTCCAATTCGCCAACGCTCACACCATCCAGGAAGTAAGCGCCGGATGGCGGCCGGTCCAAACAGCCGAGAATGTTCATGAACGTCGACTTTCCCGAGCCCGAGGGACCCATGATCGCGACGAAGCTGCCTCGATCGATCGTGGTGGAAACGCCTCTCAGCGCGTGCACGCCGATATCGCCCAGCCGGTAGACCTTGGTCAGGTTCTCGATACGGATGAGCTCGCGTTCCACCTGTAAACCTCCTAAAATCCGACGCGGCGCGTGGCGCTAGAGCTTGATGTTGCGGGAGTCTTCGACACGGCGCCCACTACGATGCGCTGCCCCTCGTTCAGTCCGCTCAGCACTTGAACGTACTTGCCGTCGCTGATTCCGAGTTGCACGCTGGTGGGCGTCGCTTGGCCGCCTGCGAACACATAAACGATCTGCTGGCCTTTCGGCTTGGCCGCCGTGCCGGCCGGATGAAACCGAAGTGCCGCAACCGGAATTCGCAATGCGTGTGTGACTCTGCCAGAGACGATTCGCACCGTAGCGGTCATGCCCGGAAACAGCTTCAGGTCCGGATTCGCGACCCGCACGACGACATCGTAAGTGATGACGTTTTGTACGTTGATGGGAGCCTGGCGGATCTGCGCCACCGTTCCAGGGAACACCACGCCGGGATAGGCGTCCACCGTAAAATTGGCCGTCTGGCCCACGCGAACAGGCCCGACATCGGACTCATCCACGTTGGTGTCCACCTGCATCTTCGTCAGATCCTGCGCGATCAGGAAAATGGTAGGCGCTTGGAAAGATGCGGCCACTGTCTGGCCGACGTCCATGTTGCGAGAAACAACCGTGCCATCCACTGGGGCGCGGATTTGGGTGTGGGCAAGATCCAGCGACGCCTGCTGGAGCGCGGCTTGATCCTGATTCACCACGGCCTGCGCTCCGTCGAGTTGCGTTAACGCCACTTCTCGCTGCGCTTGCGCCGACTCCACCGACGATCCGGCGGCCACCAGAGCCGCATTGGCAGCATCCAGGCTCGCCACCGACTGGTCGTAAGTCGCTTGCGCCGTATCGGCGTCCTCCTGTGCGATTACGCCCTGTTTTACTAGATCGATGCGGCGCGCATTCTTCGTCTTGGCATCGTTGACCGCGCTTTGGGCCCGCACCACGTTCGCTTTCTCGCTGGCTTGGTTGGCCTGTGCATTGGCGATATCGGCTTCCGCCTTCTTGACGCCGGCTCGCGCCGTCACAACCGCCGCTCTCGCACTCTCCAGATTCGCTCTCGCCTGATCCACGCGCGCTTGAAACATCGCAGGATCGATTCGGGCGACGAGTTGTCCCTGTTTCACTTTCGTGTTGAAGTCGGCGTAGAGCGCGATAATGTTGCCGGACACCTGGCTTCCCACTTGGACGGTCACCACTGCGTTGCAATTCCCAGTGGCCGTAATGGCGGATTCAATGTCACCACGATCTACGATCGCCGTCGCGTACCGCGGCTTGCTTCCTCGTCTCGCGTAGAACAGGACCACCGCGGCTACGATCAACAGCACGAACGCAATCAGAGTAAGCCACTTGGCTCGCGAATGGCCGTGAGGCGGGGGCAGAACTGGTTCGGGAGGTGCGAGTTGCTCCCGCAGCGGCTCGATGAAAGTGGTTTGCACGGCATCGTCCTCCCCTGAGGTAAGAGCAATCAGGCTGCCGAGAGTACGCCAGCTAACTCCTCTAGCTCCCAGAGGATCGCGTTGGGGCAGGTAAAGCGCTGCGTGATTTTACTCAGTCAAATTGTTTCCGCCACCATCTCGATGGCTCCGCACGGACACTCTTCCACGCACATTCCGCAGCCCTTACAGTAATCGTAGTTGAACCGGAATCTGTTACCCGGTCCGAGCTTGACCACGGCATTGTCGGGACACACCCCGTAGCAGTTGTCGCACTCGAAGCAGTTGCCGCAGGAGAGGCAGCGGCGCGCTTCGAACAACGCATTGCTCTCATCCAGGCCACTCACCACTTCGTCGAATGTGGTCTGCCTGCGCACCGCATCCAGAATTGGCTGCACGGTCAACGGGGCATCCGAATAATACCAGGCGTTGAGCTTGTCGAAAGCTGCCACTTCATGCTTCGGAGCCTGCCGATAAGCGCTTCCGCGCAGCCAGGCGTCGATATTGCGCGCCGCCTTCTTTCCGTGTCCTACCGCCACGGTCACCGTGCGCTCGTCCGGCACCATGTCGCCGCCCGCGAATACGCCCGGATGGCCGGTCATCATTTGAGCGTTGACCTTCACCCCGCCGCCAGCGATCTCCAAACCCGGCACGCGCTCGATGAAACTCAAGTCCACGTCCTGTCCCAGGGCCAGCACTAAAGAATCCGCTTCGATTGTTTCGAATTCTCCGGTCGGTTGCGGAAATCCTTTTTCGTCCAGCCGCATCTGCTCTACAGTGAAACTGGATTCACCGGCTTCCTTGATGGTGGATAACCACTTGAACTGGATCCCTTCCTCGATGGCTTCCTGTACTTCAAAATCGTGCGCTGGCATCTTCTCGCGAGTGCGGCGATAAACAATCAAGGTCTCGCTGGCGCCCAGCCGCTTGGCGGTACGCGCGACATCCAGAGCCGTGTTACCGCCGCCATATACCAGGACGCGCCGCCCCAACTCCGGAGGTTGCCCTCCGTCCACGCTGCGCAGTACGCCGAGTGCATCCAGGATTCTGCTCGCATCACCAGCGGGAATATAAGCGCGCTTGGAAACGTGCGCGCCAACGGCCAGAAATACGGCGTCGAATTCCTTACCGTCGAGTACAGTCGCCAGATCGTCCACTCGCGTGTTGAGGCGTATGGTTACGCCCATATTCTCAATCCGCGCAATCTCGGCGTTCAGGATTTCGCGCGGCAAGCGATACTTCGGGATGCCGAAACGCATCATGCCTCCGGCGGCGGGGCCTGCCTCGTAAACCGTCACTCTATGACCGAAGCGCGACAAATGATAAGCGGCGGAGAGTCCCGACGGCCCCGATCCGACCACCAGTACATGTTTACCGGATCGTTGCGGCGCTGCGTCGAATTGCCACCCACGGCGGATGGCTTCGTCGCCCAAGAATCGCTCCACGGCGTGGATGTTCACCGGCTGATCGAGTTGCCCGCGGTTGCAAGCCGACTCGCATGGATGGTAGCAGGCGCGGCCCATGATGGCGGGCAACGGATTGTTCTCCACCAGCGATTTCCACGCTGCGCGATAGTCGCCGGCTTCGGCGTGATACAGCCACGCTTGGACGTTCTCGCCGGCCGGGCAGGCATGATTGCAGGGCGGCAAGCGGTCTAAGTACACTGGCCGCTCGGTGCGCCACGACCCGGTGTGATTGGCGAGGCTGGAGCCGACATCCAACGTAATGGCAAATGGCTTGTTCATGACGCTGCTCCATTTTCCAGCCCATACCGCCGTATGTTCCGATCCGCGATGGCCTGGATCGCGGCAATCCGTTCTTCATCCCGCACCGGCCGGAACAAATGCGCAAAGCGTTTCTGCAGTTTCAAATATTCCTCGGCCGGTTGCTTTCGGCGGATCAAAGCGCGCTCGGTTACTTCCCCAAACTCGGCTTCAAACAGCGGGAACAGGCCGCTCTCTACTGCCAGTCGCGCAACCTTGATTGTGTCGTGTGGTTCCGATCCCCAGCCGAGCGGGCAAGGGACGTGAATGTGAATGTAGCGGGCGCCGTGGATCGGGACCGCCTTCTCCACCTTGTATTCCAGATCGTGGAGATTGGCCACCGAAGCGGTGGCGACGTACGGGATCCCGTGAGCCATCGCGATGAGCGGGACGCTTTTGCCCTGTCCGAAGACGTTACCCGGTTGGGAGCCCACCGAGGGCGTCGTCGCCGTGCGGGCGCCAGCCGGCGTGGTGCCGGAGCGCTGCACTCCCGTGTTCATGTAAGCTTCGTTGTCATAGCAGATGTACAACACGTCGTCGTTACGCTCGAACATGCCGGAAAGACAACCCATGCCGATATCGGCCGTGCCGCCGTCGCCGCCTTGTGCGATCACGCGCACGTTGGTGCGTCTTTGGGCTTTCATGGCCGCCGCAACGCCCGCCGCCACCGCCGCCGCGTTACCGAACAGCGAATGCATCCACGGCACCTGCCACGACGTCTCGGGATATGGCGTGGAAAACACTTCCAGGCATCCGGTGGCATTCACGGCTATCAGGTTGCCGCCCGAAGCGCGCATGGCCGCGTCCACCGCGTAGCGTGCGCCCAGCGCTTCGCCGCAGCCCTGGCAGGCCCGATGGCCGCTGTTTAGGGCATTCGAGCGCTTCACGTCCGATTGCACCGCACGATCGGACTCCTCCAGCAGCCGATTGCCGACCGTGAAGGTTCCAGTCTGATAAAACTTGATCTGATGAAACGGCATTTGGCTCCTAGATTTTCCTGCTAGACCACGAGGGCGTCCCCAGATCCTTCAAGATGTTCTCCGCCGCCGGCCCGGATCGCCGCGTAGCGTTCTCCCGGGCTAGTTGCCGGTTGACAGCGTCCCAATTGAGATCCAGGAACGTTACGTTTTCAAGCGCGCCCGTTCTAGCCTGGCGAAACAGTTTCAGCAGTGAAGTTTTCGTAATTGCTCGCCCGCCCAAGCCGGCGATGACGGTATAGACACGCTTGTGCTGCGCCGAAAGAGCCATCTGAACGTCGGTGGCGAGCATCCCGCCCAACCCAGGGGCCAGCGACTTATCGATCACCACTACGCGTTTGGCATCGTTAAGCGCTGTTCTCACCGCATCGAGGGGAAATGGCCGGTACGAGCAGATGCCGATCGAACCGATGGCGACATTGTCCGCGCGCAGCTCATCCACAGCTTCCTGGATGGTGCCGTTCACCGAGCCGAGTGCTACGACAATAGTGTCCGCACCTTCGATGCGATAAGGCCGTAGCAGTCCGCCCGATTCCCGGCCGAACTTTTCGAGAAACTCAGCGCTCATCTCCGGGATGCGCTCCAGCGCCCGCAGTTGCTTGTGATGCGCCAGGTAACGCACTTCGCTAAATGCCTCGGGTCCTACCATGGCTCCAATCGATATCGGCTCGGCGGGATCCAGCACTTGCCTCGGCTCGAAGGGCGGCAGCCAGGCATCCACTTGCCGCTGTGACGGCACATCGATGCGATCGTAGGCGTGCGTGAGTATGAAGCCGTCCATGCACACCATCACCGGGCAGGAAAGCTCTTCGGCCAAGCGGAACGCCTGGATGTGCAGGTCCGCGGCTTCCTGGTTGTTTTCGGCGTGCAGTTGGATCCACCCGGAGTCGCGCATCGACATGGAATCGGAATGATCGTTCCAGATATTGATGGGTGCGCCGATAGCGCGGTTCCCGATGGTCATCACGATCGGAAGTCCGAGCCCGGCTGCGTTGTACACCGCCTCCGCCATAAACAGCAGCCCTTGGCTCGCGGTAGCAGTGTACGTGCGTGCCCCCGCCGCCGAAGCCCCAATGGCCACTGAGAGCGCTCCGAATTCCGATTCCACATTCAAGAATTCGCAACCGGCCAGCGCGCCCGACTTCACCATTTCCCCGAGCCCCTCCACGATGTGCGTCTGGGGCGTGATGGGGTAGGCGCAGATCACTTGCGGCCGGCACATGGCCACCGTTTCGGCCACCGCGCGCGAGCCTTCAATCTGCTTCCACATGGATCTTCTCCGGTGTCTGACTCCGAGAAATCAATTCGTGCGAAATCAGTTCGTAGGCGGCCTGTGCGGCGGCGGCGTTGGCTTCCCCGATTTTGCCCGCGAATTTCTGGTGAATCGCCGCCAGCACGGACTCCAGGCGCAGTTCGCCCGTCATCGCCGCAAAAGCGCCCAGTAGCGTGCTGTTGGGTAGGGGCCGGCCCACATGGCGAAGCGCTAATTCAGTGGCCGGCACAGTCACCACATGATCCCCAACATAGGAACCGATGCCCAACTCGTCCAAATTACGCGCTGAGTTGATCAGCACGTATCCACCTGGGAGCTGTAGCCCATCAAACAAGCCACTCTGATGTAGCAGCGTCGGATCTTGAATAATGAGCGCGTCTGGCTCGGCTACTGGCTCACGCAGCCGGATGGGCCGGTCAGAGATGCGGCAGAACGCCATAACAGGCGCACCCATGCGCTCCGAGCCAAAACTCGGAAATGCTTGGGCGTAGCGCCCTTCGAGGAAGGCGGCGGTGGAAAGCATTTCGGCGGCGGAGACTACGCCTTGCCCACCCCGCCCATGGATGCGTATTTGCACGCTACCCAAGCTTGCAACTCATTTGCCGCTTGCAAGTGTTGAAAATACAGGCTGACCCCTAGCGCCAGAGCAGCCCTGAGTGTTATTCCCCAGCAGCTACCAACCAGAGACACGACAATCACCCGATGCCCACACAGCCGCGCGTTGTCACTCTCCGATTGCTCACTGGGGAGAGCGGCCCGTCTCGGTGGCCGGCCGCTCACGCGTATCGCGGAAAGGCATGTGAAGCTTGTGGGCGATATCCGGCCAAAATTCCCGGAGCACGTCGAAACCCATGCCTGTCGCGAGGGCATAGCCACTTACCCTGAGGGCGGGAGTGATCCCACGCTCGTTCCCTGGGTGGTAGGCATCGTTGAGAGCGACAGCGGTCGCAGTTCCCAACCATTGCGAAACATTGAACATGCGCTTGCCGCTGTCGTGCTGCGCCACAAACGTATGCTCGACTGCATGGAAGAAGCGTTGCCTGCCGCTGCCGTGAAGCAGCGGGTAATAGCGAGGGTCCTCCGAGAAGATCGTTGGATACGCGAAATCGGTGAAAAACGTCCACGTTGTTTGCCCGGCGAAGTCGGCGCCGAAGCGTTTCCCATAACCCTGGAGGCCTTGTCCGAACGTGGGGTCCCTGTTTGATGCGTGATCCAAAGCAGCGTCGAAGCCGGCCGCAAGAAACGAGATTGGATCAAACGTATCCCGAACGAACAGGATGAACTTGTCTTTCACCTCCAGAGAGCACAATAGAGTTCCGGGCTTGTACCGGGGAGGA
>VFSW01010033.1_pt1 | contig 13458 bp, 10 predicted proteins | sample 5358111 | NCBI WGS metagenome assembly VFSW01 (sample SAMN11554181, study PRJNA540505) | mine drainage metagenome | isolation source: sediment from site ElyBrook_90M | place: USA: Ely Copper Mine, Vershire, VT | collected 2017 | reverse complement strand
GCGCCAATGCCACCGCCGGGCTGCGCCCCAGAGGCGTTGGCTGCCTGACCTCCGTTGTCGGCCTGGTTTTCGTTCGGCATGGAGCCGGTGCCGGAAACGGTGAACGACAGAGCCTTGCCGGGAACCACGTCTTTGGCCACAAAAGTCTGCACGTTGGGGTCTCCCTGCACGGACTGAAAGGCCGAACCGGAGCCTGCCGTGAAGGTCATACTCTTAGGCAGCAGCACGCCCACACTCTGGGTGGGCAGCGATACCAGCGGATGAAAGGTGAACTTGCCCTTGCTGTAGGGCACCGTGTATTCGATCGCGAAGAGCGTGTCCTTGTCGCCCTCATCCGGCTGGATGGGAAAGTTGAAGGTGTAGTGGCCCTTGGGTCCGTTGGCGTCGAGCTTTACGCTGGTGGGCAGACCGGTAGGCCGCTGGGCTGCTGTGCTTTCGACGGTCGCTTCAGGCGGCAGAACCACCGCAAACGTATGCGGGCTCCACTCCGTGCGGCGCGGCGAACTGGTGTTGCGGACGAAGTAGCGCTCGGTGACGTGGAGCTGGCCGTTGTCGCTTTCGGACTCGAAAACATCGGCTTCGATGGAGACGCCTTCGACCTTGGCTGCCACGTCGTAGACGGGAATGTCGCCGGGACCTTCGCTCTGCGGCGCAGCGATAAAGTAGCCGGCGCCCTGGTGCGTCACGCGGATCAGATAGGGACCGCTGGCTGGCTCATTCAACGAATAATGCCCCTGTGCATCGGTGGTGGCGTGGGCCACTTCGCTCATTCCGGCCTGCACATCGACCAGCGCCACCGAGTCGCCCGCGGCTGGTTTACCTGTGGTTTTGTCCGTTACCGTGCCGGTGACGGTTGCAGCCTGCGCCAATGATCCTGCAAGTAAGAGGATGAGTAGCGCGGAGTGCAAAAGTGATAACTTGACCGTTCTCATGGTTGCGATGAAACTCCTTATCGTGCGCGAACCGCTGCGCGCGTCGGCTTGGCTCGTTGCAGGTTCTCAATCTCGGCCAGCAAAAGTGCGGTTTCGTTTTCAAGCAGCGCTCGCTGCACGACAAAATCTTCTTCCGGATACTTGCCGGCTCGGTATTCAAATGTCAGGTCGCGCAGGTTCTCGTAAAGCTGCTCCTTGCGCTCCAACAGGTATTCGAGGCGGCTCTTCTCGCGTTGGGTCGACGCGCCCTCTTCCGCCCAGAAGGTGTAGATTCCGAGCGCCAAAGCCAACATCACTCCGGCGATAACTCCCTGCATCTCCGTCATACGTCAAAAGCCTCCGTCAATGTGCGAGTCGGTCTCGCGGCGAATCTGTTCTCGCAGGGCGTCGATCTCCGCGCTGGCCGGCAGCGCTGGAAGCTTTGTCCTGCCGACGGACCACCGCCGCACCAGCAAAATAGTGAGCAGCAATGCCGCAGCAAAGACCGCAATGGGGGCGATCCATGCCACCAGATCGAATCCCTTCATGGTGGGCGCAGCGAGCACCGTTGCGCCGTATTTGGCGGCAAAGCTCGCGAGAATCTGCTGGTTGGTGGCGCCGGAGGCGATGGCGGCGCTCAATTCGGTCCGCCCCCGTTCGGATTCCGCACAGCCCATGTGGTTGCATTCGCCCAGCATCTGCGCACAACCGCACGTGCACATCAGGCGATGACTGAGATCATGGAAGCGTGATCCGGCATTGCTGGCGCCCATGGAGAAGAATACGGCCACAGCCAGCACCAGCGCTTGCACAGCTTTGATCCAAGAGACGGAACGCAACGGAGCAGCCATTAGTCGCCTCCTTTGAGGGCCGCCTCGGCAGGCGCCGTTCGCATTGCGGGCAGGCGCAAGCCAGCAGTGGCTGGAGTGAGACTGGGCGCCAATGCCACGAACGCTCCAAAGACAATGAAGATAAGACCCGCCCAGATCCAACCGACAAGCGGATTGAGGAAAGCCTTGATGATGGGCAGGCCGGTGTCGGGGTTCGTGCCTTCATAAATCACGTACAAATCTCCGCCGGGAGCAGAATGGATTGCAGCCATGGTTTGCGGTTGGTCGCTGGCAAGATAGACGCGCTTTTCGGGAGCGACCTGGAAAACTCTCTTGCCACCCTTATACACATCGAGCACGGCGGACTCGGAGTTGTAGTTTGGGTTCGAGCCCTGCGTAAAGCCGACATTCGCCAGGGTGTAGGGGCCGATGGTCAACTTGTCGTGCAAAGCCAGTTCCCGCTCTTCACTGCGATTGAAGGCCGCGCCAGCCAGGCCCACGATCATGATGACCACGCCGATATGGACGATGTATCCGCCGTAACGGCGGGTGTTACGGCGAATCAGGAGATAGGTAGAGGCAAAAAGATTGCGGCGGGTCTGGCGGGCAATCACGCCAGCGCCGCGTAGGAACTCCGAGAGGATGGCGGTAAGAACGCCCGCCGCCAGCGCCAGGGCCACCAGCGCGTAGAAGCTTCCCGAATCGAAGGCGCCGTCCTTCCACGGCCGCACCCCCACGGCAAGGCCGACGATCACGGTGCCCCAGAGGGCAATGGAAGGCACCAGAAAGTTGCGGCGAACAGCGCGCAGCGAAGTGGCCCGCCATGGAAGCAGCGGCCCAACGCCCGTGAGAAACAGCAGAAAGAGCCCAATGGGCACGGCCACGCGGTCATAGAATGGGGGGCCGACCGTGACTTTGCTGCCCACTACATACTCCGAGAGGATGGGAAACAACGTTCCCCACAGGATGACGAAACAGGTAACCAGAAGCACCAGATTGTTGAACAGAAAGCTTGATTCGCGGCTGACCAGCGACTCGAGGCGCTGCTCGCTCTTGAGGTGGTTGTGCTGCAGGATGTAAGTGAAGATGCAAACTGCCAGCACGATCGCCAGGAAGGCCATGAACCAACTACCGATGGAGGACTGTGAAAAGGCGTGGACCGAGCTGACGAGGCCGCCGCGTGTGAGTAGTGTCCCGAGGATGGACAAGAGGAAGGTAGAGAAGATCAGCCACACGTTCCAGCTCTTCATCATCCCTTTCCGCTCCTGCATCATCACCGAGTGCAGGAATGCCGTGCCGGTAAGCCAGGGCATGAGGCTGGCGTTCTCGACGGGATCCCAGCCCCAGTATCCGCCCCACCCCAGCACGGCGTATGCCCAGTGCATGCCGAGAACGATGCCGAGGGTCAGGAACAGCCAGGTAATGATCGTCCAGCCGCGCGTGATCTTGATCCACTTCTCGCCGGGATAACGCATCATCAACGCGCCCAGCGCGAAAGCGAAGGGGATCGTGAAGCCGACATAGCCCAGGTAAAGTAAGGGCGGATGGATCACCATCTCCGGATACTGAAGCAATGGATTGAGGCCGTTGCCATCGACGGGAATAGCGCCTTGCACAACTGAGAAGGGCGGCGCGGCAAAGTTTACAAGCGCTAGAAAGAAAACTTCCACCGCTGCCAGGATCGTTCCGGCGTAAGCGTAGAGCTTGACATCGGTTTTATACGTAAGGCGCAGGATGAATCCATAGACCGCAAGCAACCACGCCCATAAAAGCAATGAGCCCTCCTGACCGCTCCACAGCGCCGCAAACTTGTACGGCGCCGGCAAAGCGCGGTTGGAGTGCTCCACGATGTATGTGACCGTAAAATCGTTCGTGAAGGCGGACCAGACGAGCGCAAACGCGGCTGCAGTCACTGCCACGAAGCTGGCGATGCCGGCGCGGCGCGCCGTGTCAGCCAGCCGGTCAGGCGAGACACGTACTGATCGGCCGGTGGCCAGCACCCTAAGAGCAACTGCCCCTGCAAACAGGTTGTAGGCCGACAACGCCAGGGCAAGAAGAAGAGCAAAACTACCAAATGCAGCCATCAAGTCTCCAACAATTCCGACGCGCAGACTGACAACCTCGGCGCGGCAATTCCAGCAAGATTTCTCTCAGTCAATAAAGATCCCATGCAACGTGCTCTCTCTCCTACATCCAGGTCGAAGCGTTCAGAGCCGGCTGTGAGACTAAACCCCTCATGCAATTCGAAGCCCAACCCTTCCTTCAACTGGTTAGTTCACTGCTGCGCGTACGGTGCGGGCCTGTAGCGTGTCCGTATTCTTATCTACAAATCCAGTCACCAATACTCTCTGTCCGGCAAATCTCTCTCCTGCTTTCTGGTCGGCCAGCGTAAGAATATGAGCGCCATCATCGAGAACGTATTTGGCTCCATTGATCCTTACGCAGTACCTGACGCACTCAGATGACTGCTGAATCTTCCGATGCAAAAGCCCGCATTCCGAGTCCGTAATGACGCCCGCAAAGCTCGCTAAATGAGCGTCAGCACGGCGGAACAAATGCCCAGGTGCCCATAAGGCGGCCAGACCCAACAGAATCATTCCAGAAACTCCTGCGGAGACCCATATCGGATGCGATATCGCCGAGTCCCGAAACGCGAGCTTCCAATTCGGCATTGTCGGCGTGACGGCTCTGGAATTAAGATCCTGCTCATTCTCAGCGCGAGTTAGTCGGATGTGGCTGAAATCGATTTCTACGTTCACCGGCAGCGGCACGCGTTTGATTGAATCGATCTCTTCCCTGGTACGTACGGTTCCGTGCAAGATAGCCACACCGCCATGAATCTCTATGCCCAGATCGAGGTGCGCAGTCTCCGGACGGCGCGCAAGCGCGGCCTGAATGCAGGCGGAAAGTGCAAAGCTTTCGATTGACGCCAAATCCGCCGCGATAAATCGGCTTCGATCGCAGATCATCTCACATACGGCCGCGCAGGTTGCGTCGAAACCCACCTGTTCGAGATTAATGAGCAGGTCATATCTGGGCTGGCAGCCTGCATGCGCGCCAAACCGATACAGAAGCCAGCGGCGCCGGTTTCGGTCGCATGCATTGAGGTATCTGTCGGCGCTGGAGCCGTGGATCTTCAATTGTTTCTGCACCCTTAATCGGCGCGATCTGTGCGAGGCGTGGATGCCAATGCGGAACACCCGTCGAGCGTCCAAAGTCAGGAGGTCCGCCGCAGGACCGTAACAAACAACGCTTCCACCGCGTATTTCTGCCGCTTGCGCTGCTTGAAGCTGTAGAACTTGGCGCTGTCGATGACGACTGGACCGGCCAGAGAAAATGGGCGCGGCCTCGACAGCTGCTCCTAATCCGATCCGGTCTCCTCCTAATGCCACAGCTCGTTCGATTAACGCAGCCGAATCCACAAAAGGAACTCCCAGACTCTTTGCGAGCAGCTTTGCAAGCTCCTCACCGCCGCTGAAGGCTTCTTCTGAAACGGCAATGATGTACATTGCCTCCTTCCTGTTTCGGAAGGTCGTGTTTCTTGGCCATTTTCCACGGTCCCATAAGTGCCTATTTCTCTCCTCTACGGCTCGGCGCAATCTGGGCCGGGCGATCCATTGCAAAGTTTGCTGGGCATCCCACCATGTTGCAGGGATGAACGAAGAGTCGATTCGCTTACGACGAACCATAGTGATCTCCTTCGATGAGCAGCCATAACGCGACCAATCGGAGCACAAGGAGTCCGGGCTTCCCGTCCCCTCTCCCGTGTTTTTAAGCACACAGAGTTCCAAATAATTGCTGGGGAAGCGAACAGAAAAATGTTTAGATTCAAGGCGAAACGGGCGGCTGCCAACCTGCGGCTTCTTTCAATTGCCGCAAATCGGGCATCTTCTGCCGCATATCGGGCGGCACTCAGGCAGCCTCGTATGCGAACTGCTTTGAGACCTCGATGTGGTAGCCTGGCGGCGAGAGAATCGGACGCTACGTGAATTGCCCCGGCTTCCCGTCGAGATGGCGGCTGTTTAGGAACACTCCGTGAGTTCTGTTTGGTGTGCTGCAAGTACCAGCGTTGCTATGCTGGTGCCTGGATGATCCGCGTGCTTGAAGGGCATCGCAGTTTGTTCGCCTGAAATCCATCACTCCTTCCCAGCTGTTCTGGCATCGTTGGACCGCTTCCCGCGAACCCTACAGGCGAACGAAGTTGTTCGCAACGACCGATTTCTCAAGGTGAATGGGGAAGCACTGACGGTGCTTGTGATTGCGGTCACACCACCCGGCAGCCGGGAATGATATGTTCGAAGGAATCATGATCCTTGTTGGCCAGATATTGATGAGCTGTTGCGGCGAACCGATGTGCTGTATATGCCGTACAGATTGTGGGCTGACGAGGGAATCACGCAGTCAATAGCACTGCTGGAATTTAATTCTTCAGATGGCCCACGGTCTTCCGATCGTGGGCCGTTTTTCTTTGGGAGCTGACAGCGTCATGAATAGATTTCGAAAGGATGATCACAGATGAAAGTTGCCCAGGATATGCCGGATCTTATTGGAAGCATGCCGCTGCTCTCGCTGAACAGGGCGGCAGACGGTAGCCCGGCAACAATCTGATTTGCCTAAGAATCTGCACGGCTCCACGCATCGAGAAGGCGACGGGAGAGCAGACGAGCACAGGAAGCCTTCACACGGTGAGGAGAGGATGAGATGTTCTACGAAATTCCGGCAACACTGCGCGGCGAAATTGACGAACTTGAGTTCTTCGTTCGGGGCTATCTGAAAGGAGAGATCGATGCGGCGTCTTTGAAGCTTCGGCGGGTTCCTTTCGGATGCTACGAGCAGCGGGATGACGGCCGCTATATGCTGCGCATCCGCTGCCCCGGCGGCGCAGTCACTCCCGGCCAGTTGCGTACGATGGCCGAGTTGTCGACGCAATACGGCAGTCAATTCCTTCACACCACCACACGGCAGGGATTTCAGATTCACGACCTCCAGCTCCAAGATGTTGTGCCGGTGATGCGACAGCTGCTGGATGCGGGTATGGCAACCCGAGGCGGTGGGGGTAATTCCGTGCGCAACATAATGGTGTCCGCTGATGCGGGCATCGCGACGGACGAAGTGTTTGACCCGACCCCTTGGGCATTCGCGCTGACCAGCCGCCTCATCGCTGAGCCGGACTCCTGGATGCTGCCCCGCAAGCTCAAGATCGCATTTTCGAATTCAGCCGAAGACTCTGCCCTCGCGCAGTTCAATGACCTCGGCTTCATTGCCATGGTACGGAATAATGAAAGCGGCTTTGTCGTTTACGTCGCAGGCGGGCTGGGAGCTAAGCCAGAGGCGGGCCATCTGCTCCATGAATTTCTTCCCACCGAGGACGTGTACTTCGCGGCGGAGGCTCTGAAGCGGGTATTCGATCAACACGGAAACCGGAAGGACCGCCACGCTGCGCGCCTGCGCTTTCTGTGGAACCGTCTGGGTGAGAATCGCTTCCGGCAGCTCTACGAAGAGGAGTTAGGGCGACTGCGCCAGGAAAAGTCGCCACTGGTTTTGCTGCAGAAACAGGAAATAGGTGGAGGCTCTTCGCTTCACAATCTCCAACCGATCCGGGATGAAACTGCGGAATTTCAGATATGGAAGCGGCGTTATGTCGTCGCCCAGCGCCAGCCCGATCTCTGCTCGATCTTAATCCCGGTCTTTGTAGGCAATTTGAACAACGAGCACGCCATCGCACTGGCGGATTTTCTCGAATCTTTCGGCGACGACGAGCTCCGAGCCACCCTCGATCAGAACCTGCGATTGCGCAACATTCCTGAGCAATACGTCGGAAATGTGTACGCATTGACAAAGGAGATTTCGGAACTGTCCTCGGCGCCGGTAGTGCTGGCGAATGCGGTCTCCTGTGCCGGAGCCGATACCTGCAGAGCGGGCATCTGCCTTCCTAAGGGTGCATTGCGCGCCATTGCCGACAGGCTGACGGATTCGGAACTCGACCTGGACCGGATTGCCGGTTTCCGGCTCGGTCTCTCCGGCTGTCCCAATGCCTGCGGGCAGCACACGGCCGCCGACCTGGGCTTCTACGGAAAAGTCGGGCGACTCGGCGAGCAGATATGCGCGGCCTATGGTGTGGTCGGAGGAGCAGCTTTGAAAGAGGGAGAGGCGCGGCTTGCACGAAGCCTGGGCCAGGTCAGCGCACGTGTCCTGCCCGATTTTGTTCATGACGTACTGAAGTTGTGGATTCAGCGGAAACCCCGGTTCCGCTCGTTTTCCGCATGGCTCGAAGTCGAGGGAGCGGACATCATCATCGCCCTCGGCGAACAGTATCGTACGGTTTCCGAAGGCGCAACGAACGATGCTTGGTTCTTCGACTGGGGCGCCTCGAAGCCGTTTTCTCTTAAAGGGAGAGGGTCGGCAGAGTGCTCCGCGGGGCCCTTCGATCTGATTGAGATTGATCGCAAAAAGATCAGGGATACAAGCCGGCAGCTGAAAGAGGTGCAGGGTGAGGCGGCGCACGAGATTTTGTACAATATGGCGCTGTCCGCTGCGCGCATGCTGCTGATAACCCGCGGGATTGATGCGCGGTCCGACGCTGCCGCCTTTGCCAGCTTCCGCACGCATTTCCTCGAATCGGGCTTGGTGGACCGCAGGTTCTTGCCTGTTGTCGAGGCGGCGCAAGCAAGAGACTATGTTGCCTTGAGCCAAGCTTCCTCCCAAGTGGAAGCGCTCGCCAACGCGGTGAACGGCGTGTACGAGAGCATGGACAGGTCGTTGCGGTTTTGATCTGAAATGGAAGATTTGAAAATACGACAGTTCTCTTCAGGGGATCCGGAGCTGTGAGGGGATACGGGAAGTTCCACGTTCTCTGTCTGAGTACTCAATAGAGAACTCACCTTCGTCCGCGGACAGGATAACATTCGATATCGCGGCCCTAAAACTTCATCGCCTCCGGCCTCTTGAGAACATCGTCTTCCGCCACCTCATCGCTGCAGAGCCTGGAATATTGGGATTGGCGAGAACAGAACCTGCACCTTGACGACTCGATCCCTCTACAAGGGGTTCTTCACTTCAAGACGTGTGGCGTTCTTGCGCCATTCCCAGATGTTGAGCGTGTACAAGGCGAGGCAAAACAGATTGGCGGGAATAAACCCCAGCTGCGACGTGTTCACCGCGATGATACAGATAAGAACGCTGTTGAGACCTGCGATCAGCCATCCTTCCCAGCGCTTCTTGCCCACAAGAATGGTCGAGCTAATAGTCAATACACAGGAAATATAGTCCAATCGAAACATGTTGGCGCTTTCTGCTCACGAGAAAGGATTGTGCAACCGTGAGATTAGGAGCTGCTTAGAATTTCCGTTGTTCAAGCAGCTCTGAGAGTGATATTGCAACCAACATGCCAGAATGCCTTTGGACTTTCCTGTGCAATCGAGTTCATTGCGGGCGCAAAGACTGCGGTACGCGCTCCATAATGCCTGATGCGTGGGCGCTTCGCGGGCGAAGCTCCAGCACGAGGCTTCCGAATGTTCAAAAACGGATAAGGAACTACGTTGCACACGAGAACGCGCTATCCAGCGAAAAATTGCAGCTCTTTCAACTCAAAATCCTTTTCAATCGCTGGGTGTCGGATGATCCACAGGCCCTCGGCGGACAGAACAAAAGTGCTCCCCAATTCTTTGTCGGTGATTACCTGCTGGATGTCCCGGATCTCGATACCGGCAGCGGGCTGTTGCAATGGCCCGGATGCTTCGCTGGGCACAGGTACAAATTCAGCATCGCCGAGAGCGCGCAAGATCGGCTTTTTCGGGTGCTGAAGGTCAAGGACTCCCAATCTCATGGAGGTCTTGGGGCCAGTGATGCGTACGAGCACCAGATTGTCAGTCACAGCCTGGAGGAATTCAAAACTAGGTGTGTTCAAGTCGATTTCGGCAACAGTTTTGATACGCGCTGGGCGGGAAACATCGAACACGGCAAGGCGTTTACCACTCTCTTGTTCGATATACAGATACCGGCTGAAGCCAACGGCCCGCAGATACATTGCCTGGCCGGGCGTCTGCGCGGCCGGTGGAAGCTCCGTCGGCCGCATGACCACGACATCTGCAGTCCGCGCTTTCTTCGCCGCATGTGCCAAGGCGCCCCAGGGCATGAGGACACTGATCACAAGAATGGCGATTGCTTTTGAAAACGACTTTGATGTAGCGATGGACATCTGGAGCCCCTTTCTTCTGATCGAGTGGAGCGCTTCGCGGCCTTCGGATTCGTCCCGCACGCGGCAGGGAAGGGTTTCGAGCAGCACTCTTCGAGTGTTCCTCCTCAGAGATGCAGGCAGCTTGCCAAAGACAGGAGGTGCACTCTGAATTTGCATAGTCCGTTCTCCCCAAAAGACTTTCCCCTCAACGGCCGCAGTCTGCCTTTGGACATGGGCCCGACGGGAGTGCCGCATTTGCGGCAGTAGTGCCCGATTTGAGGACAGTGAAAGTCAGCCGTCTCCTCATTCCAAAAAGAGTGCTCAGGGGCCGATCGAGACTTCATCGGAGTTTGCAAAATACCCCCAAGGGGTATATTTTGAGCTTATGCCAAAACCCGCACGATCGGAACTCGTCCCAATCAATGCTGCTTGCGGCTGCGATCCATCGATGAACCAGAGTGCGAGGAAAGCGGTCGCGGTCGATCCAAAGATCCGCGCAGCGAACCTGAACCGCCTGCGGCGGATCGAGGGCCAGGTGCGAGGGTTGCAGCGGATGGTAGCCGACGGACGGTATTGCGCGGACATCATGGTGCAGCTTTCGGCCGTGAATGAAGCGCTGCGGAACGTGGGGCGGGAACTGCTGCGCAACCACCTGCGCCACTGCGCCACCGCCGCCATCAAGGGTTCGCCACAACGTGCTGAGGCGATGTACGACGAACTCGTGGAACTGTTCTCCCGTTACTCGAGGTGATTATGAATTCATCCAAAACTGTGGACAAGACTTCTGGGCTGCCGGACCAGGCGACCGATCCGGTCTGTGGGATGACGGTAAATCCCGCATCCGCTAAGGCCAAAGCTGAGTACGGCGAAATCATGTACTACTTCTGCTGCCCAGGATGTGCCGGCAAATTCCAAGCAGATCCACAGAAATACTTGAATCGGGTTGCCGGATCGCAATTCGCCTCGATTCCTAAAGATGTTCATACGGCAGCTACCGCGCCGGCGATCGCTGAACCGGCCAAAGATCCGGTGTGCGGAATGACGGTTGACTCCGCACATACTGCGGGCTCGGTCGAGCACGCAGACAAGACCTACTACTTCTGCTCGCAACATTGCGCGCAGAAATTCAGCGCCAATCCCAGTGATTATTTGCAATCAACTCCCGCCGCGAACACATCTCCCGCGCCCGTGCAGCCGAAAGCGGTCTGGACGTGTCCGATGGACCCGGAGGTGCGCGAAGCGCACCCCGGTCCGTGTCCCAAATGCGGTATGGCGCTGGAGCCGGAGATACCGCTCGCGTCCATGCGCACCGAGTACACGTGTCCTATGCATCCCGACATCGTGCGCTCGGCTCCCGGCGTGTGTCCGATTTGCGGCATGGCGCTGGAGCCGCGCACGGCGAGCGCCGAGCCGCAGGACGATCCGGAACTGAAGAACATGAAGCGCCGCTTCTGGATAGGAACGGCGCTGCTGGTTCCGTTGCTGGGACTCTCCATGGGGGTGATGTACCTGGCTCCGGGTGCGATCCCGGCGCGCCTTATGCCCTGGCTGCAACTGGCATTTGCGTCGCCGATCGTTCTGTGGTGTGGCTGGCCGTTTTTGGAGCGCGCCTGGGTTTCACTCAAAACGCGCCATCTGAACATGTTCACTTTAATCGGTATGGGAACGGGAGTCGCCTACATCTACAGTCTGTTCGCGACCCTGTTTCCATCGGCGTTGCCGGCGCAGTTTTTAGGACGCGGCGGTGTGGCCGAGGTCTATTACGAAGCGGCTGCGATGATCGTGGTTTTGGTTCTGCTGGGGCAGGTGCTGGAGTTGCGCGCGCGAAGCCGGACCGGCGCGGCAATTCGTGCCCTGCTCGACCTCTCTCCTAAAATGGCGCGGAAACTTACTGCTGACGGAAGCGAGGCGGATATCCCGCTCGACAGCGTTCAGCCGGGCGACCGGTTGCGTGTGCGGCCCGGAGAGAAGGTTCCGGTGGATGGGGTGGTGCTCGACGGGGCCAGTTCGGTGGATGAATCCATGGTGACAGGGGAAGCAATTCCTGTCGAGAAGAAGTCTGGAGCGAAGGTGATCGGGGCCACTGTGAACGGGACCGGGTCCCTCATCATGCGCGCCGAACACGTAGGCAGCGAAACCTTGCTGGCGCGGATTGTGCAAATGGTGGCCCAAGCGCAGCGGAGCCGGGCGCCGATTCAACGTTTGGCGGACAGGGTCGCCGGCGTGTTCGTACCGGCGGTAGTCGCGATCGCAGTAGTCTCTTTCCTGGCCTGGGCGTTGTTGGGCCCACAGCCGCGGCTGGCGCATGCGCTGGTGAATGCGGTAGCGGTGCTCATCATTGCCTGTCCCTGCGCGCTTGGGCTGGCAACTCCAGTGGCAATTATGGTTGGCACGGGACGCGGCGCGCACGCCGGGGTGCTCATCCGCAACGCCGAGGCGCTTGAAACCATGGAGCGCGTGGACACATTGGTCGTTGACAAGACGGGCACACTCACGGAAGGTCGGCCCAGGCTCTTATCCGTGGTTCCTCTCGGCGGAGACGAACTCGGACTGCTGCAAATGGCCGCGGCAATCGAAAGGGCGAGCGAACACCCGCTTGCAGCAGCAATTGTTGCGGGCGCACAGGAACGTGGAGTGGAGCCAGTTCAAGCTTCCGATTTTCGCTCTATGACCGGCAAGGGCGTGGTCGGCCATGTGCAAGGATCCGAGGTCGCCATCGGCAATGCAGCCCTGTTTGCAGAACTTCGCATCGAAGCTGCCGAATTGCTCCAGCGTGCCGGGCAGCTTCAACTTGAGGGGCAGACAGCCATGCTGGTAGCAATCAACGGTCAACCAGCCGGCATCATTGGAGTCGCCGATCCCATCAAGCCGTCAAGCGCCGAGGCCGTTCGGCAGCTCAAAGAGCAAGGACTGCGCGTTGTGATGCTCACGGGTGACAGCCGGGCTACAGCGGCGGTAGTGGCCAAGAAACTTGGAATCGATGAATTCGAGGCGGAGGTCCTGCCGGATCGCAAAGCAGAAGTGGTGAAGAAGCTTCAGGCTGCCGGGCGAATTGTCGCCATGGCTGGCGATGGGATCAATGATGCCCCGGCGTTGGCGCAAGCTCATGTCGGGATAGCCATGGGTACCGGAACGGACGTGGCGATGGAGAGCGGCGGCATCACGCTGGTGAAGGGCGATCTTCGCGGTGTACTGCGTGCGCGACGGCTCAGTCAGGCTACCATGCGCAACATCCGGCAGAACCTCTTCTGGGCGTTCGCTTACAACTCGCTCGGCGTGCCCGTGGCGGCAGGAGTGCTGTATCCATTCTTTGGACTGCTGCTCAGTCCGATCCTTGCGGCGGCGGCCATGAGTTTCAGCTCGGTGTCAGTCATTACGAATTCTCTGCGGCTGCGCAATGCGAAGCTGTAAGGAAGCTACATGCTTCTCGGCGGATTTTATGATCCCTCACCGTCTCGCGCGACTATGTTTCCATCTCCTGCCCCTGTGGTTCTAATCTACCGCGCTTCAATGCTCGCTCCTTGAGCATGACGAAGAAAAC
>VFSW01010032.1_pt1 | contig 13461 bp, 15 predicted proteins | sample 5358111 | NCBI WGS metagenome assembly VFSW01 (sample SAMN11554181, study PRJNA540505) | mine drainage metagenome | isolation source: sediment from site ElyBrook_90M | place: USA: Ely Copper Mine, Vershire, VT | collected 2017 | reverse complement strand
CTCGCGCTCAGCGAGGCCCACCTGGACGCCATCCTCGCATTCACGCTCGCCGCGAACCCGGCGTCGCAGTGGGTCTCGGAGAAGCGCGGCAGCAGCGAAGCGGCCGCCGTGCTCATGGCTGCGCTGGCGGCCGAGGTGGGGGCTAAAGAAGAGGCGTGGCCTCCGAAGCCGAGGAGAACTACATTTGCGAGTGATGCAGCAGCCGCTCAAAGCCCGCGTCCACAACGGCCGCCTCGTGCTCGACGAGCCCACCAACTTGCCCGAGGGCGCCGAGGTCGAGCTTGTGGCCGTGGACGACGACTTCGACCCCGAGGAGCGCGCTCGCCTCTTGGCCGCCATCGACGAGGGCATCGAGGACTTCGAGCGCGGCGACCACGTGGACGGCTTTGAGTTGATCGCGCAGATGAGGGCGGCGCGTGAAGCTCCGGGTCGGTAAGCGCGCGCAGCAGCAGGTCAAGAAGATCGAGGCGTGGTGGGTCGAGCATCGGCCTGCGGCGCCGAGCCTCTTCCTCGACGAGTTGGAGGGGACCTTCCGGTACATCACCGAGGCCCGCGATGCGGGTATCCGCTGGCCGACGCCTCGACGGCCGACGCTGCGGCGCATCCTGCTGCCCCGGACGCAACACCACGTCTACTTCCTGATCGACGAGCCGACCGCGACGGTGCACGTGCTGGCCGTTTGGGGGGCGCCCCGACGTATGACGCCGAAGCTGTAGCCGTCGTCGGGCGTGACCCCTGGCGGGAGTGCCCTGGCCGAGGCCAACGCGCGTGAAAAGAGTCCGGCTGATCCCCTTCTTGCGGGGCGCTGTACTAAGGGAGGTGCTCATGAGGAGGGTGCGCGAGGTGCTGGACGGAGTGAACGGGGACCAGAGCCCTAAAACCTCAACCGAGCAACCGACCGAGAAGTGCCCTGTCCACGTTTTCTCGGAGCACCTGGGCGAGGCGATCGTACTCGTCGACCGGTCGAGGCGACGGCTGCGCGTCGAGACGCGGAAGCCCTTTTCGCTCGCGCAGGCCCGAGATCACGGCTCTCCGCAACGATTCGTTCTCGAACAAACCGTGGAGCATCGTGCCGACGAAGACTCCGTCCTCCGACACCGCTCCATCCACCTCGTCTTGCGGGACGCCGTTCCGGCTGCGAATGGCGAACGCACCCCGTCCCCCTTCGTCTCGCTCGACGCGGCCCATGTGGATCTCGTAGCCGCTCACCTCGCCGCTCGCTTCATCGCCCAGCACTGTGCGCGCGAGCGGGCGAGCACGAACCTGCGTCGTCCGCTTTTCACGCGAGAACCGCGTCGCAATCGGGAGGATCCCAAGACCTTCGGCGAGGCCGGCTTCCGACTCGACGCGCTCGGGGTCCGCCACAAGACGCCCGAGCATTTGAAACCCGCCGCAAATGGCCACGACGGGCTCGCCGCGTCTGCGACGCTCTCCGAGAGAGTCGGCGATCCCCGCGTCGCGCAGCCAGCGAAGATCGGCGACGGTGCTCTTGGTACCCGGCACGACGACGAGATCCGCACGATCGAGTTCCTCTGCACGCTCCACGAAACGCACGACGACGCCCGGCTCGTGCTCGAGCGGCTGAAACTCATCGTAGTTCGAGATGCGCGGCAACCGGACAATCGCGATCTCCACCTCGTCCGCGCGAGCCCGGCGGCGCGCGCGGCGGTCGTCGAGCGAGACGGAATCCTCGTCGGCCACGCGAAGGCGCTGCACGTACGGCAGCACGCCGAGCACCGGCACACCCGTGCGCTCTTCCAGGAAGCGGAGCCCGGGCTCGAGCAGACGCACGTCGCCGCGAAACTTGTTCACGAGGAAGGCACCGACGCGCGCTCGCTCGTGCGGCTCGAGCAGCTCCATCGTTCCGACGAACGCCGCGAAGACGCCGCCTCGATCGATGTCCCCTACGAGGACCACCTTGCAATCGGCCGCCCCGGCCACGAACATGTTCACGAGGTCGCGCTCCTTGAGGTTGATCTCGGCAGGACTGCCGGCCCCCTCGATGACGACGACGTCGTGTGCCGCGCGCAGCCGCTCGAGGGACTCGCGCACCAACCCGCGGAGCTCGGGCTTGCGCGCCTGATATTCGCTCGCGCTGAGACTGCCGATCGGGGCGCCGTGGACGACCACCTGGGAGCGCGCATCGCCCTCGGGCTTGAGGAGGATCGGGGTCAGGTCGACCGTCGGCACGACCCCGGCCGCCTCGGCCTGCACGGCCTGCGCCCGCCCGATCTCCCGGCCGTCGGCGGTGACGAACGCGTTGAGCGCCATGTTCTGTGCCTTGAACGGAGCCACCCGCAGCCCCTCCTGCCGGAACAAGCGGCACAACGCCGTGACGACGATGCTCTTGCCGACGGACGAAGCCGTCCCCTGGACCATGATTGCGCGGGCGGTCATTGCCGCAGCTCCTGCCGAAGCGCAGCGACGAACCGCTCGCGGTGTACGGCGGCGCGGGCTGCGATGCGAACGTGGTGCGGCAGGCCGAACGTCGTGGCGTCGCGCACGAGGATGCCATGTCGGGCGAGCAGGCGCCCGCGGAGAGCCGTTGCCGCGACGTTCACGGGCAGCGCCGCGAGAGCGTAGATCGTGTCGCTCGGATGCACCTCGAGGCCTTCGCCGCGCAGCTCCTCGGTGAGCGCTTCCCGCTCGGACAGGAGGCGCACACGGCTCTCGTCGACGAAGCGAGCCGCCTCGTCGCTCGTCGTCGCAACCACGGCGGCCTGGGCGAGCGCGTTGACCGACCACGGGGGCCGCTCGCGTTCGATCGCGTGAATGACTTCGGCGGGTGCCACGGCCGCGCCCACGCGCAACCCTGCGAGCGCATGGTCCTTGGTGAGCGAGCGAAGCCACACGACGCGCGGCTCGCGTGCTTCGGACTGCTCGCGGTGTCGAGTGCTCAACGACAGGAACGACAGGTCGACGACGAAGAGCGACGCGGAATGGCCCCGAGCGAGCTCCTCGAACGCAGCGAGCGGCGTGCACACTCCGGACGGATTCTGCGGCGAGCAGGCGTACACGATGCGAGGAGAGAACGCCTTCACGGCGGTATCGAGCGCGGCCAGGTCGATCGCGAAGTCTCGCTCCGGCGCGGTGCGGTACTCGGCGATGGTCGCGCCCGCGCGCGTGGCCGCGACGCGCATCTCGGAGAACGCCGGCTCGACAATCAGGACACGGTCGCCCGGCCGTAGCCATGCGCGCGCGAGCGTCCACATGATGTCCACCGCGCCGTTTCCAAGGACGACGCGATCTTCCGACACCCCCGCGACGCCGGCGAACGCGCGACGCGCCACGGTCGCGAACGGGTCGGGATAGCGGTCGATCCGCGCGGCCGCGAGCGCGCGCCGCACGGCCGGGCAGGGCCCGTACGGGTTGACGTTCACGCTGAGGTCGAGCACGTCGTCGGCGCAAAGGCCCAACGCCGCGAGCTCGTCGTCGAGCAGACCGCCGTGCGAAGGCGTCGCCCGGGGCAGATCAGCCATGCGACCCTCGCAGGTGGACGATCGCGAATGCACAGCAAGTCGTCAAAGCTAGAGCGAAGACCGAAGCGACCCAGCCGACTCGGCACGCTCGCGTGATGTCCGAGGGGACGGGCCGGCGATGATCGTCGCCGAGCACGTAGCAGCCGCGCTTCTCGAGACGCACGCCGAGCAGCCCGGCCATCGCCGCCATGGGACGGCCGGCGTTCGGGCTCTCTGTGAGCGCTCCGTCGCGACGCCAGATCGCCACGCCTCGGTGCGCGTCCTCGCGCGTGAGCGCGCCGGCGCACACGAGAAGGAGCGCCGTCAGCCGCGCGGGACCGAGGTTCAGGGCGTCGTCGATGCGCGCTCCGGCCTTCCCCGCCCACTCGAGCTTCCCTCGATAACCCATCATGGCGTCGACCGTGTTCGCGGCACGGTAGAACGCGGCGCCGGGCAGGCCGAAGAACGCGAAATAGAGCAGCGGCGCGACCACGCTGTCGGACGTGTTCTCGGCGACGGACTCGATCGTCGCGGCCACGAGCCCGTGTTCGTCGAGGTCGCCCGCGTCCCGGCTGCACAGACTCCCGAGCGCCGCGCGCGCAGCGCCGATGTCTCCGCCGTCGAGCGCGTCGCGGACGCGGAAGGCGGCCTCTCGAAGCGCGCGGACGGCGAAGAGAGGCTTCAGGGCAAGCGCGATGAGCACGACCGACAAGACCGTGCTCGACGCAACGGCGCGGACGAGCGCGTACGCGACCGCCGCGCTGGCCCCCGGGACGATCGCGGCCACCACCGCGCCTCTCACGAACTGCGCCGCGCGACCCCCGGCGAGCGCCCAGGAACGCCCGCGCGCGATGACCGCCCCCATCCACGCGACCGGATGAACCGCGTTCGGCGGCTCCCCGAGCGTCGCATCCACACCGAACGCGGCAAGCACCGCGAGCGCGCCGGTCACCACGCAGACCCTGTCTTCTCCAGCAGCCAGCGGCGTACGCCCTCACGCACCACACGGTCCGCGGCCGCCCCGACGAGCGCCCCGACGCGCGTGTGCTTGCCCGCGTACCGCTCCCCTCGCCCCTCGCCCGGCGCGCCCGCCAGCACGGTGCAGTCCGTCCCCGTGCCGGTGGCGGCGAGACCCGTGCGGCGGCTCCGGCTCCCGGCCTCGATCACCGCAGCCGTCTTCGCTTCGGTGGCGATCGCGCTGGCCTCGAGCAGCGCCTCGTCCGTCATGGGCGCAGAGACGTGGACGAGCAAGTTGATCGTCCCGATGCGCCCCGCGACGCCGGCGGGATCGCCCGCGCGGAGCGCGTTGCCGAGCCCCACGGTCGCCACGGCGCGCGCCGCCAGCTCTCCGTCCTCCAGCGCGCAGTCCTCGAAGCTAGCGACCCTGCGGCTCGTGAGCAGCACGACCACCTCGCCCGCGAGCCCCTCGACGCGCAGCCGTTCCCGCGCCAAGACTCGCGGATCGACGGGAGGCCGCAGTTCGGCTTCCTCCACCTCGACCCACGCAACGTGCCGCACGCTCGCGAACCCGCCGCCGACGATCGCCCAACTGCACGCGCGCGTGCGTGCGCCGAAAGACACGACGAGCATCCGATCGCGCAACGCAAGCCAAGGTCCGCTCTCCGGCCGAGGGGGGACGCGGGGCGCCGCCGCGCTCATCGCCCGCGCTCCTCGCGAAAGCGCACGCACGCGCGCACGATCTCCGCGGGTACGCTCGGGTTGGATGCCCAGTGCGCGTGGACGTACGACATGATCGTGTTCTTCGTCCGATAGCCCTCGCGGGTCGTCTCGTTCCCGCGCCGTTTGCGCAGCGAGTAGACGTGCTCGATCGCCGCCGGGTCGGGCGCCGGCGACAGGTCCGAGTATCGGAACTGGTGCCCGCGGAAGCGCGTCCCCGCCGGCCCCAGGATCGTCCGCGTCTGGGTCTCCACTTCGACGTAGCCGAGCGCCTGCAGCCTGTCGCGCATGTGCGCCTCGGCGGGAAGGAGGCCGACCATCGGCCTGCGCACGCCGTCGGTCGTCACGATGGCGCGCGCGAGGTACATCATCCCCCCGCACTCGGCATAGACGGGGCCCCCGGCCTCGGCGAACGCGCGCACCTGCTCGCGCATCGAGGCGTTCGCCGCGAGCCGCTCCGCGAAGAGCTCCGGGTAGCCGCCCCCGAGGTAGAGACCGTCGACCTCCGGCATCTCGGCGCCGTCGATCGGCGAGAAGGGCACGAGCTCGGCGCCGAGCTCCTCGAGGCGCCGCAGGTTGTCGGCGTAGTAAAAGTGGAAGGCCGCGTCTCGCGCGAGCCCGATACGACACGTCCGCGGCGCGAAGCTGCGTTCGGGGAGCAGGCCCGATTGCCATGGTGGGCAGCTCCGAGCGATGGCGAGCAGCGCGTCGACCCCGAGCGAGCTCTCGGCTTGTGCGCCCCACGCGTCGAAGAGCTTCGCCGGGACAGACGCCTCTTCCGCGCCGTGCAGCCCGAGGTGCCGCTCCGGAAACGCATGCTCGACGTCGCGCAGGAACCCCCCTACGACGGGCGGCGAGCGCTGCGCCGCTCGGAGCAGGTCGAGATGACCCCGGCTGCCCACCCGGTTCGCGATCACGGCGGCGACGCGGAGGGCAGGGTCGTACGAGACGAACCCATGGGCCAGCGCGGCGATGCTGCGGGCCATACCGCCGGCGTCGACGACGAGGGCAACCGGCGCGTCGAGCCACTTGGCGACCTCCGCGGTCGACCCCTCTTCCCCCGTCGGGCTGGCCCCGTCGAAAAGACCCATGACCCCCTCGATGAGAGCGACATCGGCGCCCAGGGTCGCGCGCGCAAACGTGGATCGCACCGCGTCCCGCCCCATCATCCAGCCATCGAGGTTCTGCGACGGCGCGTCGACCGCGCGAGCGTGGTAGGTGGGATCGAGGTAATCGGGTCCGCACTTGAAGAGGGCCACGCGGAGCCCGCGCGTACGGAGCGCGCGAGCGAGCGCGACGACGACGGTCGTCTTTCCCACGCCGCTCGCCGTGCCGGCGACGACGAGCCGCGGCATCGCTCCCGCCTCGGCGCTCATCAGAAGTCGACCCCCATCTGCGCCTTCACCCCCGACTGAAAGGGATGCTTCACGAGAGTCATCTCCGTCACGAGATCGGCCGCGTCGAGGAGCGCGTCGGGCGCGTTTCGCCCCGTGACCACGACGTGGACGTGCGGAGGGCGCGCGCGCAGCGCCTCGAGCACCTCGTCGAGCGACAGGAAGCCGTAGTGGAAGGCGTACGTAAGCTCGTCGAGCACCACGAGCTCGCGCTCGCCGCCCGCGATCGCGGCACGCGCAGTGTCCAACGCCGCCCGCGCGGCTGCCTTGTCCTCTCCGAGATCGTCGCTGTCCCAGGTGAAACCGAGGCCCATCACGTGAAAATGCAAGGCCGGGAGGGTCTCGGCGAAAAGGCGCTCGCCCGTTTTCCATTTGCCCTTGATGAACTGGACCACCGTGACGCGCATGCCGCGCCCGAGAGCGCGAAAGACCATACCGAGAGCGGCGGTCGTCTTGCCTTTGCCGTGCCCCGTGTAGACGACGAGCAGCCCGCGCCGTCCGGGCGCATCCGGCGTACTCACGACGCCCCGCGGGCGCCGGCAGCGGGCTTGACTGCGCGGCGGAAGCGATGGCTGAACTCGGGATCGTAGAGCTTGGAGTCGGCAAAGTCGGTCGCCGTCAACACCCGCCCCACGATGATCATCGACTGCGACGTGATCCCGGTCGCGCGGACCTTCTCACGAATGTCGGCGAGCGTGCCGAGCACGATCTGCTGCTCGGGGCAGCTTGCCTTGTGCACCACGGCGACGGGGCAGTCCGCCCCGTAGGAAGGCGTGAGCGCTGCGACCACGTCGCGAAGCAGCGTGATGCTGAGAAACAGACAGAGCGTGGCGCCATGCGAGGCCAGCTCTTCGAGCTTCTCGCGCGCAGGCATCGGCGTGCGGCCCTCCGCCCGCGTGAGGATGACCGTCTGTGACAGCTCGGGCAGCGTCAGCTCCCGCCCCAACGCGGCGGCGGCCGCCGTGAAGGAGGAGACGCCCGGGACGATCTCGTACTCGATTCCGAGAGCTTCCATGCGCCGCATCTGCTCGGCCGTGGACCCGAAGAGGACCGGGTCGCCCGTATGCACGCGCGCCACGTCCTGCCCCCGATCCCGCGCCTCCGCGATGATCGCGAGGATCTCGTCGAGCGTCATGCTGGACGAGTCGAGGACGCGCGCCTCCGGACTGGCCATCGCGACGACCTCCTTCGGAACGAGCGAGCCCGTGTAGAGCACGACTTCGCAGCGCGCGATGAGCTCCGCGCCGCGCACCGTGATGAGCTTCGGGTCCCCCGGGCCGGCACCGATGATGTAGACGCGCATGGTTATTTTCCTACACGCAGCGGAGGACGGAGTCGCGGACGACCTTCCAGATGCCCGCCGGCATGGCGCCCAGCCAGCGCGCATCGACGGCGGGGTCGGCCGGGGGATCGGCGTCCGGATCGCCGGCGCAGACGACCATGCGCCAGAGCCGCTCGCTCACCGAGCCGTTTCGCTCGATGACGAACCGCTCGGCGAGCGTGCGCGCGAGATCCTCGCCCTCGCGGTCGATCTCCAGGAACGTCCCGTCGAGCTTCGCCGCCCCGGTTCGAGCCAGGCGCACGAATACGCGCTTCTTCGCGTCGACCTCCACGGGCGGCTCGAATCCGTACGCGCGGAAATCGCACGGCTCCTTGGTATTGCCGACGAGGTAATGCTCGGCGCCGGTCTCGGCGACGATCGCCCCGGCAAGTCGGTACGCGCGCCCCATCATTCCTCTCCTTGGACGACGAGGCTCCGCGCCGGGGTCTGACCCGGCAGGACGTCGCCGGCCCATGTGTACTTGTTCGTGTACCCGCGCGGCGTAACCATGTAGCCCTCGAAGACGAACGTATTGCTCGACCCCACGACGACGGTCGTCAGCATGCCGATCTCGTAGTCGAGGAAGTGATCGACGTCGGTGATCACCGCGCTCTGTAGCTTGCGGTAGGCGCTCTTCACGAGCGCCACCGGAGTCGTGCCGGCGCGGTGCTTGGCGATGAGGTCGTGCGCCTCGACGATCTGCTGCGTCCGGCGCCCGCTCGCGGGGTTGTAGAGGCCGATCACGAAATCGGCCGAGGCCGCGGCGTCGATGCGCCTGGCGATCACCGACCACGGCGTCAAGAGATCGGAGAGCGAGATCGCGCAGAAGTCGTGACCGAGCGGCGCGCCCACGAGCGAGGCGCACGAGGAGAGCGCCGTGATGCCCGGAACGATGCGAAGCTCGGGCGACGCACCGCGCGTCCAGCCCATTTCTTTCAAGACCTGGAAGACGAGCCCCGCCATTCCGTACACGCCGGCGTCGCCCGAGGAGATGATGGCCACCTTGGCGCCGTCGCGCGCGCGCTCGACCGCGGCACGCGCGCGCCCGATCTCCTCGGTCATCCCGGTCTTGATCACCTCTTTGCCCTCGATGAGATGGCGCACGAGCTTGACGTACGTGACGTACCCCACGACCAGATCGCTCGCGGCAATCGCCTCGAGAGCCGCCGCCGACGTGTGCGGCGACGCCCCCGGACCGATCCCGACGATGGAGAGCACGCCTTTTTCAGCCACTTCGCACCTCATTCCGCTGACCATTCTCCCTGCCGTCTCGTTTGCCGAAAGGCACCCGTGCGACCGCCAACGTCATCGATCGGCCGGCGCCCTCCTCCGTGTAGGTCTGCTTGGGGACGAGGAGCTTCTCGGCGCCCGCCGCGCGGAGCGCCGCCGGCTCCGCCACACCTCGCGCGCCGACGTGACGCTTCACGATCTCCGACGGGTTCTCGATCCCCGGCTGCGCGTCGAGCTCCTCCGCCGTATACGTCAGAAGCGGCCAGCGCCGTGTCTCGGAAAGCGCGACGAGCGCCTCCTCGTCGGCCTTCTTGTCGATCGTGGCGACCGCTCGCACCGACCTCGACGAGAGGCCGTGCTTGGCGAGAAGCTCGTCGACGCCGCGTGCGACGAGCCCGGAAGGCGTGCCGCGATCGCATCCGATGCCGAGGACGAGGCTCTTGGGGCGGTACACGACGGCGTTGGCGACGTGCTCCGGATGCGTCCGGGAGAGATCCCGATCGCTGGCGATGAGCAAAATCTCCCACGCGGCAGGGTCGACCCCGTCGAGCGTCGTCGTGTAGGACACCCCCTCGGGCAGCGGCTTGTCTTGGGGCCAGAACGACGGCTCGCCGGCCTCTTGGACGAAGAGGACCTTCGCGGCGTTCACCGCCGCGGCGCACGCCCGCGTCACGTTGCGGTCCATGTCGTCGAGCGTCCAGCCCAGATCGCGGCCGAGGATGTCGACCGTGAGCGTCCCGATGGCGTCCGACGCGGTGGTGACCACCGCCTGTGCGCCGAGGATCGTCGCGACCCGCTCGGCAAAAACGTTGCCCCGCCCCACGTGCCCCGACAGGACGCAGATGGAGAAGCGAGCGGCGTCGTCCACGCAGACGACCGCGGGGTCGACCTTCTTGTTCGCGAGGAGCGGCGCGATCATCCGGACGACCGCCCCGACGCTGACGACGAAGACGTGCGCGTCGTAGGCCGTGAAGGTGTCGCGAAGCAGCGGGCCCATGGGAAGGGCGAAGTGGCGCGCGGTGGCCGGACAGAGGTGCGAGACCTTCTCGGACGCGAAGAGGTCCGCGCCCGGCAGCCCCGCGACGACGCGCTCCGCGATGGCCGCGCCGTGGCGCGTGATGGCGTAGACGGCGAACGGTCTTCGACCGCTCAAGACTCGCCTCCCACCAGCAACCCGGCGCGGTCTTTGCGCTTGACGATCATCATAGCAAAGCAGCCCCCGTACTCACCGTCGAGCGTGCGCACGTCGCGGACGATGTGCTCCTCGCGCATCGTCGCCTTCGACACGAAGAAGGCGTGGTCGGTGAGCCCCGTCTTCTCGAGCGCGGCGAGGATCGTCGGCATCTCGCCGCCGAGCTTCATCAGCACCACGGTCTCGAAGCGCTCCAGCAGATCGACGAGATCGTCGACTCCGTAGGTGGCGGGGATGATGGCCACTCGCTCGTGGCCGTCCGCCACGGGAACGCGTCCGCGCGCGGCGACGGCCGTGACGGAACAGACCCCCGGGACAACGTCGACGACCAGGTCGGGCCAGCGCCTCAGGGCCTCGCGGCGCACGTACCCGAACGTGCTGTAGAGCGACGGATCCCCCTCGGTGACGAAGGCGACGGAGCGGCCCTCGACGAGGTGCGTCCCCATGGCATCCACGGCGGCGACCACGCGCGGCCGCACCTCCTCGGGGTCCTTGCTCATCGGAAACGTGAGCCGAAGGCGCTCCTTGGTGGCGCTCGCACCGACGATCGGCTCGACGATGGACCATGCAACCGAGGCGCCGAAGTCGGAGCTCCGCGGCAGGGCGAGGACGTCCGCAGACTCGAGCACGCGCACTGCGCGCAGGGTCAGCAGGTCCGCCGCGCCGGGCCCGACGCCGACGCCGTAGAGGGTCCCCATCGCAGTCATCGCGTCTCCTCCGGCTGCGAAGCCCGCTTCGTCGCGGCGATCAGGTGGATGGGGTTGAGCGCCTCGTAGCGCTGGTAGCGGGCGAGCGGCACGCCCCGCGAGATCTGCACGAGCGTCACCTCGGGATCGTGCCCGCGCGCTCGCAGCGCGGCGTACGCCTCCGTCACGTTCTCGAGCGTCACGGCGCTGACGACCAGGCGGCCCCCCGGCCGGAGCGCCGCAAGCGACGATTCGACGATGGATGCCATGCTTCCCTTGCTCCCGCCGACGAACACCGCATCGGGCGCCTCGAGCCCGGCGAGCGCCTCGGGGGCGCGCCCTTCGATGACGGCGACGTTGTCGGCGCCGTGCGCGCGGGCGTTGTCGTTGCAGATCGACACCCCCTCGGGGTCGACCTCGACGGCGTAGACCCGCCCGCGCCACGCGATCATCGCGGCTTCGACGGCGACCGATCCGCTGCCCGCGCCGATGTCCCAGACGACCGAGCGCTCTCCGATGCCCAGCGCAGCGATCGAGAGGGTGCGAACCTCGCGCTTGGTGATGAGGCCGTTCTTCGGCATGCGCTTGGCGAAGGCGTCCTCGTAAAGGTGCGGGATCGCGGGCGGCGCGCGCCATCCTTCGGGGCGCACGAGCAGGAGCACGTTGAGCGGATCGACGTCCCGGGCCTCCGCGAGCTCCTCGAGGGTCAACCGCCGTACGCGCTCGCCCGGTCCGGTGAGGCGCTCGCACACGAACGCGGTCCAAGTTCGGTCGCCGTACTCGAGGAGGCGCGCGGCGAGCCTCGGGGGGGACGACTCGGCGTCCGTGAGCACCGCGACCTTGGATGCGCGGCGCACGCGCGCGACGAAGCCGTCGACGCCGCGGCCGTGCACCGAGACGGTCTCGGCGTCGTCCCAGGGGATGCCGGTCTTCGCGAACGCCCACTGCACGCTCGACGGCGCCGGGAGGACCTCGACGTGCTCGGCCCCGATCCGACCGACGATTCGCGCTCCGATGCCGAAGAAGAGCGGATCGCCCGAGGCGAGCACGCAGACGTCGCGCTCGTCGGCGCAGCCCGCGACGCGATCGAGCGCGGCGTCCAGCCCGCCCTTGAGCACGATGCGCTCCCCCTTGAACTGGGGAAAGAACGCGAGATGCCGCTCGCCGCCGACCAGCACCTCGGCGCGCGCGACGGCGCTCGCACCGCGGCTCGTCAGGCTCGCGCAGCCATCGTCGCCGATGCCGACGACCGTGACCGCGCGCCTCATCGTGCCTCCTCGGCGCCGGCCGCGGGCTCGCCGTGTTCGGCGAGGTAGAGGAGCGCGTGCAGGATCGCGACGGCGATCGAGCTGCCGCCCTTGCGCCCGCGCGCCACGACGAAGGGCACCGCGGACGCGAGGAGCTCCTCTTTGGATTCGGCCGCCGACACGAAGCCGACCGGGACGCCGACGACCAGGGCGGGCCTCGCCCCTTCTTCGCGCACGAGACGGAGCGTCTCGAGAAGCGCGGTCGGCGCGTTGCCCACCGCGACGATCGCGCCCGAGAGCAGGCCGAGCCGGTGCGCTTTGCTCATGGCCTCGATGGCGCGCGTCGAGTTCTTCTCCTTGGCGGACGCGATGACCTCGGGGTCGGAGATGAAGCCGTGGACCTTGCAGCCGTACGAAGCCAAGCGGTCTTCGTTGAGGCCGGCGGCGATCATTTTCACGTCCACGACGACCGGACAGCCGGCCATGAGTGCCCGCGTGCCCGACGCGACTGCGTCGGCCGAGAAGCGCATCGACGACGCGAACTCGAAGTCGGCCGTCGCATGGATGACCCGCCTGACGACCTGCCACTCGGCCGGGCGAAACGCATGTGCGCCGACCTCCGCGTCGATGATCGCGAAGCTGTCGTCCTCGATGCCGCGCCCGCGCGCGGTCATCTGCCTCATGTCGTTGTGCACGTGAACTTCCCTTCTCCTGGATGGCAGCCGAGCATCTTGCCGTCGAAGTCGACAAAGACGGCGTGGACGTCGAGTGGCGCGCCCGCGTGCGCCGTGAGCTTCTCGACGACGCGCGCCGAGAGGGCCGATGCCAGACCGGCCAGCCCCTCGCGCTGCGCGAGCTCGAGGACGTGTCGCGCGGTGTTCGCGGCGCGGATCTCGGTGACGACCTGCGCGCGCGCGCCGAGCGACGCCGCGATCTCGGCCAAGAGTTCCATGTTCACCTCCGAGCCGGCAGCGTGCGTCATCGTCTTGCCGTCCGCCATCTTGGAGAGCTTGCCCACCATTCCGACCACCACCGCACGCCCGACCCCTCTCCGAGCGGCGTGGCGTATGCCGACGCCGACGAAATCTCCGACCTGCACGAACGCCTCCTCGGGCAGCTCCGGAAAGAGACGCATCGCGTACGCCTCCGACTTTCCGCCCGTCGTCAAGACGAGGGTGACCAGCCCGCGCTCGCGCGCCACGTCGATCGCCTGCACCCCGCTCGCCATGTACGCCGCGGTCGAATACCGCTTCACG
>VFSW01010031.1_pt1 | contig 13463 bp, 10 predicted proteins | sample 5358111 | NCBI WGS metagenome assembly VFSW01 (sample SAMN11554181, study PRJNA540505) | mine drainage metagenome | isolation source: sediment from site ElyBrook_90M | place: USA: Ely Copper Mine, Vershire, VT | collected 2017 | reverse complement strand
CCCTCGGCATCGTGGTCGTACTGGTAGCCCTTGCCGTAGCCGAGCCCCTTCATCAGCTTGGTCGGCGCATTGCGCAGGTGCATCGGCACCTCCAGCGTGCCGCCGTCGCGCACGGCGGCGCGCGCCTTGTTGTACGCCATGTAGGCAGCATTGCTCTTCGGCGCGATCGCCAGCCAGATCGCCAGCTGCGCCAGCCCCAGCTCGCCTTCGGGGCTGCCGAGGCGCTCGTAGGTATCCCACGCGTCCAGCGCCATGCGCCACGCGCGCGGCTCGGCCAGGCCGACGTCTTCCACCGCCATGCGGGTCATGCGCCGCGCCAGGTACAGCGGGTCGACGCCGCCGTCGAGCATGCGCGTGAGCCAGTACACCGCCGCGTCCGGGTCGGACGAACGCACCGACTTGTGCAGCGCCGAGATCTGGTCGTAAAACTGCTCGCCCTGCTTGTCGAACCGGCGCGTGCGGTCGGCCAGCACCTGGCTCAGCGTGGCCGCGTCGATGCGCTGACCATCGGCCAGCTCGGCGGCGATTTCCAGCAGGGTCAGCGCGCGCCGCACATCGCCGTCGGCGGCCTGGGCGATCGAGCCCAGCGCGTCGTCGTCCACCTGCAGCTGCAGCGCGCCGAGGCCGCGCTCGCGGTCGGCCAGCGCGCGCCGCAGCGCCGCGATGATGTCGTCCACCGAGATCGGCTCCAGCACGTGCACGCGGCAGCGCGAGAGCAGCGCGGAGTTCAGCTCGAACGAGGGGTTCTCGGTGGTGGCGCCGATGAACACGATCACGCCCTTTTCGATGTGCGGCAGGAACGCGTCCTGCTGGGTCTTGTTGAAGCGGTGCACCTCGTCGACGAACAGCACGGTGCGGCGGCCCTGGGCGAAGCTGACTTCGGCCTCGGCCAGCGCCTTGCGCACTTCGGGCAGGCCCGACAGCACCGCCGAGATCGCGCGGAAATCGGCGTCGGCATAGCGTGCCACCAGCAGCGCCAGCGTGGTCTTGCCGCAGCCGGGCGGCCCCCACAGCACCATCGAATGGATCTTGCCGGCCTCCAGCGCGCGGCGCAGCGCCTTGTCGTGCGCCACCAGTCGCTGCTGGCCGACGATCTCGTCGAGGCTGCGCGGGCGCATCCGTTCGGCCAGCGGCTTCAGCGCATCGGATTCGGGGAACAGGCCGGCAGGGGGCGGCGCGACGTGGCGTGGCATGCGCGAATGATACGGCATGCCCTGCCCCGGGACGGTCCGATCGCGCATGCCTCAACCGGGTACACTCCATGACCATGCCGTGACGGTTTCGCACGACATGGCCGGGGAAATGACTGCATTGAACATCACGATTCGGCACCGCCGTGCGGCACAGATGCGTGCATCAAGCTGGCAAGAGCACCACCTGCGCGATCCGCTGACCGCATGAAACCACCGCGATACCGTTTGCTCTGCCAGTGCGCGGCCCTGCTCGGCCTGATGCTTCTGCCGGGCACGCGTGCAGCTGTCGCTGCCCCCGTGACTACGTCGCGTGACGCCTGGGCACCGTTCGAGATTCCATGGTTCGACAAGGTCGGCATCGACGAAGGGCTGCCCCATTCCGTCACCACGGCGCTGGCCCAGGACAGCCGTGGCCTGATGTGGATCGGCAGCATGGGTGGCCTGGTGCGCTATGACGGCTACCGCATGCAGGTGTTCGGCTTGCGCACCAGCCACACCAACGGTTTGCGGGATGCCTACGTGCGCAGCCTGCTGGCCTTGCCCGACAGCAGCATGCTGATCGGCACCAATGCCGGCGGGCTGGCCCGGTTCGATCCGGCGACCGACAGTTTCCGCTCCTACCCGATCGGTCCGGGCGGCACGGACCGCAAGATCTATGCGCTGGCCAGCGACCATGCCGGTGGCGTGTGGATCGCCACGGATGATGGTCTGGACCATCTGGATCTGCGCAGCAACACGATCCGTCCGGTGCCCACCGGCGACGCGGCCTCGCCGCGCAATTTCAGCGTGCTGCAGGATCGGCAGGGGGATCTGTGGCTGGGCAACAACAACGGCCTGTTTGTCCGGCGCGCCGGAAGCCGCCGCTTCGTGCGGCCAGCGACGCCGGACCCGCTGGCATCCGCCGTGCTGGCCAGCCAGATCTGGGCCATCCACGAGGATGCGCACGGCCGGCTGTGGGTTGGCAGCGGCCAGCTGGGCAGCGTATATCGGGACCGCGACGGAACCTGGCACGCGATCCCCGGCTACAGCGGTTACCACGACGGCGCACTGCAACCGACCGTGCGCGATTTTCTCGATGCCGGTGCCGGCAGCGTATGGATCGCCACCGATGGTGGCGGCATCGTCGCCTGGACTGCCGGCAGCTCCCGCGTGCAGGTGCTCAGGCACGATCAGGCGGTGGCCTCTTCGCTGCCCGGTAACTCGGTACGCGCCCTGCTCGCGGATCGCAGCGGCAACCTGTGGGCGGCCACCGACCTCGGCGCGGCCAACATCGACCCTGCTGCCCGCACCGCGTTCGCGCTGCTGGCCTCGCCGCTGGAGCAGAACGCACTGTCCGACACCAACGTGCACAGCATCTTCGTGGACTCGCGCCAGCGCATCTGGCTCGGCGAAGGTGCCGGTCACATCGACCTGATCGATCTGGCGAACGGCACGATGGAACACCTGCATCTGGGCGGCACTCAGGCGCAGCGGGATGTGCAGTCCTTTGCCGAAACGGCAGATGGCACCATCTGGGTGGGCACCCAGGGCCTGGCCAGCATCAACCCCGACACGCTTGCCATCCATGACGGCGTGTTGCCGGCATTGAACAACCGGCCCGTGCTGAGCCTGCAACGCGATGGCAGCCAGTTGCTCATCGGCACCTACGAAGGCGTGTTCCGCTACAACACGCGCACGCACACGCTGGAAAACCGGCGGCACGTGCCCGGCGATCCGGCCAGCCTGGCCAGCGATACCGTGCGGCAGATTACCCGGGTCGGCTCCGACTGGTGGTACAGCACCACGCGCGGCATCAGCATCAGCGGTGATGGCAACCGTCGCGGCGATTTTGAAAATCTAAGCCATGTCGCGGACGACCCGGCCAGCCTGCCGCAGGATTACGTGGGCTCGATCGCCCGGGACAGCCTGGGCCGCCTGTGGGTCAGCACCTTTGGCGGGCTGGGCGTGGTGGACTCGATGACCCCGGGCAACCGGCCACGCTTCCGTACCGTCGGCTTGCAACAGGGGCTGGCCAGCGACAAGGTCAATGCCGTGCTCGGCGACGATCACGGCCGGATCTGGGCCAGCATCTCGAGCGGCATCGCGATGATCGACAGCCGCAGCGGCGCCATCGCCAACCTCGGCACCCGCGACGGCCTGCATATCACCAGCTACTTCAACATCGCCGCCGCGGTGGCCCCGGGAGGCGACCTGCTGTTCGGCGGTCTGGGCGGCCTCACCGTGATCCACCCGAACCTGCCCGCAGCCACCACGATGCCGGCACCGCTGGTGATCACCGCAGCGACGATCAACGGTGACGCGATACCCTTCGGCAAGCTTCCGCACGATGGCCAGACACTCACGCTGAAGCGGGGCATGCGCAACCTGCGGGTCGATTTCTCGCTGCTCGACTACCAGGCACCGACCGAAACTGGCTACAGCTATCGCATGGATGGCCTGGATCAGGGCTGGACCGACATTCCCCGCGGCAGCCTGCCCAGCGCGATATACACCAACCTGCCGCACGGTGCCTACCTGTTGCAGATGCGCGCTGCCACGCGCGGTCTTCACCCGCACACCATTCAGAGCCAGCTGATCATCAAGGTCACGCCGCAATGGTATGAAACCGTGCTGGCGCGGCTGCTGGCATTCGCGCTGCTGCTCGCCCTGATCGCCTTGCTGGTGCATCTGCGCACGCGTTATCTGCAGCGGCAGGCGATACGCCTGCAGCGTCGCGTCGACGAGCAGACGCAAAGTCTGCGCGCAGCCAACCAGCGACTCGACGAACTGGCCGGCACCGACGACCTCACCGGCGTATGCAACCGCCGCCGACTGCTGGAGCTCGCCGGCAGCGCGTGGGCCGAGGCCGGCACCAGCCCGCTGAGCATCGCGCTGCTGGATCTGGATCATTTCAAGCAGATCAACGACACCCACGGTCACCAGACCGGCGATGCCGTGTTGCGCGCTGCCGCCACGGTGATTCAGCAACAGTGCCGCCAGGGCGATCTGTTCGGGCGCTTCGGCGGCGAGGAATTCATGCTGTGCCTGCCCGACACTCCCCTGTCAAGCGCGATGGAGATAGCCGAGCGTATCCGCAGCACGCTGGCGCAGCATCGGATCATCCAGGACGACCAGCCCATCCGGGTAACCGCCTGTCTCGGCGTGGCTACCCTGCGCGCCGGCGAATCGATCGAGCAGGCCCTCTCGCGCGCCGACAAGGCGCTGTACGAGGCCAAGCGCAGCGGCCGCAACCGCTGCGCCGTCGCCAGCTGAGGCACCGTTGGCACCCGCCGCCGAGTCCGACTGACGGATCCGCCAGGCCAGTTCCGCAGCGCACCTCGATCGCTGCGTGCCTGCGGCCGCACCAGCCCGAGCGGCGCGCGCTCAGCGCCGCGCCGAGCGGCCACCCGATGCATGAAAGTGCGACGGCGGTGCCAGATGTGCACGCACCGCCTCGAACAGTGGATTGACCTGGGCCGGCTCCTGCAGATGACGACTCACGGCGGCCGCGGCCAGTTGCGCCACTTCCATCGGCAACGGTGGCGCGGCCCCGGACCAGAACGCCAGCTCGAGTGCACCCCAGCGTTCGCTGCCGTCCATGTGCGGCAGCATTTCCGCATAGACGGCCTGGCGCAGGTCGTCCTCTGCCGCACCATGACTTGGCGCAAGCATGAGCCGGAACGCACGCTGATTGGAGCTTTTGAGGTAGGTGTCATAGGCCGTCAGGCAGCCGGCGAACAACGAGCGCTGGCGCCCCGCATCGCTGCCCTGTCGTTGTCCCGGATCCTGTTCCACGATGGCTACCGCGAAGCGCACCGGCAGGCGCCGGATGAGCGTGGCCAGGGTGCTCTCGGCGGCGCTCCACTCGCGTTCAAGCGGACCGCACAACTGCGGCGCCACCTCTTGCATCCAGGATGAACCCAGCACCGGATTGGACATGGACAGGCCATGGCGCACGGCCCGCATGGCCGCGGCCGCCTCGGCCAGCACCGACCACGCGGCGGGCATCGTGGGCCAGCACAGGATCTGCACGAACACGTTTTTCGCGACCGCCTCGCCCAGGAAGGCCACCTGCTCGGGGGCCAGCCCGGTCATCGACAGCGACGCGGCCTTGCCCGCAGCGGCCGCCGCCGACCGCGTCGGCCGGGCGTGCTCAGCGTGCACGGACATGGGGATTCCCGGAGGCGGGTGTGGACTTTTCAGCGGGATCGTTCTCGGCATGCCAGGGGCGTCCCGAGCGCTGCTCGATATAGTCCCGGATCAGCCGCCGCACGACCTGCGACGACGTGGCGTCTTCGCCCGCACACAGTCGCTCGAACACCGCCTTCTTGCGCGGATCGATCAGGATGGTCAGGCGGGCCGTGCGATTTTCTGTTGGCATATGCGTCTCATCAGTCTTACACTGGAAACAACTTGTATGATAATACATTTATCATGGTAACCACACCAAGACGGCTCTCGGGCAGCTGCCACCCGGCCCGTGGCATGCCTGCGCCTGGGGTGCCGCAGCGGTGAGCGCACTGGCAACCACCACGCCGCTGGCACTGTTGCTGGATCTCGTCGCCGCGTGGTTGCTGGTGGGCGCGCTCGGTCTGGTCCAGTCCAATCGCATCGGCTGGGTTGCGCGCACCCTGTTTCCGCTCGGCGCGCTGGTGGCGCTCGGCGTCGCCGGCATGGGTGCGCTGGCGCTGGCGCCAGACTTCGCCGCGCAGAGCGCCGTGCTTCCGCTCGGGCTGCCGGATCTGCCGTTCCACCTGCGGCTGGACGCGTTGTCCGGCTTCTTTCTGCTGCTGCTGGGCAGCGCGGGCGCCGGCATCTCGATCTTCGCCGCCGGTTATTTCCGGCAAGGCGAAGGCACCGCGCCGGGCCTGCTGTGTCTGCAGTACCACGTGTTTCTGGCCAGCATGGCGATGGTCATCCTGGCCGACGATGCCTACCTGTTCATGGTGGCCTGGGAAACCATGGCGCTGAGTTCGTATTTCCTGGTGACCGCCCAGCATCGGCTGCCGGAGATCCGGCGCGCCGGCTTCCTCTATCTGCTGATGGCCCATGTGGGCGCCCTCGGAATCCTGTTGTGTTTCGGTGTGCTGCATGGCGGCAGCTGGCAGATGACGTTTGCGGCGATGCGCGGCGCCACGCTGGCGCCGGCCTGGGCCAGTGTGGCCTTCGTGCTGGCCTTGTTCGGATTCGGCGCCAAGGCCGGCCTGGTACCGCTGCATGTCTGGCTGCCGGAAGCCCACCCGGCGGCGCCGTCGCCGGTGTCGGCGATGATGAGCGGCCTGATGCTCAAGGTCGGGGTGTATGGGCTGTTGCGGGTCAGCCTGGATCTGTTGCATGTCGGCCCGTGGTGGTGGGGTTTGCTGACGCTCGGGCTCGGCCTCGGCACCGCGCTGTATGGCGCGATCTTCGCGGCGGTGCAGACCGACATGAAGCGCCTGCTGGCGTATTCGTCGATCGAGAACATCGGGCTGATCTTCGCCGGCGTCGGGCTGGCCCTGCTCTGCCGCAGCTTCGACATGCGCCTGCTCGCGGCGCTGGCGCTGGCGGCGGCGCTGATTCATGCGTTCAACCATGCGTTCTTCAAAAGCCTGCTGTTCCTCGTCACCGGATCGGTCATGCACGCCACCGGCGAGCGCAGCCTGGGCAAGCTCGGCGGATTGATCCGCTACATGCCATGGGTGGCAGCGCTGGCGCTGATCGGTTCGCTGGCGATCGCCGGGCTGCCGCCGCTCAACGGCTTCGTCTCCGAGTGGCTGCTGCTGCAGGCGTTTCTGCAGACGCCGCATATCCCGCACGCGTTCCTGAACATGATCGTGCCGCTGGGCGCGGCGATCGTGTCGCTGACCGCCGCGCTGGCCGGCTACGTGATGGTGAAGTTCTACGGCGTGATCTTTCTCGGCCAGCCGCGCGAACCTTCGCTGGAGCGAGCACACGACGCCGGCTGGCTTGAGCGGATCGGGCTGAGCTGGCTGGCGCTCGGCTGCATCCTGATCGGCGTGTTTCCCCAAGTGGCACTGGATGTCGTGGGCCGGATCACCCAGCCACTGGTCGGGGCGACCGTGCAGCGCGGGCCGTCGCCCTGGTGGATGACCCCGATCGCCTTGAACCAGGCGTCGTACAGCGGTTTGTGGCTGTGGGCGGGCCTGCTGCTGGTGATCGGCGCCACCTTTGTGCTGGTGCGCCGCTTCTACCATGGCCGCGTTCACCGCACGCCGGCATGGGACTGCGGCTATCCGTGGCAGACGCCGCGCATGCAGGATTCCTCCGAGGGTTTCGGCCAGCCGATCCGCCATCTGTTCGGCCCGGTGTTCCGGATGGAGCGCCAGCTGCCGTCGCCCGCGGATGCCCAGCCGCAGTATCGCGTGAAGGTCGAGGAGCGCTTCTGGCATGCGCTTTACCTGCCACTGGCCCGGCTGGTGCAGCGCATCGCCGAACGCGTGACGATCCTGCAGGGCGGCCGCTTGGCGATCTACCTGCTGTACAGCTTCATGACGCTGCTGCTGCTGCTGGTGTGGGTGCTATGACGATCACGGCTTACGCCTGGCAGCTGGGTGAGTGCCTGCTGGCGATTGCCCTCGCGCCGCTGTTCGCCGGCTGGGTCGGGCAATGTCGTGCCTGGTTGCAGAATCGATCCGCACCGCCGCTGTGGCAGCCCTACCGGGTGTTGCGCAAGTTGTTCCACAAGGATGCGGCACTCGCCACGCACGCCTCCTGGCTGTTCCGTGCCACGCCGTATGTGGTGTTTTCCACCATGGTGGTGGCGGCGGCGATCATTCCCTCGGTGACCACCGATCTGCCGCTGGCCCGCGTCGCTGACGCGATTGCGCTCGTCGGTGTGTTCGCGACCGGGCGCGTCTTCATCTCGCTGGCGGCGATGGACGTCGGCACGGCGTTTGGCAGCATGGGCGCGCGGCGCGAGATGATGATCGGCTTTCTCGCCGAGCCGGCGCTGCTGATGGTGCTGTTCTGCGCCTTCATGACCTATGGCAGCACCGCCTTGCCCAGCGTGGTTGAAGCTGCGCTGAGCCCGCACGCCGTGGTGCTGCATCCGAGCCTGTTCTTTGCCGGCGTGGCGTTCGCCATGGTGCTGCTGGCCGAAAATGCCCGCTTGCCGGTCGACAACCCGTCAACTCATCTCGAGCTGACGATGATCCATGAAGCGATGATCCTGGAATATTCGGCGCGCCATCTGGCGCTGGTTGAATGGGCCGCGTGGCTGAAGCTGTTCAATTACGCCTGCATCGGCTTTGCGCTGTTCCTGCCGTGGGGTATCGCCCTGCATGGCGCGGGTGTCGGCCTGCTGGCGCTCGCCGTCGGCGCGCTGCTGCTCAAGCTCGTCATCGCCGGGGCCGCGCTGGCGCTGTTCGAGACCCTCTCGGCCAAGCTGCGGCTGTTCCGTGCGCCGGAGTTCCTGACCATGGCGTTCCTGTTCGCCGTGCTCGGCCTGCTCGTCTACCTGCTGCTGGGAGTCTGAGCCGATGGCCCCGCTGAGCTTCGCTACCCAGGTCGTGCAGGTACTGGCGGGCGCCTTGCTGCTGATCTCGTTCGCCATGCTGGCCGAGCGGCGCAGCCGCCGACTGCTGATTCTGCTGGTGTGGCAGGGCGTGGTGCTGGTTGCCTCCACCGTACTGGTGGCCGCCTCGGCCCATCTCACGCACCTGTATTACTCGGCCGCGCTGACCCTGCTGCTGAAGGTGTGCCTGTTGCCGTGGATCCTGTTCCGGCTGATGCGCAAGCTGGGCATCGAACGCGACAACGAACCGCTGGTCAACGTGCCCACCCTGATGCTGGTCGGGCTGGGCCTGGTGATCTTCGCGTTCGGGCTGGCACAGCCGGTCACGGCGCTGGCCACCACGGTACTGCGGCACACGCTGGGAATCGCGCTGGCGGTGATCCTGCTGTCGTTCCTGATGATACTGGCGCGGCGCAAGGCGTTTACCCAGGTGATCGGTTTCCTGTCGCTGGAAAACGGGCTGTTTTTCGCCGCCACCAGCACCACCTACGGCATGCCGATGGTGGTGGAGCTGGGCATGGCGCTGGATCTGCTGGTGGCCGTGTTCATCTTCGGCATCTTCTTCTTCCATATCCGGGAGCAGTTCGACAGCCTGGATCTCGACCAACTCGAATCTCTCAAGGAGGACTGACGTGGAGATTCTGCTGGTCTTGGGATGTCCGCTGCTGGGTGCGGCGTTGCTCGCCCGGGTCGGGGCGAAACGCCATGCCGCCGAGGTCAGCGTGGCGGGCAGCCTGGCCACCTTGCTGGCCGCCGCGGCGCTGGTGACGCGGGTGATCCGGCACGGCCCGATGACCGCCTGGGACGAAGAGTTCTTCATCGACCCGTTCAACGTGTTTCTGGTGGCACTGACGGCGCTGGTCGGCTTCACCACCGCGGTCTTTTCACGGCCATACATGCGCATCGAGGCAAACCAGGGCCGGCTCACGCCGGCCCGGCTGCGGCTGTATCACAGCATGTACCAGCTGTTCATGGCCGCCATGCTGCTGGCACTGACCACCAACAACATGGGCTTCATGTGGGTGGCGATGGAGATGGCCACGCTCTCGACCGTGCTGCTGGTTTCGCTGTACCGCACGCGCGCCAGCATCGAGGCCGCCTGGAAGTACTTCATCCTGTGCGGTGTCGGCATCGCGCTGGCGCTGTTCGGCACCGCGCTGCTGTATACCGCCGCCGAGGACCTGCTCGGGGGCGAGGGCATGGGCGCCCTGCTGTGGACCCATCTCGACGCCGTCAAGGGGCAGCTGGAACCGCGCGTGATGGGCATGGCGTTTGTCTTCCTGCTGGTCGGCTACGGCACCAAGGTGGGTCTGGCGCCGCTGCACAACTGGTTGCCGGATGCGCATGCCGAGGGTCCGACGCCGGTCTCGGCGGTGCTCTCCGGGCTGCTGCTCAACGTGGCGCTGTATGCGGTGATCCGCTGCAAGATTCTCACCGACGGGGCGCTGCATTCGCACCTGCCCGGTCACATGCTGATGGGCTTCGGGCTGCTGTCGACCGTGCTGGCGAGTTTCTTCCTGTGGCGTCAGCGCGACATCAAGCGGCTGTTCGCGTATTCCTCGATCGAGCACATGGGCATCATCACGTTCGCGTTCGGCATGGGCGGGCCGATCGCGAACTTCGCGGCGCTGCTGCACATGACCATGCACTCGCTGACCAAGTCCGCGATCTTCTTTTCCGCCGGCCATGCCACGCAACTGTCCGGTACGCAGCGCATGGACAAGATCCGCGGCCTGCTGGCGATTCATCCCAGCGTGGGCTGGGGCCTGATGCTCGGCGGGCTGGCGATACTCGGCATGCCGCCGTTTGGTGTGTTCACCAGCGAATACCTGATCCTGACCACGGCGATGCGCGATCACCCGTGGGCCACGCCGATCCTGCTGATCGCCCTGGCGGTCGCCTTCGGCGCAATCTTCAGCCGCCTGCAGCCGATGGTGTATGGCGATACCGATGCGCAACCGCTGCCGCACTCGCCGGCGCTGGTTCCGGTATTCATCCACCTGGGGATCGTGCTGATGATGGGCTTGTACATTCCGCCAGCGCTGGCCGAGTGGTACCGCCTGGCGGCCCGGCTGATTGGCGGTTGACGGGATGACTGCATGACACTCGATCTGCTACTGCAGGAAGGCCGCCGGTTGCCGGCCAATGTGCCGGCACGGCAGGTGCCGGTCGATGCCGCGCAATGGATCGCGGGCGCGCAACGTCTGCATGCTCAGGGCGGCGGCCTGCTTGCCCTGTGGGGCGCCGATGACCGCGACCGCGACGGTGTTTTTCGGGTGTTCGCCGCCTTCCTGCTGCCCGACCAGGTGGTCGTGCTGGAGCACGCCCTGGACGGCGCAAATCCCGTCTAACCCGCGCTTGACCACTGGTTTCCGGTAGCCAACCGCCTGCAACGCGCGCTGTACGACCTGCTGGGATTGAAGGCTGACGGCGGGGATGCCCGAGGGTGGCTGCGGCATGGCGGATGGCCCGAGTATCTGTTTCCGCTGCGCCGCGAGGTGGGCGCAACCCAGAGTTATGCCAATCATCCCAAACCCTATCCCTTCGTGCCGGTCCAGGGCGATGGCGTGCACGAGATCGCGGTGGGCCCGGTGCATGCCGGCACGATCGAACCGGGGCATTTCCGCTTTTCCGTGGTGGGCGAGAAAGTGCTGCGCCTGGAAGCGCGCCTGGGCTACACCCACAAGGGCATCGCCAAACGCTTCGAGAAACTGCCGCTGCAGGAAGGCCATCGGCTGGCGGCACGGATCTGCGGCGACAGCACCGTGGCGTTTTCCTGGGCCTACTGTGCCGCGCTGGAGGCGGTCACGGCGATCGAAGTATCGCGCCGCACCGCATCCCTGCGCGCGCTGGCGCTGGAGCGCGAACGCCTGGCCAACCATCTGGGCGATCTGGGCGCACTCGGCAACGATGCTGGCCTGTCTTTCGGCCTGATGCAGTTCGCCAGCCTGAAGGAGCGGCTGGTGCGGCTCAACCAGGCGGTGTTTCGCCAGCGCTACCTGTTCGACTATGTGGTTCCCGGCGGCGTCGCCGTCGATCCGGGGGTGCGGGTGGTGCGGGCCCTGCTCGACGAAGCGGCGATGCTCGAGCTGGCCGTGCCTGCGCTGCGTGCCATCTACGAAAACCACGCCGGCGTGCAGGATCGTTTCCGCGATACCGGTGTGCTCAGTCCGGAGCTGGCCAGGGCGCACGGAGCGCTCGGCCTGGTCGGACGCGCGTCGGGGCTCGCGCAGGATCTGCGCGTCGATCTGCCGTGGCCCCCTTACGATCGGCTGCGCCCCAACCCGGCGCTGTCGTCCGCCGGCGACGTGGCCGCCCGCGTCCAGCTGCGCTTCGATGAAGTGATGGAATCGCTGCGCTTGTGCCGCAGCCTGCTCGAAACACTGCCGCCCGGTTCAAGCCAGCTGGCGCTACCCGCGGCGGAGCCCGGTCGACTTGGCATCGGCCTGATCGAAGGCTGGCGCGGCCCGGTGCTGATCGCGCTGGAAACGGCAGCGGACAACCGCGTGCGACGCTGCCACGCGCATGATCCTTCGTGGCAGAACTGGCCGCTGGTCGAGTACGCGATCAGCGGCAACATCGTGCCGGACTTCCCGCTCATCAACAAATCGTTCAACCTCGCCTACAGCGGCGCCGACGGGTGATGCCAGCATGTTCGATATCCTGAACCGCATTCGCCGCAACGGCATCCTCAGTGAAGCCCTGCCGGAGCTGGAGCCGCCCGATGCCGCGGTGGAAAAATTGCAGCGACAACTGCAGGCCGTGTTCGGACGCGCACTGCGCATCCGCCACGTGGATGCCGGCTCGTGCAACGGCTGCGAGCTGGAGATCCATGCGCTTTCCAATCCGTACTACAACCTCGAGGGCAGCGGCATGGCGTTCGTGGCCAGCCCGCGACATGCCGATGTGCTGCTGGTCACCGGCCCGGTCTCGGTCAACATGGAAGACGCACTCAAACGCACCTACGCGGCGATGCCCGAGCCCAAATGGGTGATGGCGGTCGGCGACTGCGGTGCCTGCGGCGGCGTGTTCGGCGAAAGCTATGCCACGCGCGGCCCGATCAGCGCCGTGATTCCGGTCGATAGCGTGGTCAGCGGATGTCCGCCCACGCCGCTGGCGCTGCTGCGCGGCCTGCTGCAGATCACGCGGCAGCGCCGACCGTAGCCTGCTGCCGCCGGTTCACCCGACCCACCGGCGCATCAGTCCTGCAGCGGCCGGGTGGTGATCACCGGCAGGTCGCCGATCACGTCGGCGCCCTTCGGTGGCACAAAGTTGAAGGTTGCCGGCGGGATCAGCGGATTGCGCTGCCAGTTCGAAAAACGGATGTCAGTGGTGGAACCGAGCTGGTCGCGAAACGTCATGCGGGCCAGCCCGTTCGCATCGAAACCCAGATCGGCGTGATCGAACTGCGGGTTCTTGCTGCGCGAGGTCAGCCGCAGCCAGAGCAGCCCGTCGCGCTCGCCCTGCTCGCTGACGGTGAAGTTCTTGTCCATCTGCTTGAGATCGGTCAGCACGGTCAGCGGGCTGTGCGCCTCTTCGCCGCTCTGCGCGCTCACGGTGACCTGCTGCAGCTCCGGGTCATACATCCACACGCGGCTGCCGTCGGCCACGATGGTCTGCTTGTACGGCGTCAGCGTGTCCCAGCGAAACTCGCGCGGCGCCTCCAGCGCCAGCGTGCCGGCGCTGGTCTTGCTGGTATGGCCGTTGATGTCGGTCAGCGACTGGCTGAAGCGGCCGGTGAGCGAATGCAGGTTGTGCGCAAACGCATCCAGCCGCGC
>VFSW01010030.1_pt1 | contig 13464 bp, 7 predicted proteins | sample 5358111 | NCBI WGS metagenome assembly VFSW01 (sample SAMN11554181, study PRJNA540505) | mine drainage metagenome | isolation source: sediment from site ElyBrook_90M | place: USA: Ely Copper Mine, Vershire, VT | collected 2017 | reverse complement strand
TACGTGAAGACCAACAAGAACGACTACGGCGATGCCGAAGCCATCGCCGAAGCCGTGGGGCGAGCGAACATGCGATTCGTGCCCATCAAGAGCGATGAGCAGCTGGATATGCAGTCGCTGCACCGTGTGCGCGATCGCTGGGTCGCACGGAGAACGTCGGTGATCAACCAGATCCGCGGCTTGCTGCTGGAGCGCGGCATCACCTTCCGCAAGGGTCGCCGACATGCCGAGGCTTCGCTGCCAGCCGTACTGGAGGATGCCGATAATGGCCTGTCCGGGCTTCTGCGCATGCTGCTGACGCAGTTGCGGGACGAACTGAGACAGCTGCAGAGCCAGATCGATGAGGCCGATGCGCTGATCGCGAAGGCCGCACGGGAGCAGGAAGCCTGCCAGAGACTGATGGCGATTCCTGGCGTTGGACCGCTGACCGCAACGGCAGTCGTAGCTTCCATCGGCAACGGCGCCGAGTTTCCGAAGGGGCGCTCGTTTGCAGCCTGGCTGGGGCTGGTGCCGAAGCAGGAGTCAACCGGCGGCAAGCAGAAGCTGCTGGGGATCAGCAAGCGCGGCAACCACTACCTTCGCAGACTGTTTGTGAGCGGAGCGCGCGCCGTGCTGCAGTGCAGGGATACGCAGTCATCCGGTCTCAGTGCGTGGCTGAGTCAGCTTACGTCGCGCATGCACAGCAACGTCGCGGCGGTCGCGCTGGCCAACAAACTGGCTCGCTTCGCCTGGGCTGTGCTGGCCAAAAGCGAAGCCTACCGGCCTCCGTTAGCGGTGATTTCGGCCGAGGGACTGGCCTGCATTTGACGCCTGGCACGGAACGCCAGGCTTGGAAATCGCTTCGCGATTCCCACAATCGCAAACCAGCGACGACGAATACTCAACAAGGTTTCTGCCAGGTCTGCTGGCGAAATTGAGATGGCAAAATGGTCGAACCCGGCGCTCTCGAAACCTGTCATACGGAACAGCCCTCCGAGGCTTCCAAACTAAATAGGACGAAAGCGCAGCGCATTCCATCAAGGTCCCGAGCTTAGGCTCATTCAAAGACCGGATACATTTGCGCAGACCAACCCGCTATCTTCACTTTTCGCTTGCAGCACGGCGGCGGACCATACATTCGTATAGCCGACGATCCAGACCTTTCGCGCCCAACACGAATGTCATCGTGAGCGGAGCGCGGCCTCAGCCCCCGCCAGAAGGGACAACCCTTGATCCGCGCGGAGTCGAATCGACCCCCGTAGCGACACGAACCGCGCGCACGACAATACTCTCAGCGCGGAGGGACTCGGTGGCGCAGCCACCGATAAAAATCTCTGGGCTTCCCTTAGCCACCACCATGCTTTAAAGCTGAGTTCATGCCAACGGTAGCGCTCGAAAAGGAAGTATTGCCGACTTTACGGCAGCTCAATCCTCTGCGGTTGGGAGACGGCCCAACAACCATCTGAATCATTGAAAGGTATCGCAATTCATACCGGGGAAACTGCAATCCAAAACCTTCAGCTTCCACTGTGTCTCTTTTGTCTTCCCGGCCACGGCAGGAACAGTCCTGGCTCCCGCAACGAAGCCTGGTGACGTTACGAAAATATCGTATCCACCTGCAGGAAGCATCAGCTTGAAATCGCCGTGGATGTCGGTGTGGGTCACCAGTCTTACGTTCTCGTCGGGAGGGGCGTTCTTGTGAACAAAGACGCTTGCCCCTCCTATGGTTGCTCCCACGGTATCGACAACATGACCTGTTATTTGTCCGGTTTTGGGCTGTTGCGCTGACAAGTGGCCAGCGTTTACTACGCAGACGACAGCAATTGTGAGGCAAGCTCGATTGCTCATGGTCGCCATCCTCTCACGGCACAACGCCAGACCATCCGTTTCAAATCGTTCACCACGTTGCCGTATCACCGGCATCCATGTAAGTCTTTGTCAACAGAAAGCACGAGTCTTCTGTTCGCGCTCTGGAGAGCGCGTTGTTAGTCCGATCAGGAGCTGCCGCTGCGCACGATTGCCTCTCGGCGGGTGGTTCCTGCATTCCCTGCAGAACCGGACATCCATTTGCTGCCTCAGGCTCCTGGGAGCCGTCGCAGAAGATTGAGTTTGTGTTCTCTGCCAGTCCCGAAACAATCCGAAGAGAGCCTCGGGAGTCGCCTCCGTCGCCCAGCCCCGTTTGCGAAACTCTTCAGGGACGCGCATGGACGCTGTACCCGGCGGCAACCACGGGCAATGATGCCTCGCCCCAGGTTCGGTGGACAGGAAGCAGTTGCTGCGTGCCACCCGTCCGCGTGCGATTTGCTGCAGTCACGAAGGATCCGCTGATGACGTAGAGACGCCCGGGTCCGCCCCCATAAACGCTTCCAAAGAAGTCGTTGGGCTGGCCCACCCGCGTTGTGAAGGCGAGGCCGTTTGTTCCCCAGCGAACGAGCGCCGACGGCGTGCCGATCAGGTTGTCAATCGCAATCGATCCCAAAGCCGTGTACGTGTTCTGATCGAATGCTTCGACGGTGTAATTTTGGGTTCCCGTTTGCGCGCTCGTCTGGCCAAGGATGAAAACCTCATTCAGACTCGAATCAGGAACCACAAGACCGGATGCACCGAAGCTGCCCACAACCGTGCCGCTCGACGGGCTGACCACCTGACCGTCGTCCACATAAATGAGCCCGGTTCCCGCGTCATAGTGGATGTGGAGTGAATCGCGGCTGAGGATCGAGTTGTACCGCTGGCTGAGCGTCGCGCCCGAAGATCCAACTCCCAGCACCAGGAAATCCTCCCCCTGATCGATGGCATACAGCATTGAGCTGTTACCCGCCCACTGGAGCGAGGAATACGAATAGGCCATGGACTGCAGATCATTCGGTCTGGGGGTGGTGCCGTCATAGATGCGCACGGCGGCCGATGAGGGAGAACCTGACCCCGGGTAAGCCAAGGTCAACGCAAGAGTTTGGGGAGCGCCGGGCGCTGGCTCCAAATCCAGCGCGAAGTAGGGTCCACTGAAAGATGTCGAACTGCCGTAGTACGAATCCGCACCCAGATTCCAGCGCTGGCTCACCTGTAAGCCCGGGAGCGTGAACTGCTCGATCGCATTCTGACTATAGAGCGACGCATACAGCGATGCGCCGTCGCTGGAAATCGCAAGATTCGAAGGGTCGCTGCCAACAAATCCGGTTGTGGTCACTATGCCCGCTACCGGGTCGACGCTGGCGATTGCATCTCCCGCATCACCCTGTACGCCGGGCATACTTACATAGATCTTTCCGGCATTGGCGTCCCAAACCAAATCGTTTCCGCCCGTATCGTATTCGGTCACCTGCGTCCCTGCGGGAGGCGCCGGATCGATCGTGATGGACAGGGCATTGGATACTGCGCTGGCAGACTCGATATTCGAGGCAGTAATGGTCGCAGTGGCGGATGCTGACAGATCGGACGCTGGAATGCTTACCTGCACTGCTGTGCTGCTCGAACGCGTCGTGGGAAGCGGATTCCCATTCCAATACACGGTCGGCGTTCCGACGAAATCACGCCCTGCAATCGTCACATTCGTATTTGTAGCGCCGACCGTCACGTTCAGTGGGTCCACTGCCGTGAGAGTCGGCACCGGCGTCAGTACAGTTCCAGCTGTTGTGTCGAGGGCTCCCGAAGGGTTCACGAATGTCCCGTCCAGAATGTAGAGTTGCCCATCCGGTCCACCCGACGTCCCTTTCGTAACAAATGCAAGTCCCGACTGGCCCCAGGGGATAAAGTTGGTGGGCTGCCCAACGGCATTCGGGATCAGGATGGTGCTCAGTAATCGGAACTGCTCCTGATCGAATGACTGAATCTCAAAAGCCAGGCCACCGCCCGCGACACTCACCTCTTGCAGAACGAAGTATCTCTTCAGAGCCGGATTCACAATGCTCAGTAATCCGGGAAAATATGTGTCATATGGACGGCTCAGCCCATAGCTACCAATGGGCAATCCGTTTGCCGGATTCACTACCTCACCCCAGTCGTCGTAGATGTAGTCTGTTACCGCATCTGCGTGCAGGTGGACGCCTTCCGCATTGAACGCTGAGCCGTAAAGTTTTGCTGCAGTCAGTCCACTTTGGGTCACAGACATGACCTTAAGGTTGGCATTGCTGGTCGAGGACCAGTACGGACAGTCGCACCCCGTCCCCCAACCGGCAAACAATTCGCTCCCATCCTGTTTCCATAACAGAGAGTTGCCCATCTCACTGTCGGTCACCGCGGAACCGCGCTGCACGCCGTTATCAAACAGGGCGACCTGCCCCACCCCATAGTCTCCATAGGACACCGCCAACGTAGCTGGCGCTCCAGGCTGCACCTTCATGTCCCCAGTAATGTACTGAGTGCTCGAAAACGAATCTTTGCCCAACGTCCACTCGATGTCTGGAGTGACCGCCGGCAGCGCGAAGCGTTGAATTGTGGCTCCGCCGTTGACAGCGGCATAGAGTTCGCTGCCGTCGTCGGAAATTGCGAATCCGTAAGGTTCTGATGTCAGATTCGTTGCGCTTCCCACCGTCCCCGCAATCGGGTCCACTACTGTGATCGTGTTCGCGTTCGTGCTCGCGGATGCGGGTACGGCCACATATAGCTTTTGCCGGCTTGCGTCCCAGGCCAGGTCATTTCCTTCCAGACTCACGATGTTGAGGAGATTCGCTGCCATACTGATGGTGAAGGGAAGTGCGTCGGACCGCCCTCCGCCCGGGGCCGGATCCTGGACTGTGACGCTGGCCGTCCCCCCGCTGGCGATCTCTCCAGCCGGCACCTGTGCGGTCAGTGAGGTGCTGGAGACGTACGTGGTGGCCCGCGGACTGCCGTTCCACAACACCTGAGAATTGGCGGTGAAGTTGCTCCACGTCACCGTCAGGGTGAAGGCGGGACTTCCGGCGCTCTCGCTTAGAGGCGAGAGCGAAGTTACCGCGGGCACGGGATTTTCAGGAACCACGGCGATTTGCCAGACAGCCCCGGGGCTGCCCGGGCTCCCGGTGCTGCCTGTCGTCATTCCGTTCATCAGCCAGATGTAGACCTGCTCGGTCAAGCTGTTTCGCCACAGGATGCCGGCTCTGCCGCTCCCGTCGTAGTCGCCAATCCCCTGAACGATCCAGTCCGAAGATACGTATCCGAGGCTCCCACTGCTCGCAATGGTAGTCCCGCTCATGAACCAGATATAGATCTGCCCGGTGGCGATATTCCGCCACAGGAGATCACTCGAGCCATTTCCATCGATATCGCCGATCCCCAGGATGCTCCAGTCTGAGTCGGGTCTGCCGGGGCTGCCAGTACCTGCTATCGTCGTTCCGTTCATCAGCCAGACGTAGACCTGTCCGCTGGTGCTATTGCGCCACAGGATGTCGGCATCGCCGTCTCCGTTGAAATCGCCGATGCCCATGATGGTCCATCCGCCGGAGACGTAGCTGACATTGCCTCCGCCTGACACCGTGGTCCCGTTCATGAGCCAGAGGTAGACCTGGCCAGTGGTGCTGTTCCACCACAGGATGTCGGCCATCCCGTCGTCGTTGAAATCGCCGATACCGGCGATGCTCCAATCGGAGGAGACGTAGCCGAGGCTGCCGCTGCCGGATAGGGCGGTCCCGTTCATCAGCCAGATGTAGACCTCGCCGGTGGTGCTGTTGCGCCAGAGGATGTCGGCCCTGCCGTCGCCATTGAAGTCACCAGTCCCCTGGATAACCCAGTCGGAGGAGACGTAGCCGAGGCTGCCGCTGCCGGATAGGGCGGTCCCGTTCATCAGCCAGATGTAGACCTGCTCGGTCGAGCTGTTCCGCCACAGGATGTCGCTCCTGCAGTCGCCATTGAAGTCGCTGACGGCGGCAAACGATTCTGGATTTGGATTGGGATTCGGGTTGGCCGTCGTGCAGGATCCGATGAACCGCTGAGCGCGAGTCAGGCCGGGCATGGCAAGCAGCAGGAGCGCCAGGACCGCAGCCGTTGCGGAACGCCGAAGCCACCCAGACCCAGGGTTACGAACCTCATCGGAACGAATTGCGAATTGGGCGCGCAAAAGACCAAGCCAGGAAACCATGAAAAGATCCCACTTCAGGAGCAGAAGGTAACTCTCGCCTTACTTGTAATCCGCAGATTCCCCGGCGGAAGTGAACAGATTATGGATTTGACTTCCGGAGGATCACAAAGTCTAACACGCGCATCATCGTGAGACTCTGAAGCTAACCGTAATCAGAGAAGATGTGACTATAGAGGAATAAACTAACCGGTAATGTCTGTATTGCTGACGTCCCACTCTGAACGTCGGGCGGGGATTGGCGATAATGAGACACCAGCGAGATATTCCCATCGGGGCGGCGTGCTCGACACAATCATTCGGAAGATTCGTGGGGTGGAACCGATGGCCAGAAGCCACATCGAGCATCGCGAACGTGACTGTCCACGGTGCCCGCTGTTCTGGCCGAATCACCTGCAATGCGGAAGTTCAGGTGCAGGAAATCTGCACGCGCTATTTTCGGCGTTCACCCGCCGCACAAAATCCGCACAAGAATTTCCGCACCGTTCTGTTGGCCCGTGAACTGGAAGTGGTTACGACCCACTTTTGTATCAGGGCACGAGTTCACAGCCCGCGGAAAAACTCACCGTCGGCACGGAAAAGTGAAGGGGCATTGCTTCAGCCATGCCGAAAAAGACCGCGCCGTAAGGCGCATCCTCGTTCGATCCCGCGCGATGCGCTCGCCCCGAGAAGCGCACTCGCGGGATCGAACCTGAGCCGCTTTTCGGCCGTCGGAACCCCAGGCGAGGCAATGGCGCTTACTGAACGCTGTCAGGAAATGCCTGCGCGATGAGATCCAGACTATCACCGACGGTTGAGCGAATCGCGGGGTCCTCCCGTGCACGGTACAACGCGGGAAAGACAACCTCCAGATCAAGCTGCTTCTGAAACAGGGCGATATAACCGAGAGACAGCGCTGCTGCCCATCGGATCAGGTGATCCCGATTCTCTAAGAACTCCAGACAGCGATTCTGTGACCAGCGCCAAGCGGCCTCGTACCATGCTGCACTGTAGAGCGCCGTTCTTATCTGTTCCCCATCGGTCCCGGTGAGCGCTATTTCAAGCTCCTGACGGGACATCCTCGGCACCTTTTCGTATCTCATTCCTGTCACTACCGCCCTAACTTTTCCCGCTGCTCCAGCAGCCACCGCACCAACTCCATCCCGCCCCCAAAATTGTCATACGCCGCCGGCAGCTTCCGCCCATCCGTGTACTCGTTGTAAAGCCACGGATCGGTCACCGCAAACACCATCCCCTTCCCATACTTCTTCCATGCCATCAACAGCTCACCCTTACTGTCCTTCATCAGAGGAACCGCCTTGTCCGAAAGTGTCAGCGAGCACGTGTCTTTCATATACAGCACACGCGGATGCGTAAACGGCGGTGCAGCCTGCCGCAGATCGATCCGCCCCATCGCAAAATCGTCCCCTTCCACGTGATGCACCAGCACATTGTTGAAGTGCAGCCCAAACTTGTCGGCCAGCAGATCCATGTGCTCGATGTCCGCGTTCGCCGGATCGTTCTCCATCATCAGCAGCGTGCCGCCGCCCTTCACCCATGCCGCAATCTGGCCCGCATCTTCCGCCGTCATGTAGTGCGGATTTGGATTCTTTGAAGGATTATCCGGCGACACGATGATGTAGAACTGCGACCCCTTCAATTTCTCCACGGTCGGAGCGCTCGCCAGCATCTTCGTCGCCACGCCATAACTCCGCCAGATATGCCCAAACAGCGAGAAGCCTGAGTTAGCAAAGTCATTCCACTTATAGTGAAACAGCTGCGTCTGCCCCGTCGCGTTCTTGCGCGTCTGGCTGTTGAACCACGCGTCGACCAGCACCGTATCGCCCAGTCCCTCGGTCGGCCCCGGCATTTCCATCTCACTCGCCGCCAGCAAAAATGCGCCCACACCCTTCGGATCGTTATCCGCCACCGGCTGCGACACGTAATATTCATAGCTCCCGTCGCGATGATCCGCCCCGCCCAGCCCAGCCACCTTCACCGTTCCCGTGAGCGTCACGCTGCCATTAGGATCAGTCCGCACAAACTGCTTCTGAATCCCGCTCCACCCGCGCTCCGCATTCTTCTCATAGGCGCGCGGCAGATATCCCAGCCGCACTCCCTTCGCGAGCGCATAGGTGAACATGCACGACGCTGACGCCTCCAGATAATTCCCCTTCGCGCCAGGCTTATCCAGCACCTGCCACCACACCCCGCTCTGCGGATCCTGAACCTTCGCGACCGCGGCCGCCGTGCGCTGCAAAATCTCCAGCAACTGCGCACGCCCTGGATCGTGCTCCGGATACCACGGCAGCGTATCCACCAGCGCCATCATGTACCAGCCCATCGCGCGTCCCCAGAGGTTCGCCGAATCCCCCGTCTGCTTGTTCGCCCAGAACTGCTCCTTCGATTCATCCCACCCGTGATAAAGCAACCCCGTCTTCGCATCCCGCGCATGCTCGTCGATCAGCACAAACTGCCGCGTAATCTCCGCAAAATCCTGCGGCTCCTCGAACTCCGCAGCGTACTCGGCATAAAACGGCTCCGCCATATACAGCCCATCCAGCCACATCTGGTTCGGATAAATCTTCTTGTGCCAGAACCCACCCGAAGCCGTCTTCGGCTGCTGCGCCAGTTGCTCCCGCAACAGTTTCGCGGCCTTGTAATATTGCTCGTCATCCGTCACCCGATACAGCAGCAGCAACTGCCGCCCCAGCAAAATGCTGTCCAGCTGATCCTCGTCGGCTTTGTAAGTTGAAATCGCGCCGTCCGCAGTTACAAATTGGTCGACCGATGCCTTAATGTACCGGTAGTACTCGCCTCTCGCCGACCCGTACCAGACCGCATCCATGCCTTCGAGAAGCGTCCCCAACTCATAGTTCCAGTGCCACGGCGCGCCCGCTGCAGCCCAGCGCCCATCCGGCCAACGTTGCATGGTCGAATCCGCCATCCGCTGCGACCACGGCTTCTGCTGCGACCACGCCGCACCTGTCGCACTCGCCACCAGCACAAGCGCCATGGATCCAACTCGCACAGAACCCCGCATTGCCCGCCAGAACAGAAGCCTCATCGTCACCCTCGTCGCAACCGCTAACTATGGTGACAGAAACTCAAGTTCCAGGTCTTGCCCCCACCTCATCCTCCGTCCCACCTGGCGAAATCGCCTCGCCATGAATCAACGCGCGCCAACGCACTCACCAGTTGTCGGAACTGCCCCGGCTCCCCACCAACGTACCCCCAATCGAGAAAAACTCCGAACAGCAAAGGGAAGGCCAGGTTCACCCCACAGCAAGAACCAAACGCCTCCGCAGCACGGACATCAACGCAATTCGACGGAAGCCCCATCCATTGCGCGTCTCTCTTTCCCAAATCGCTACCAACATTCCAAAATGAAAAATGCCCCGGTCCTTACCGAGGGTGCCCCGCGCCATTCCCGGCGCAACTCACAAGCCCACGACCCATCTCTTCTCCGACCATCTCCTCGTCCGTTCGTCACTCTCCTGTTGCTTCCCCATAAGAGCCCCTGTTATATCTATGGCTACCCCATAGGAGAGCGCCGCATGCCCGATAAATCCGATGTCTGGCAGGGAACCCTGGCCCTCATGGTGCTCAAAACCCTCGAAAGCATGGGCCCGCAGCACGGTTACGGCATCGCCCGCCGCATTGAGCAGACCAGCGGCAACCGCCTCGCCCTCAACTATGGCACCCTCTATCCCGCGCTCCTCAAGCTCGAGCAGGAGGGTGCCGTCGCAGCCGAATGGGGCGTCTCGGAAAACAATCGCAGAGCCAGGTTCTACCGCCTCACCCGCGCCGGCCGCAAGCAACTCGAGCGCGAAGCCAGCAGCTGGGAACAGGCCACCGCCATCGTCGCCCGCTTCCTCTCCCCCGCTGAGGAAAGCTAAATGCGGACCCTCCGAGCCTTTCTCCAGCGCCTTCGCGGCCTCCTCGGCAAGCGTCGCGCCAACGACGCAATCGCCGCCGAACTCCACAGCCACCTCCAACTGCATATCGACGACAACCTCCGCGCCGGCATGTCTCCTCTAGAGGCTCGCCGTCACGCGCTCATCCAGCTCGGCGGTATGGAACAAGCCCAGCAGGCCATGCGCGAACGCGCCACGCTCCCCTGGATCGAAAGGCTCAGCCAGGACCTCCGCTTCGCCCTGCGCCAGCTGCGCAAGGCCCCAGGCTTCAGCGCCGTCGTCGTCATCACCCTTGCGCTCGGCATCGGCGTCAACACGGCGCTCTTCTCCATCGTCAACACCGTCCTCCTGCATCCCATCGACCTGCCTCAGCCGAACGAACTCGTCGCCATCGACGCCTCCAAACCCAACTTCGAGCAAGGCTCCATCTCGTATCCCAACTTCCGCGACTGGCAGCGCGACAACCGCTCCTTCTCCGGCCTCGCCATTTATCGCCACATGGGATACGTCATGACCGGCACCGGTGAATCCGAGCGCGTCCGCGGCAACCTCATCAGCGCGAACTTCTTCGATGTCCTCGGAGTCAAACCGGTTATCGGCCGCCTCCTCGCTCCCGGCGAAGATGAGGTCGGGCGCGCTCCCCTCATCATCCTCGGCGCCGGTTTCTGGGCCCGCAAATTCGGCTCCGATCCCAACATCGTCGGCCGCTCCATTACCCTCAACGGTCAGGACTACTCCGTCATCGGCGTCGTCCCCGCTTCCTTCGATCTCGCTTTCGGCGGCTTTCTCCCTGAAGACATCTACATCCCCATCGGCCAGTGGAATACCGACGCGCTGAAATTCCGCGGCGCGGGACTCGGCATCCATGGCATCGCCCGCCTCCAACCCGGCGTCACCCTTGCCCAGGCCCGCGCGGACATGAACAACGTCACCGCCCATCTCGCCGCACTCTATCCTGAAGCCGATCACGATCTCGGCGCCAGCATCCGGCCTCTGGGCGACGTTATCGTGGGCGACGTCCGGCCGATTCTCTTCGTCCTTCTCGCCGCCGTCGGCTTCGTGCTCCTCATCGCCTGCTCCAACGTCGCCAACCTGATGCTCGCCCGCTCCAGCGCCCGCGCCCAGGAGTTCGGCGTCCGCCTCGCCCTCGGCGCCGGCCGCCGCCGCGTCATTCGCCAGGTCCTCACCGAAAGCACGCTGCTCGCCCTCGCCGGAGGCGCACTCGGCTTAGGCCTCGCTGCCGCCGGAACCCGCGCCGCTCTCCACCTGGTTCCCGCAGCGCTTCCGCGTGCCGAACACATCCATCTCAGCCCGCTCGTGCTCGGCTTCACCTTCCTCGTCTCCTGCGCTGCCGGAATTCTCTTCGGCCTCATTCCTGCATGGAAAGTCAGCGCCCAGCAAGTCAACTCCACTCTGCGCGAAAGCGGAAGCCGCACCGTGCACGGCTCACGCCATCGCACCCAGGACGCCCTCGTCATCTTTCAGATGGCCTCGGCGCTCGTGCTCCTCGCCGGCGCCGGTCTCATGATCCGCAGCCTCGCCGCCCTCAATCGCACCTCGCCTGGATTCGACCCCAACGGCGTCCTCCGCTTCAGCGTTGCCGCGCCCTCGTTCCCGGCGATCTCAACGCCGGAAGGAGCGCGCTCCTGGCTTCGCCGCCTCCACCAGCAGATCCAGCACGTCCCCGGCGTCTCGGCTGCCTCGTTCATCGCCGATGGAGGAATTCCTCTCACCGGAGACGACGACGAAGAACTCTTCTGGCTGCAGAATGAGCCGAAACCGGCCAACGCCAACGACATGCACTGGTCCCTGCTCTACGTCGTCGATTCCGACTACCTGCAGGTCATGCGCATCCCGCTCCTGCGCGGCCGCTGGTTCACCGAAGCCGACCGCGTCGACACCCCGCACGTCGTCGTCATCGACCAGGACCTGGCCCATCGCTTCTTTGGCGATACCGATCCGATCGGCAAAGTCATCAACCTCACCCACCCCGACAACATCCAGGCCACTGTCATCGGCGTCGTCGGCCACGTTCTGCAATGGGGCCTCGACAACGAAGCGGCCTTCCCTCTGCACGCGCAGCTTTATCTGTCCATGGATCAGCTCGACGCCTCGCAGCTCGTCTCCAGCACCGGCTTCTTCTACGACATCCTGCTCCGCTCCAGCCGCGCCGGCACCGTCTTTCCCGACATCCGCACCGCCGTTCGCCGGATGAATCCCGCGCAGGTCGTCTGGCGTCCCCTCACCATGAACCAGATCATCGCCGACTCGCTCGCCGCGCGCCGCTTCTCCATGATCGTTCTCGGAGCCTTTGCCGCTCTCGCTCTGCTCCTCGCCAGCGTCGGCCTCTACGGAGTCATCAGCTACCTCGTCGGTCAGCGAACCCAGGAAATGGCCATCCGCATGGCCCTCGGCGCCGATCGCACCGACGTTCTCCGCTGGGTCCTCCGCCGCGGCGCCCTTCTCGCCGTCATCGGAATCGCCATCGGCACCGTCGCCGCTCTCCTTCTCACCCGTGCGATGGCCGGCATCTCCATCGCGAAATCCTCCATCCTCTACGGAGTCCGTCCCTGGGATCCGCTCACCATCCTCGGCGTCATCGCGGTCCTGACGTTCGTCGCCCTCCTGGCCAGCTACCTTCCCGCGCGCCGCGCCGCCTCCGTCGACCCCATGCGCGCCCTGCGTTCGGAATAGCCTGTCATCCTGAGCGACCCTTCCGAATACGTTGCGCGCTCTTGCGCGACAGCAATTTCAGATGGGAGTCGAACGGACCTGCATTTCTCGTTCGTGCCCTCTCAAGCCCCCTTCGCCTCCGCCTCTGCCCGCGTGTACCGCACCGCCTCCACCGTCGACGTCACAATCAGCCCCTCGCCCACCATCGCGTCCAGATGCGGCACCAGCTTCGCAATCTGATCCTCGGTGTCGATCACGCTCACCATCATCGGCGCATCCCGCGACAGCTTCCACGGGCTCGGCCGGTGAATCCGCGTGCTGCTCCCGTACCCCTCAATGCCCCGATACACAATCGCGCTCGCCACGCCCAATTCCTGGCACTTCGCCACAATCGCCTCGTGCAGCGGCTTCCCCATCCACCGATCCGCTTCGCCAAAATAAATGCGCAGCATCCGGGCTTCGAACTGCTCCTTCATCGCCACGCCTCCGTCACTTCTCCTCGGTCTCCAGCTCCGCCGGCCGCCATGAATACTTCACGATGTCCACATCCGACAGCACCACCAGCCCCTCCTGCACCATCTGCTCCAGCACCGGCATAAACCCCTGCAGCTTCTCTTCCGTATCCACGACGGTCAACATCATGGATGCATCCTTTGAAAGGTGCAACGGCTTTTCCTTCTGCGCCCGCCGGTGCGCCCCATACCCCAGCACCCCCCGCACTACCGTCACTCCCGCAATATCGTTGGCCCGCATCGCCTGCACCAGCGCCTCGTGCAGCGGCTTGTCCTGCCAGCGAGCCGACTCTCCCACATAGATGCGCATCAGCCGCGCCTTGCCTTCGCTCTTCATGTGCTCCGGCGTCGGCCGCTT
>VFSW01010029.1_pt1 | contig 13466 bp, 12 predicted proteins | sample 5358111 | NCBI WGS metagenome assembly VFSW01 (sample SAMN11554181, study PRJNA540505) | mine drainage metagenome | isolation source: sediment from site ElyBrook_90M | place: USA: Ely Copper Mine, Vershire, VT | collected 2017 | reverse complement strand
GCCTATAAATTAGGCAGGATAGGCTGAACACCCTGGTCAATTTTGAACGCGCAGATCCTCGTTCAAATGGTCAATTTACGTCGCGCGCCAACACGGTTGCTCAATTGGGGTCTGGCGATCGGCCCCGGCACGCGCAACGTGGTCCAGTGGCAACTGCAGAACCGGCCGCACCCCGAGCAGGGCTACCGCGCCTGCCTCGGACTGCTCAACCTCGCCAAGCGCTACGGCGAGTCGCGTCTGGAGGCCGCTTGTTGCCGGGCCCTGGCCATCGGCCCACCGACCCGCAAACGCATTGTGTCGATCCTCGAGACCAAGCTTGACCAGCACCCGGAGCTGTTTCCCACCACGGCACCGGTGGCGCCCCCGAAACCGGTCCACGCCAACCTGCGCGGCTCCGAATACTTCCGTTGCACCATCACCGACACTGGAGAACCTGAACCGTGCTTATCCAACCCACTCTCGATACACTGAACCAATTGAAGCTCCACGGTATGGCCACCGCGCTCTGCGAGCAGATGACCCAAACCAGCGCCCAGAGCCTCACATTCGAAGATCGCCTCGGCCTGCTGGTCGAGCGCGAGATCACCTACCGCGAGAACCGGCGACTCACTCGCCTGCTGCAACTCGCGCAGCTCAAGGAACGCGCTGCCTTCGAGGACTTGGATTTCCGCGCTCGCCGCGGTCTTGACCGTGCGCAACTGACAAGCTTGAGCTCTTGCGACTGGATACGTCGCCATCAGAATCTTCTCATCCATGGTGCTACCGGCTGTGGCAAGACGTTTCTGGGTTGCGCGCTCGCACATCAAGCTTGCCGCCAAGGCCTGTCCGCGCTCTACCTGCGCGCCCCGCGCTTGTTCGATGAACTCAGCCTCTGTCACGCCGATGGCAGCTTCCGCAAGCGCCTGGCCGCCATCGCCAAGGTGGACCTCGTGGTGATCGATGATTTCGCGATCGCCCCCATCGGTCCGCGCGAGCGCACCGATCTGCTCGAACTGCTCGACGATCGCGTCGGCACGCGCTCCACGCTCTTCACCAGCCAACTGCCCATCGAGCATTGGCACGAGTACATCGGCGACCCGACCCTCGCCGACGCAATTCTTGATCGCCTTTTACACAGCGCACACAAGATTCACCTCGAAGGAGAGTCAATGCGCAAGCGGGCGGCCAACAACAAAACCGGCACCCCAAGCAAAACAACGTCGGTGCCATGAACGCGGGTTACCCACAGGCGACCGCTCGCCAGCGTAAGAGGCGCGCTCGCGTCCGCATGTGGATAACCCTGGACTATCGATGAGATCGTGCAAAAAACACCCGGCCCACGAGAAATAAATTGACCCAACGTGACCGACCAATGTATAAAACCCAAACAGCGCTGACCCGCCATTCACGCCGGTCACGTTCGGCCGGAATCTCCGGTCACGTTCGACCGGAATCGTCGGTCATCTTGAGCGGAATACGCAATTGGAGCGAAGGCCGCATCCCTTCCGTCATCGGCGAGACGGATCGCGGGGCATTTCCGCCCTCCATGTGATCTGCCAGCGCGTCCGATGTAACGTCCCGATTAGCATGTCCAGGCATCTATTGACGGAGGAGCGGCCATGCCGATAGTCAAAGTCACCGATCTAGCCTATGTACGGCTGCAATCGCCCGATCTCGACCAGGCTGAGGAATTCCTTACCAACTTCGGCATGACGCGCGCGGCGCGCACGCAGACCGCTCTGTACATGCGTGGCACCGACCCGCAGCACCATATTCACGTCACGCATCTCGGGGAACCAAAATTCATCGGCTTGGCGTTCTTCGTCAAGACTGAGGCTGATCTGAAGAGATTCGCCAGGGCCCCCGGCGCAAGCGGTGTGGAGAAAATCGACGAGCCGGGTGGTGGCAAGCGCGTTCGCATCATCGATCCTCACGGCTACCAGATGGAAGTGGTCTGGGGCATGAAGCAGTTAAAGCCGCTGAAGACGCGCGAGAACGTCCTCAACTGGGGCGACAAAAAGATTCGTCGCGCGGGCGAGCTTATGCGACTGGCGCGCGGTCCTTCGCAGGTGAAGCGTGTTGCCCACGCTGTCATCATGACGCAGCAGGCCACGGATAAGATCAAGTGGTACCGCGAAATGTTCGGCCTCGTGCTGTCGGACGAAGTCTATGCCGGATCGAAGGACAATGTGATCTTTTCATTCAACCGCTGCGACCGCGGCGAAACCTACGTTGATCACCACACACTTCTCTGCATCGAGGGGCCGAAGGTCGGGCTCAATCACGTTTCGTTCGAAGTGCAGAATTTCGACGACGTTATGCTGGGCCACGAGCATTTGAAGGGAGCGAACAAGTACAAGCACGTTTGGGGCATCGGCCGGCATGTGCTCGGCAGTCAGATCTTCGACTACTGGCAGGATCCATGGAACCGCGTGCACGAACACTGGACCGACACTGACATGCTCAACATCCACTACAAGTCAAAGCGCGTTCCGGCCGAGGAAGGCCTTAGTTCGCAGTGGGGCAACCCGGTGCCGCATGAATTGACAGTGCACGCGACACCGTAGGTCGCAAAGCGCACGCGAACCTAGGCAAACCACGTCATGTTGGGCTTTTGTCAATGTGGAGATAATTTATATGTCCTCAGCAAATGTAATCTCGACATCGGAATTGTTTGACGAAGACGGCCTTATCCGCGACTTCGCGTCTTGGTCGGAATCACTTGGTGAGGTGCTCGCGCAGGACACCGGAATCGGCCAACTCACCGAATCGCATTGGAAGGTCATCCGCGCCATGCGCGAGCATTATGCGAAAGTCGGAGGCGCGCTCTCCATGCACCGGATCTGCCGTGATGCGGGGATAGAGCGGCAGCAGGTGAATGAGCTCTTTGGCTACTGCCTTGTTGCCTGGCGTGTGGCCGGATTGCCAAACCCGGGGGAAGAGGCCAAGGCATATCTAAGCGGCATGTGAACAGTCGCGCGCGGGGCGCACCCCGCTACGCGCGCCCAGCCGTTTCGTTGCCCAAGCAAGGGCTCAACCGGCGCGCCAGCCTTACCGATTTCAGCACACCGAAATTCCGAAGTCGCAGCGCATCTCTGCATGTACCTGCAAGTGGCGCGAGACCGCCTTGGGACTCGGTCCGGGACACGAAGAGGGGTTGCCGTACCGCATCCACCTGCCGCTGCCGCCGGCGGACACGCATGGCCGCCAGGACACTTTCAACTGCTGAACAAGGAAGCTAGGGCGCGAGGTATTGGCGCGTCGTTGCGCGCTCCCAGCGGCGGCAGCCGTTCAGGAAAAGATTGACGACGTCGTGTGCCCAGGCGTCCACCTCGGCGGAGGTCATGGGCACCCCGAGTCCCATGGCGCGCCGCTGCGGCAGTCCGCGCAGTAGTACCACTCCCCTTGGGGTCGAGTGGCTTGGGCGTAATAGGACGTAGCCTGTGCCGACTGTCCCGATCATGCAGCAATGGCTAAAGGAACGCAGTCTCAAGTGGCCGGCGCACATCCTGTATCATCGGACCTGGCTAGTCGAGCGATATCTCCAGTGGCTGCAGAAGCAAGGGGTAATCGCATCGAACCCCTTTGCGGAACTGCATCGCCAGTACGGACCGCGCACCACGCCGATAGTACGGGCGCTGGTTAGCGAAGACAGCAACACGTTGGAGCAACTGCGTCAGCTTCCTCCGTTCGGAAGCTTCCTCGGACGCGTGATGGAAGAGCACGTCGCGCGCATGCGCACGCTCGGATACGATCCCCTGCGCCATCATGCCCGCTTCGAGATACCAGCGGATGATCCCCAGTACCCGCCCGTCCCCGATCTTCTTCGAGAGTTTCTCCATCAGCAGATCGTGATTGACGCGGTCGAAGAATTTCTCCAAGTCCATGTCCACCACAATCCTGCGGCCTTCAGCGACGTACTGCTTGGCCGCTTTGACCGCTTGATGCGCGTTTCTCCCCGGTCGGAAGCCATAGCTCGACTCGGAGAACTCCGCCTCAAAGTTCGGTGAGAACACCTGATGCAACGCTTGCTGGATCATCCGATCCGTCAGCGTTGGAATACCGAGTGTTCTCGTTCCGCCTTGCGGCTTCTCAATATCCACCCGGCGCACTGCTTGGGGTACGTACGCCCCAGCCAGTAGCTTGGCCTTGATCGTCGGCCAATGTAGCTTGAGGTGATCTTTGAACTCGGCGATGCCGATGCCGTCGACGCCAGCCGCGCCTTTGTTCTCGACCACCCGCTGATACGCGAGCTTCAGGTTGTCGCGTTCGCACACGGCCTCCATCAGTCCGCTTTCCTGCTTCAACTCCGCTTTCGTCCGCAGACGGGTCGTCACGTCAGCCTCGGCGCCCAGCGCGGCTCCGTCGGCGTTCCGCGCCAACGCTTGCGTTCGGGTATTCACTTGCCGTGGGTCTTCTGCCTTCATCGACTGTCCATGTGTTCCCGCCGCCTACTTGCGGCATTCCATGTTCGGCCCTTCGGCTCGTCCTGACGCCTACTATTGCCTCTGCTGACTTCTGCATAAGCCTCCCGACACCTTTCGATGCCGGTAGCACAGAGGTTACCCTCGGCACCCATGCAGATCTCCCCGGGTATGACGCACCCACCTTCACGCTTATACCTGTCGGATATACGTCGCAGCGTTCTGTACAAGTTTCGGGCTTCAACGATATTCGCCGCCTTGCCCCGCCGTAACGCCTCCTATCCGCTTCCTGTTCGTCAGGCCAGCGCTTTGCCTTCAGCTTCCTCCAGATTCGCAGTCACCCGCGACACCCTTGCCGTTCGGCTAACTCTTCCCCTTGTCAGGCGAGTACAGGAATTACACCTCCAAATGAGTGCGCCCTGCCGGGCGCACAAAAAAAGGCCCAGGACAGCTTGGTCCTGGGCCTATGCCTATGCACCGAAAGCAAATCTGGGATTAACTTCGGGCGCATTGTGACATACAGAGAACGGTCCTCGATCGCTTGTTCGTGTGATTAGAGAAAACCTCAGAAGGCAAACTCACCAAATAGAAAGAACATATTGTTACGGGAGGCATTCGTTCCAGAACCGTCGTAGTTCGTACGAGCGCCATTGAACTTATTATAGAGTGTGTACTGCAGGCCAAGCTTGGCGAATTCTCGTGGCAGATAATCAGCCTCAAGTATGAAACCATTGCTATTCGGGCTGCCTGTGTTGCTCCCAGTAATCAGGCCAGGAGCGTAAAGCACGCTGTCTGTATCCCCAGTCGTGGAAAAATAGGCGACTGTCCCACCAATTTTATTCTTGTAGTAATAATTCAAATTCGTTCTAAATGTGTTCAGGGAACCTGACGGGTTAGCCGTATTTCCCAGAGGAAAACTAGCATCCCATCGCCGTTTTTCATGAATATAGGTGGTCGCCAATGACACTGTATGGATTCCGCCGATATATTGGTATTGAGCATCGAAGGCTGTATCTGTAAACCTGTCGGTGGGTCCGCTAGTAAATCCTCCAGGAAAAATATTGGCTACGATGCCATAAGCACCCACCGATATATTGTGTGCTCCCCACTCTCGCTGCAGGGCAAGCCGCCAATATGGGGCAGTGCCGTCCACCACCGTGCTAGGAGGGGTACTTCCGGCACCCAATGGGTGTGCAATACCATTCAATGTAGAACGATAGGCGGTGGCTTCGACATATAGCAGATCATTCCAGTATACATAGGCGCCGATTCCACCTACTTGCGTAGACAAAGCCCCGATTTTCGTACTTGCTGCAGGGGTGGTTATGGCTGCACTTGAACCGTTATATGGAAAACTCCATGCCGGAGTACTGTTCCAAACGTCCTGCTGTGTTGGATTGTTATTGACCGTAAGGCCATAAATGAGAGATCTGTTGCCTGCCAGGGTAGTATCGTTTGCATAACGGAGATCTGAATTGTCAAGGAAGACCGTGTTTGATGACCCAAAGTAGCTCACCTGTATCATTGCGCCTATGTGATCGTAAATCTTGCCTCCATAGTACAGATTCAATTGCTCCGGCAAGACTGTTTTATCGGTTGAATTCTTCCCCTGACTATGATCAAAAGGGGCTACTCCGTTGGTCAACCCTTTAGCATCTGTGTGAGATAACAGAACTCTGGCACTCACGGGGACGAAATACTTAGGCGTATCCTGGCTCAATACATAACCATTGAGCTTGAACGCGCGACCCAGCGGCGTCAACTCGGGGAATACGGTATGACAGTCGCTGCAGGACATCCCTGTCTGCCGTGCAAAACTCGACAATGCGTAGCTTTTGCCGAAAGGTAAGATCAGCAACAACCCAACCACACCTAGCATGATAGAAAATTTCCGTCGCACGTTCATTATTTTCCCCTTAGTGAAAATCAAAGATGTCAATGCAGATGTCTATGTCTTAGCTATATATCAGGTAAGGTCTAGGAGGGTGTTGACTTGGGTCAAAAGCTCGGTCCTAGACTGGACGTTCAGCTTGAGGCGCGTAACGTGGGTTTCGGGTGAGGCGGCGCAGCAGTTCGGGTTGTAGATGCATTCCGGCGGGGTGTTTTTTGTTCTTTTCTACACGCGAACGGGCTACGTGAGGGACTGCAACGCATGGCGGGCCGTGCGGGATGTTGCCGAAGATACCGGCCATCACTTGCCGATTGTAGGGTCGGCCTTAGCGGTGGCTGCTGCGTCGCCGTCTCGTGGTATCGCCACAATGGTGTTAGCTGCGTGCTGCTGTCGCTTGAATCATTTCGAGAATATCGGCGCCCTTCTTGTGGCCCGCTGCCTTGAGAATGTAATCAGTAATTTCTTGCATCGGGTCTCGCAGACGCTCAACGTCCGTTACGATGTAGCCGGCTGTCACATCGTTGGTCATCTTATGGTTTAGTAGCCGCTTCAATACGTATGCGGGAATCTCGAGGCGTTCGGCAATAGTTGCGAATGTACGTCGTAGATCATGCAGGGTGAAACTGACCTTGAGCGTATCTGAAATTTTGTGTGGGAGGTCATATCATCTCAACTAAAAAAGAAATGAATGACCGACAACACCAAGGCCTACAAGCCCAGGCAGCGCAAATCGAAGGGCCCGTTTTCCGATGACCTGCTGGACCAATTGCTCGATCAGGTGAAAGGCCGTGATGCCGAAAGCCTGCTGGTGAATCTGGGCTGGTTGGGCAACTCAAGAAGCAACTGGCCGAGCGCATGCTGAGCGCGGAGCTGAACCATCACCTGGCGACCGAGCGTGCTGCGGGCGAGGAATCCGGCAATCACCGCAACGGCAGCAGCGCCAAGACCGTGCTTACCCCCAATGGGCCGCTGCCCCTGGATATCCCCCGTGACCGGCTCGCCAGCTTTGATCCGGTGCTGGTGGCCAAGCACCAAAGACGGCTGCCCGGGTTCGATGATCATGTCATCGGCATGTACGCGCGCGGCATGACGATGCGCGAGATTCGCGGCCACCTGCTGGAGCTCTACGGGCTGGAAGTTTCCCCCGAGCTGATTTCCACCATCACCGACGAGGTGCTCACCGAGGTGGCCGAGTGGCAGGCACGCCCGCTCGATGCGATGTACCCCATCATTTATTTCGACGCGTTGCGCCTGAAGATCCGCGACGAAGGCGCGGTCAAGAACAAGGCCGTGTACCTGGCCCTGGGCATCGACGCCACCGGCCGCAAGGAGGTCTTGGGGCTGTGGATCGAGCAGACCGAGGGCGCCAAGTTCTGGCTCAAGGTGTTCAATGACCTGAAAAACCGCGGCGTCGCCGACGTGCTGATCGCCGTGGTCGATGGCCTCAGAGGTTTCCCCGAAGCGATCGAAGCGACCTTCCCGCAAGCGCAGATTCAAACCTGCATCGTGCATCTGATTCGCAACTCCCTGAGCTATGTGGCCTGGAAGGTGTCGGCGCGCGTTTAAAATTGACCAGCTCTGCGCGTTGAATTTTGACCAGGGGCTTTTGCCCGCCCGCGATGGGCTGGCTTGTGGATAAGTGTACCGTATTCGCTGGTTTTGACGTCCTCCCGTAGTTGTCGTTTCTCTTCTCGCGCGACCATGTACGTTCTGGCGGCGCGGGGGAAGCCGCGAAGGGCGTAGCCCGAAGCGGATTTCCCCGCGCGGCGACCGATTAGAATGGCTCTTCCTTCCCTGCTGTCTTGCGCCTGCTCTGCTCCCGGGCCTTGATGCGCGATTTCGCCGTTGCGCTGCTGTGGTGGAACCGATAGGACTCGTTGCCCGTCTCCACGATGTGGCAGTGATGCGTCAGGCGATCAAGCAGCGCGGTCGTCATCTTGGCATCGCCAAAGACGCTCGGCCATTCGGCAAAGGTGAGGTTGGTCGTGATCATCACGCTGGTGTGCTCGTAGAGTTTGGATAGCAGGTGAAATAGCAACGCGCCGCCTGACTGGCTGAAGGGCAGGTAGCCCAACTCATCGAGGATGACCAGATCCAGGCGCATCAGGGCGAACGCCAGCCGGCCGGCCTTGCCGGCTGCTTTCTCCTGCTCCAGCAAATTGGCTAGATCGACGGTCGAGTAAAAGCGCACCCGTTTGCTGTGCTGGGTGATGCCGGACACTCCCAGCGCCGTGGCCAAATGGGTCTTGCCGGTGCCCGTGCCGCCGATGAACACGACGTTGTGGGCGGCCTCGGTGAAGGAGAGGCCGGCCAGTTCAGTAATCAGGCTGTGATCCACCTTGGACTGCTCGAAGTCGAAACCGGCCAGGTCGCGATGCACCGGGAACTTGGCGGTGTGCATCTGGTAGCGGATCGAGCGCATAGCTCGGTCGGTATGCTCCGATTCGAGCAGATGTTCAATCAGCCAGCGGGAGGATTCGACGGCTGCCTGCGTCCCCTGTCCAATGATCTCCTCCCAGGCGCCGACCATCCCATGCAAGCGCAATGCTTTGAGTTCCGCGGCAACGTCACGCATCGCTCACCTCCTCGCGCAGGCCGTCGTAGCGGCCGGTATCGGCAATGGGCGGCTCGGAGACCTCCAAGTGGGTTTCCACCCGCTCCGGCGGCGGCGCCGCTTTGAGGCGATTGAGCACGTTCTCGATGTGCTCGACGCTCGGGTTGCCTGATTCGAGCACCAGTTCCACGGCAACCAGGACCGCTTCCAGCCCGTATTGCGGCACGGCGGCCAGCACCTTCGCCATCACGCGATCACCGCCTTCGTGCCTGAGCAGCAGGCCGCGTAGGCGCTGCAGCGGCTCGGGCATATCGGCAAACGGCGCGCCGTTTCGAAGTGCCCCTGGCTTTCGCTGGATCAGCGGGATGTAATGCTGCCAGTCGTAGCGAGTCTGGTTACGCTCGAAACTGCGCGGGTGGCTCGCCACGACGGCGTCGTGAGCGGCGAAGTCGATGCGCTCCGGGTAGATCCGAATGCTGACCATCTGGCCTACCAACTCGCACGGCACCGAGTAGCGGTTACGATCTTCGATAACCAGGCAGGTACTCGATACCTTGCCCATGGTCTCGACGTAGCCGTCAAACGGCGTGACCATCGGCATCAGGCTGGGCTGCTCGTGTTCGAGCATCTCGGCAATGCTCAGGTCCTCGTATTCGGCGTGGCGCAGTTCCTGCCATAGCGCCCGGCAGCGCGCGAGCAGCCAGAGGTTGAGTTCAGCGTAGGAGCCGAATCGCTCCTTGCCGGCCTCCTGCCAGATGCGCCGGCGGCTGTCCTGCACGTTCTTCTCGACGACGCCTTTCTCCCAACCGCTGGCGACATTGCAGAAGTCGGTATCAAACAGGTAGTGCGAGGCCATGGCGGCAAAGCGCGTGTTGACGATGCGCGCCTTGCCCTTCTTGACCTTGTCGACGGCGGTCTTCATGTTGTCGTAGATGCCGCGTCGCGCTATCCCGCCCAGAGCGGTAAATGCCCGCGTATGGGCGTCGAACAGCATCTCATGGCTCTGCGTCGGGTACGCCTGCAGGACAAAGGCGCGGCTGGCGCACAGCTTCAGGTGGGCAGCCATGACCTTGCGCCAGACACCGCCGATCACCAGATGCTCTTCGCTCCAGTCGAACTGGAAGGCTTCACCCAGCTCGAACTTCAGCGGGACAAAGGCTTTGACGAGCGCCTCGCCGCCATTCGCGCGCCAGCGCCGGATGAATTCGGTGACCCGGCTGTAGTCACCAGGAAAGCCAGCCGCCTTCAGCTCAGCGTGCAGTTTCAGCGCACTGCGCCGATCCCGCTTCGGCCTGCGCGCGTCCGTCTCCAGCGCCTTGGTGAGCAGCGCCGCGTACGAAGCTATCTTGGTTTGCCCCTCGCGTCGCCGGTATTTCGGCTCAACACCTTCGCCCGCCTTGAGCCAAGTCTTCACAGTGTTTCGCGCAAACCCCGTCTTGCGCGCAATCTCAGACAGCGACAAGCCATCCCGGAAATACAACCGCCTCAATCTTCCCAATTTCTCCATGGTGATCATCCTTTCTGTTCCTGCCTATAAATTAGGCAGGATAGGCTGAACACCCTGGTCAATTTTGAACGCGCAGATCCTCGTTCAAATGGTCAATTTACGTCGCGCGCCAACACGGTTGCTCAATTGGGGTCTGGCGATCGGCCCCGGCACGCGCAACGTGGTCCAGTGGCAACTGCAGAACCGGCCGCACCCCGAGCAGGGCTACCGCGCCTGCCTCGGACTGCTCAACCTCGCCAAGCGCTACGGCGAGTCGCGTCTGGAGGCCGCTTGTTGCCGGGCCCTGGCCATCGGCCCACCGACCCGCAAACGCATTGTGTCGATCCTCGAGACCAAGCTTGACCAGCACCCGGAGCTGTTTCCCACCACGGCACCGGTGGCGCCCCCGAAACCGGTCCACGCCAACCTGCGCGGCTCCGAATACTTCCGTTGCACCATCACCGACACTGGAGAACCTGAACCGTGCTTATCCAACCCACTCTCGATACACTGAACCAATTGAAGCTCCACGGTATGGCCACCGCGCTCTGCGAGCAGATGACCCAAACCAGCGCCCAGAGCCTCACATTCGAAGATCGCCTCGGCCTGCTGGTCGAGCGCGAGATCACCTACCGCGAGAACCGGCGACTCACTCGCCTGCTGCAACTCGCGCAGCTCAAGGAACGCGCTGCCTTCGAGGACTTGGATTTCCGCGCTCGCCGCGGTCTTGACCGTGCGCAACTGACAAGCTTGAGCTCTTGCGACTGGATACGTCGCCATCAGAATCTTCTCATCCATGGTGCTACCGGCTGTGGCAAGACGTTTCTGGGTTGCGCGCTCGCACATCAAGCTTGCCGCCAAGGCCTGTCCGCGCTCTACCTGCGCGCCCCGCGCTTGTTCGATGAACTCAGCCTCTGTCACGCCGATGGCAGCTTCCGCAAGCGCCTGGCCGCCATCGCCAAGGTGGACCTCGTGGTGATCGATGATTTCGCGATCGCCCCCATCGGTCCGCGCGAGCGCACCGATCTGCTCGAACTGCTCGACGATCGCGTCGGCACGCGCTCCACGCTCTTCACCAGCCAACTGCCCATCGAGCATTGGCACGAGTACATCGGCGACCCGACCCTCGCCGACGCAATTCTTGATCGCCTTTTACACAGCGCACACAAGATTCACCTCGAAGGAGAGTCAATGCGCAAGCGGGCGGCCAACAACAAAACCGGCACCCCAAGCAAAACAACGTCGGTGCCATGAACGCGGGTTACCCACAGGCGACCGCTCGCCAGCGTAAGAGGCGCGCTCGCGTCCGCATGTGGATAACCCTGGACTATCGATGAGATCGTGCAAAAAACACCCGGCCCACGAGAAATAAATTGACCCAACGTGACCGACCAATGTATAAAACCCAAACAGCGCTGACCCGCCATTCACGCCGGTCACGTTCGGCCGGAATCTCCGGTCACGTTCGACCGGAATCGTCGGTCATCTTGAGCGGAATACGCAATTGGAGCGAAGGCCGCATCCCTTCCGTCATCGGCGAGACGGATCGCGGGGCATTTCCGCCCTCCATGTGATCTGCCAGCGCGTCCGATGTAACGTCCCGATTAGCATGTCCAGGCATCTATTGACGGAGGAGCGGCCATGCCGATAGTCAAAGTCACCGATCTAGCCTATGTACGGCTGCAATCGCCCGATCTCGACCAGGCTGAGGAATTCCTTACCAACTTCGGCATGACGCGCGCGGCGCGCACGCAGACCGCTCTGTACATGCGTGGCACCGACCCGCAGCACCATATTCACGTCACGCATCTCGGGGAACCAAAATTCATCGGCTTGGCGTTCTTCGTCAAGACTGAGGCTGATCTGAAGAGATTCGCCAGGGCCCCCGGCGCAAGCGGTGTGGAGAAAATCGACGAGCCGGGTGGTGGCAAGCGCGTTCGCATCATCGATCCTCACGGCTACCAGATGGAAGTGGTCTGGGGCATGAAGCAGTTAAAGCCGCTGAAGACGCGCGAGAACGTCCTCAACTGGGGCGACAAAAAGATTCGTCGCGCGGGCGAGCTTATGCGACTGGCGCGCGGTCCTTCGCAGGTGAAGCGTGTTGCCCACGCTGTCATCATGACGCAGCAGGCCACGGATAAGATCAAGTGGTACCGCGAAATGTTCGGCCTCGTGCTGTCGGACGAAGTCTATGCCGGATCGAAGGACAATGTGATCTTTTCATTCAACCGCTGCGACCGCGGCGAAACCTACGTTGATCACCACACACTTCTCTGCATCGAGGGGCCGAAGGTCGGGCTCAATCACGTTTCGTTCGAAGTGCAGAATTTCGACGACGTTATGCTGGGCCACGAGCATTTGAAGGGAGCGAACAAGTACAAGCACGTTTGGGGCATCGGCCGGCATGTGCTCGGCAGTCAGATCTTCGACTACTGGCAGGATCCATGGAACCGCGTGCACGAACACTGGACCGACACTGACATGCTCAACATCCACTACAAGTCAAAGCGCGTTCCGGCCGAGGAAGGCCTTAGTTCGCAGTGGGGCAACCCGGTGCCGCATGAATTGACAGTGCACGCGACACCGTAGGTCGCAAAGCGCACGCGAACCTAGGCAAACCACGTCATGTTGGGCTTTTGTCAATGTGGAGATAATTTATATGTCCTCAGCAAATGTAATCTCGACATCGGAATTGTTTGACGAAGACGGCCTTATCCGCGACTTCGCGTCTTGGTCGGAATCACTTGGTGAGGTGCTCGCGCAGGACACCGGAATCGGCCAACTCACCGAATCGCATTGGAAGGTCATCCGCGCCATGCGCGAGCATTATGCGAAAGTCGGAGGCGCGCTCTCCATGCACCGGATCTGCCGTGATGCGGGGATAGAGCGGCAGCAGGTGAATGAGCTCTTTGGCTACTGCCTTGTTGCCTGGCGTGTGGCCGGATTGCCAAACCCGGGGGAAGAGGCCAAGGCATATCTAAGCGGCATGTGAACAGTCGCGCGCGGGGCGCACCCCGCTACGCGCGCCCAGCCGTTTCGTTGCCCAAGCAAGGGCTCAACCGGCGCGCCAGCCTTACCGATTTCAGCACACCGAAATTCCGAAGTCGCAGCGCATCTCTGCATGTACCTGCA
>VFSW01010028.1_pt1 | contig 13466 bp, 12 predicted proteins | sample 5358111 | NCBI WGS metagenome assembly VFSW01 (sample SAMN11554181, study PRJNA540505) | mine drainage metagenome | isolation source: sediment from site ElyBrook_90M | place: USA: Ely Copper Mine, Vershire, VT | collected 2017 | reverse complement strand
GTTTGCAGCAACAGCGCCAACGGCGCGCCCGATACCAGCATGGGGCGCAGCCCCAGGATGACCGAAGCAGAGAAGCTCAAGGGCTGAGAGCACGACCGATAACGCTTAAATCGCTACAAAACGCCGCCCAATCGCGTCGATTCAACCGCAAAATCGTCCCCGAATCCGCCACATTCGGCCACGAAATCGCGCCAAACGCTCCACAAGTCCTTTAGAAAGTAATTTTTAGCGGTAACTCCTTTAGAATGGAATATTTGCAGACCCAAACCCCCTGCAAACCAAAGATTCAAAAAGAGTTCCGTCCAGAGATACCCCAGGGGGGTGGGGGGGGGGTAACAAGGACCATCGGAAGCTGTTCCCGACCGCGCATCGTCTTGCTTACGCGTAGCGTCTCTGGTGCCACTGCCACGCGCTGGCAATAATTGCATCCAGCTCGGCGAACTTCGGCTGCCAGCCAAGCTCATTCTTGATCTTCTCCGAGCTGGCCACCAGCACCGCCGGATCGCCTGCCCGACGCGGACACGCCTCCACGGCAATCTCCTTTCCGGTCACGCGGCAGACCGAGTCGATCACCTCGCGCACGGTGAACCCCTGCCCATTGCCGATGTTGTAGATCGCACGGTCCTGCGTCTTCAACGCTGCAAGAGCCAGCAAGTGAGCATCCGCCAGGTCCTGCACATGGATGTAGTCGCGGATGCACGTCCCATCGTGCGTCGGGTAGTCGTCGCCAAAGATCTTGATGCTCTTGCGTCGCCCCAGCGCCACATCCAACACCAGCGGGATCAGGTGAGACTCCGGCTCATGCGCCTCGCCGTAGCCCTCCATCGCGCCCGCCACGTTGAAGTAGCGCAGGCTCGCATAGCGCAGCCCATGGATGCGGTTGAACCAGCCCAGCATCTGCTCCACCAGCAGTTTGCTCTCGCCGTAGGCGTTGGTCGGCTTCAGCTTTGCGTCTTCCAGAATCGGCGTCGTCACTGGCTCGCCATAGCAGGCCGCCGTCGAGCTGAACACCAGCCGATCCTGCCCGGTGGCCAGCATCGCCTCCAGCAGCGTCAGGGTCCCCACCGTGTTGTTGCGAAAATAAATCTCTGGCTTCGTCATGCTTTCGCCCGCCTCAATCAGCGCGGCAAAGTGCATGACTCCATCGAATCGCCCAGCGGTCAGCGTCTTCTCCAGCAGCGACCGGTCGGCCAGATCGCCCTCGACGAACTCGGCTGCGGCTGGCAGTGCGGCACGTTTGCCGTGGCACAGGTTGTCGTAGATCGTCACGGCGTCGCCGCCAGCCAACAGAAGTCTCGCTACAATCCCGCCGATATATCCTGCACCACCTGTTACCAGAATCCTCATCGTCTCTCCCTGAACATCGTTTGAAGCTACAACCAAAGTATAGGGATTTCCGAGCGAACGAGTGATTCCCCAAATATCAGGGTTGAAGGAAGATAGCGGAGAGACCCGCAACGGAAGAGGAAGAAGAAACCGCGCACCAAAACAATACAGCCCTACCGTCGAATTCCGCATCAAATGAGTAACAAGCACGAAAAGGGCCTTTATATCCAGGTTTTATAGCACTTTATATACTGTTTCAGGTTCCATCCGATTCAAATAAGTACCATTTAACGTGCACTTTATTGCCTCGGCCTCGCACAGTGCGGCATACTTAAGCGTGTTCCGACGCACCCTTTCAGAACAGCCGATAGAAGGATCGTCCAGACTATGGCATTACCACTTCAAAGCTCGGAACACGACCAACCAAAGAGCATGCAGTTTGCCCATTTTGGCGTTCTCGATGCTGGGAGCCAGAGCAAGGGGTCGTTGTTTACGTCGCTGGCGATCAACCTCCTCGTTGCGCTCGTTGTCATCGTCGTCGGGGCCGCGGCCAGGCAGACGATGAACAAGAGGGCCCAACTCACCAAACTCACCGAACCAGTGATTAAGAAGAAGGTCGAGCCGGTCAAGCCGAAGGTTATTCCTCCCAAGCCGAAGCTTCCCGATATCGTAAAGGTCGAGCAACCCAAAATTCTCCTTCCGCAGAAGATCAAGCTTCCGGAGTTGCCGAAGCAGCCAATCGTCAAGATGGAAGCGCCCAAGCCGGTCATGCTTCCGCCCGCGCCCAAGCAAGTCATCGCCATGGCGGCACCGAAGGCGGTCAGCTTCGCCCATCCCCAGGCCGCATCGGTTGTAAACAACGACGAACATCCAACAGCGGTAAGGTTGGGAAATTCGACCAGCCCCATCAAAAACCTCAAAGGCCCCGCAGTCGCCACACCAGTCAATCTCATGGCAGGAATGCCGGGGATGAACTCCGCGAACACGGGGAACGGCCCGCGCTCGACCAAGGTTGTCCTGGGCAATGGCAGTCCGGGAGGCACCAGCATCCGGGGTAACGGCGTGGTCGCGGTCGCTGGGATACCGCACGGCGTTTCCGGAGCCACTGGAACCAGTCGCGTCGTGGGCCAGGTCAACCTTGGTCAGGTTGCGCTACCGTCCACGCCCAGGCCCTCCGCACCCACCGCAGCCGCCCAGCGGACAGCACCCAAGGTCCTCTACAAGCCAAAACCGGTGTACACCGCCGAGGCGCGTCAGTTGCATATCGAAGGCACCGTCACCCTTCGCATCCGGGTCCAGACAAATGGCTCGGTCGAAGTCATAGGCGTCATCAGCGGACTTGGACACGGACTCAACGAGTCCGCCGAACATGCCATACTGGCAACAAAGTTTGAGCCTGCAACCGATGTGTCCGGTCATCCCATCGTATGGGATGGTGTTGTCAATGTTGCGTTCCAACTCGCGGGGTAGCAGCTCACTCCGCGCAGCTTGGCATGTCGCCCGTATCTTTTGTGTCAATTTTCTTTCAACTTCATCGCTTCACAAACACGCGCTTCACGAATAGGCTGAGTCTAGTTACAAATGACGACCTCGAGGTCGCCACAGGGAGCCGCAAATCATGATTCTCCGTTCAAGATCCTTCGCCGGTGCGACGCTTGCGCTTCTCCTCGCAACTGCTCTTCCCGCCGCAGCCGGAGTGGGACTGCCCTTCTTCGGAAAGAAGAAGCCGACGCAGGACTTCATGCCCGGACGCACGCCCACCGCCGCTCAGAACGCCCTCATCGACAAAGCGATCGCTCGCGAGAAGGTCGTGATCGCAACGGTCAAGGAACGCGCCCCCCTGGTCGAGACATACATCCAGAACATGAAGCCGGATCCAGTGATGCTTCAGGTGCCGGAGTCAGACCTACACTTCCTCGCCCGCGTAGACTTCGGCAAAGTCATCAACGACAAGACCTACAAAGACAACAAGGGGAACTTTCAAGCCAAAAAAAGTCGCTTCGGGGCCTTCACGAGTTCTCTCGCAGCCATCACTGGCATATCCAACAGCCTGCGTCTCACCTTCCATGAGTCCGGATTCGTCCAAATGCTCCTCATGGACTCCAACAGCTTCGACCGCCAGCACTACACCTTTACCTTTATCCGCAATGAGTTCCTCGGCAACGTCCCCACTGCCGTCTTCGACGTATCCCCGATCAGCGGAAAAAGGGAGTACGGACGCTTCTTCGGACGCATCTGGATCGAGACCGGCGACGGTAATGTGGTCCGCTTCAACGGCGACTTCGCCGGCTCCATCAAGAGCATCCGGGAGTTCTATCACTTCGACAGTTGGCGCACCAACATCCAGCCAGGCCTCTGGCTCCCCACCGCATTCTATGTCGAGGAGAGCGACCCCAAGAGCACCAGCAGTACCCTCAAATTCAAAGCCATCAACTACATCTGGGGATACGCCCTCAAGGTTCCAGAGACCGACGCAGAGAATACCTCGCTCAGCGTAGTCAGCGCCCAGGATGTCTCCAACGATGCCCCCGACCTCAGCCCCCTGGGAGCGCAGCGAGAGTGGGTGCAGCAGGCTGAGGACAACGTCATCGAGCGCCTCTTTCAGGCCGGACTGCTCGATGCCCCCAGCGACTTCGACAAAACCCTCGAAGCACTCGCCAACAATATCCTCGTCTACAACAATATTCAGGTCAGCCGACCGATCCGTGTGCGCACCCTGCTCTCTGAACCGCTCGAATCCCTCGCCGTCGGCAATACCATCATCCTCTCCAAGGGCCTCATCGACACCACCAGCGTCGTCACCGCCGATGGGGCACAGCAGATGGGCAACCTCAATGCCATCCTCGCCTTCCAGTTGGCCCACATCATCCTCGGCCATCGCCTGGACACCAAATACGCCTTCAACGATCGCCTGCTCTTCCCCTCCAACTCTGTCTTCCAGCGCATCCCCATGCACCATACCGCCGCGGACAATGCCGAAGCCGCCAAAGAAGCCATGAAGCTGTTGAGCGCCAAAGAACTCGCTGGCGGCCAACAATACTTTGGCCTCTATCTGGAGCAACTCCAGCAGCGAGTAAAGGCACTGCCCACGCTCAATCAGCCGCTGATCGGCGACGCCCTCGTCAAAAGCGATACCGACAGCTCCTTCTGGATGGAGGCCATGGTCCCCAAGGGCATCAAGCTCGACATGAAGAACCTCACCCAGCAGGCCGCAATGCCACTCGGCAGCTTCCTGCGCTTCGACCCCTGGACCGATCAGCTCGACCAGATGCACTTCAGCTTCGAGCCAATCCTCAGCGAACGGGACAAGATGCCCTTCGAAATCGCGCCCGTCTACCTGAAGCTCACCTACTTCAGCGCTCCCACGCCTCCGGCCGCAACACCAGCGACCGCGCCAGCAACGGCCCCGACAAACCCGCAGCCGCCCACGGCAGCTCCAGCGGCTCAGCAAACGGCCCCAGCGCCTGCTACAACGCCATAATCGTGTTTACCGGGCTACGTTACACCCTGATGCGTCCTGCCGAAGGTTTACACGCACGCAACGACTATGTGTACCGCATAGAGCATGGCAGAACTTTCTCCAGGAGGTGGATGGAATGCGGAAAACCCTAATACTAATCGGCGCATTTGCATCGTTGCTCTCCCTCGCCTCCATTGCGAGGGCACAAGCGCTGCCAGTTGTCGCGGACAGCAATAAGCAGCTTGGGTTTGAAGTCTCCTATGCCAGACCGGACTTCTGGGTTCCACCATCCGGAGATCCACAGTATTCCAGACAATATATTCTTGGAGTCTCGGGCTTTGGGGACTACAACTTCACCGCCCGCTACGGAGTGGAAGGCGAATATCACTGCATCTGTCTCGTCACCTCCCTCGACCGCGCCGAGATGACCTACCTTGTCGGCCCCAGAATCATGTTTCCCCACGGTCGATACACTCCGTACGTGAAGGCCATGGCAGGATTCAGAGATCTTTACATTCAGGAGTGGCAGGACAACATCGGAATCCCCAGAGGGATGGGGTCCGCCTACGCTCTTGGCCTTGGACTCGACTATCAGATCAGACCGACGTTGAACCTCCGCATCCTCGAGGTCGAAGTCCAAAAATGGCCTACCTACAGCACCAACGGCATCAATCCCGTCGTAATCTCCACCGGATTTGCCTATCGCTTCCTCCGCTGAGGACCGCACTCTTCCTGGACCCCATGCCCGTCCAATCGAGAGCGATATAATCGCCTCGTTGCCTTTAAGCTGCCCGCACCATCGGAGTCCCTTGTGATCGGACGACTGGCCTTTGCGTTTCTGCTCGGCGGAGCTTCCATCCTCCATGCTCAGGCCACTGCAACCGCCTCCCGCGCGGGCGACCTTCAGGTCGGCGTCGGCTACACCTTCGCCAAACCCGACTACGGCCAGCAGGCCTTCCAGGGATTCACCGCCTACGCGGACTTCGACTTTAGACCGCATCTCGGTCTGGAAGCCGAGTTTCATCAGGTAGGCAGCACCACAGGAGATCAGTCCTATCAGCGCACCTACGAGATCGGAGGTCGCTACTTCCGCACCTATGGCTCCCTCGTCCCGTATCTCAAGGCAATGGTCGGGCGCGGCGACTTCAACTATCCCTACGGATTTACCGACCTTGCCTACACCCTCTTCGCGGGCGGCGCTGGAGTGGACTACAAGCTCGGCCCCCACCTGCGCCTTCGTGGCGAATACGAGTACCAGAGGTGGTTCGGCTTCTCCAATGGGTCGCTGGCCCCACAGCTCGTCACCTTCGGCGTCGCCTATCGCTTCGCCGGAAAATCCAGATACAAATAGCCCCCGCAACAGCAAACTCCTGAAGACAGACGCCCCTCCGTCCACAGCCACCCGCCAACTGCAACCCCAAGGAACACTCCCATTGGGAAATGACATTTTTACTATTTTCGCTTGACGCCAATCCAATTTCACTCTAGGCTAAGTGTGTGGCTAGACTCCCTTCGGGTCGAGTCAGTCACAACGAAGTCCACCCACTTCGTTGCTTTACCGGAATACCCACGCAACAGCCCCCACCGCGCTGCGTGGGTTTCCTCTTTAAAACAGCAATCAATCCGCGGAAATGCTATTTGCCCAGCATCTTGCGCGCCGTCTCAATTCCATATACGGGCAGAGCACTGTCCGGCAGCAGTCCAATTTGCTTCAGCACCGAACCCTGGTCCCAGTAGATATGTTCGTGTGCCAGCTTCCCTTCGCGGAACCCGACGATAGCGACCAGTGGCACCTCCACATACCGCCCCGTCGGAGCCACTCCCGGCAGAATCCAGGGCATCTCCACCGTATGTGTGAAGGAGATGACCATCTCATCCACGAGCTGGCTCTCGCCGACCGTGCGCGAGAGGTTCGTCAGTTTGAAGTCGGGCGGCATACAGGGGATGAAGTCCTTGCCATAGAAGGCGCGGAGTGCGCTCTTGCCCCGCCCGCCCGTCATCACCGGAACATGGTTGACAGAGGCGTCCTCCACCATGGTGGCCAGCGTAGCCTCCAAGTCCGGTTCAGCAAACTCATACTTCGTGTGCTCATCCCACAGGGCTTCCAGGTCGTATTTTGGCATGGGCGGATTATACAGAGCCAATCTGACCTTGACGAAGTCCTCCAGAACCGCTACTCTCTATTCATGGATGTGACCCGCACCACCGTATGCATGTGTAGCTGTTGCCTGTGTTGTATGGGCAAGAGCCGCTGCTGCGCTGGTGCATCCTCCTGCTAGGCGATTTCTAGAAACACCCAAGCCTTAGACATTCAGGAGCCCACGTATCGGCGCACAGCGCAGACCGTGGGCTTTTCCTTGCGCACCAGAAAATGCGCCCCAGACAAGACAGATCGGCCAACCAGCCCCCAGGAGATTTTTCATGGCAACCCCGAACGAGAATCGTACCGCCCAGCCCAGTTCCAGCCACAGGCTGCCCATCAACGTGGACCTGCTCGCCATCGGCATTGGTCTTGCGCTGGCCGTGCTCATCCGCCTCAACATTCTTCATCAGATCAGCTTCTAAGCCGGTTCCCGTTCACGCACCCAGAATCCTCAGACGCCAACCTATGTCCACGCACACCATTCCCATGCCCAGCCCCAACGAGATCCAGAGTAAGCCCGCGGCCCTGGCCGCCACGCTTCCCGGCGTCGCGCTGCTCTTCGCCATCGGTCTCCTCGGCAAGCTGCTGGAACACGGCACCGACGTCCTGCGCGCCCGACAGTATCTCTTCCTGCCGCAGATCGAGTACGTCCTCTGGGCCATCCTTCTCGGTCTTGTCATCGCGAACGTCTTCGGCGTCGCCGACCTCTTCCGCCCCGGCGTCGCTACCTACGAGCTTTGGCTCAAGCTCGGGATCGTTCTCGTCGGCGCGCGCTTCCTGCTTCAGGACGTCCTCCACATCGGCGGACTCTCCCTCTTGCTTGTCGCCATCGAGTTGGTCCTTTCGCTCTCCGTCATGACGTTGCTCGGCCACATCTTCCGTCTTCCGCCCAAACTCACCAGCCTGCTCGCCATCGGCTCGTCAATCTGCGGTGTCACCGCCATCATGGCCGCACAGGGAGCCATCGATCCCGACGAGGAGGACACCTCCACCGCCATCGCCGCCATCCTTACCCTCGGTGCCATCGCGCTGGTCACCTTCCCCGCCATCGGTCATCTGCTGCACATGGGCCAGCAGGCCTACGGAATGTGGGCTGGCCTCGCGGTGGACAATACCGCCGAATCCATCGTCACTGGTTCGCTCTACGGCCAGGATGCCGGTCGCTGGGCCGTCCTCGCCAAAACCGCGCGCTCCTCCTTCATCGGCTTCGTTGTGTTGGGCTACGCCGTCTACTGGGCCTCCAAAGGGAAGGCTGCCTCCGTCCAGCACAAGGGTCGCTTCCTCTGGATGAAGTTTCCCAAATTCATCCTCGGCTTTCTGGCCATCTCCTTCCTCGCCACCGGTGGGTTCTTCACCCACGTCCAGCTCGACAGCCTCTCCAACCTCTCCCGCTGGGCCTTTCTTCCCGCCTTCGCCGGCGTCGGACTGCGTACCAACCTCAAGGACCTCGTCGGCCAGGGATGGCGTCCTCTGGTCGTCGGAGTCCTCGGAGAGATCTTCATCGCACTCATCACCCTCGGCCTCGTCTATTGGAGCTACAACCACGGTGTCGCCCGATAACTCCAGGCCGTGACAAAGTTGCGCCCCTTCCATCGCTGTCTCATCGCGATGAGTCGGAGTCCACCCGTTGCGCAGATCGCGCCCGCCCAATCCCCACTACACCTGTCCTCCGGTTAGGTCGTATGCTGGTTGTATTCCTTTATCTGGAGATCTGCCGATGCACCGCACCGCCGTTTCGTTGATGCTTCTTGTAGCTTGCCTTGCGACCGTGAACACTCTTTCTGGAGCACAGGATCCTGCCACTGCAAAACCTTCCACGCCAGCCGCAATGGTTGAACCGACCTGGGTCACCCGCAGCAACCAGTACACCCAGATGCTGCTCGACGTGCAGACGGACCACTCGCCGGAGAGCGGATCGGCACAGGGCCTTGCCAGGTTCGACTCCTCGATCACCAACGCATCCCGCGCCGAGGAGATCGCCCAACGCCAGCAGTTGCAGGCCGTCCTTGCCAAACTCAAAAAGGTCGAAGCGAAGGAGAAGAACAGGGACGTGCGTGAGGACCTGGAAATTATTCAGAAAGCCTACGCCCTGCGGTTCCGCGAGGACGACTACCAGCTCGACCACAAGGTGCAGTTCATCGACGCAAGTCAGGCGGTGTATCTCGGCCTGCGCACCCTGCTCGACGACCAGGTGGCCGCGGACCGCCGACCCGCCGCCGTCGTCCGGCTGCGCAAGTACGCCGGAGTGGAGCCGGGATTCGAGCCATTCTCCAATGTCCTGAAGCAACGCATGATCGAGCAGATGGCCAAGCAAGGCGTGGTCTATCCCTCGACCGCCAGGATGGAAGCGGCGCTCACCCACGACAAGACTTACATCGACGACATGAGGGCCTTGTTCGTCAAGTACAAGATGACCGGCTGGGAGGGGCCCTTCGCCAAGCTACAGCAGGAGTTGGCGGACTACAACACCTGGATTCGGGCAACCGTGATGCCCAGGGCGCGGAACGTCTCGCATCTCTCCCCCGAGGAGTACGCTCTCAGTCTGGAAAACTATGGCATCGACCTTCCTCCAGCGCAACTCGCAACCCAGACACACCAGGCGTTCACTCAGGACCAGGCAGAGATGGCTCCGCTCGCAGCCCAGGTGGCAAAACAGCACGGCTGGAACCTGACCGACTATCGCGACGTGGTTCGCGAGTTGAAGAAGACCCAGATCGTCGGCGACGCTATCCTGCCGTTCTACCAGACAAGGCTGAAGACGGTCGAAGACATCCTCGTCGCAAAGGACCTGGTGACGCTGCCCGGTCGCGCAGCCGTCATCCGCCTCGCCACTGCGGCGGAGACCGCGCAGCAGCCCGCGCCGCACATGGTGCCCCCGCCATTCCTCCATAACACCGGGCAGACGGGCGAGTTTCTGCTGCCTCTGAATACTCCTTCAACCACCGACGATACGGCGGACAGGTACGACGACTTCACCTACGATGCGGCGTCCTGGTCGATCGTCGCACATGAACTCCGGCCCGGCGATGAGTTGCTATTCGACTCGATGCTGCTCCACGGCGTGAGCAAGGCGCGCTGGCTGTATACCTTCAACTCGACCAACGTTGAGGCCTGGGGATACTACTCGGAATGGGTCCTGCAACCCTACGAGCCAGTCGAAGGCCAACTGGTCACGCTGCAACTGCGGCTGCTCTGCGACGCGCGCGCGTTCCTCGAATCCGAACTCCAGTCCGGCAAGATTACGGCAAACGATGCGGAGAAGGTCCTCGAGAACGATGTCGTCCTCAGTCCGGCATTCGCTGGCAAAGAGGTCGCGCGGCTTTCCTACCTCTCGCCAGGAGAGACCGAGAGCTACTTCAACAGCTACACAAAGATGCTCCAACTGCGCAAGGACACCGAGAACGCGCTGGGGCCGAACTTCGATGCCAGGAAGTTTCACGACTTCGTGCTGGCCCAGGGTCTGCTTCCCCCAGACCTGCTCCGTCAAGCCGTAATGCAAGACTTCGTCCCGGCCCAGAAAAAGAAAAGCAGACACACCCCAAGATGAGTCTGCCTCTTATGCCCGCTCCATAACCGCCGCGAAGAATCCGTCGCACCCATGCACTCCAGGCAGCGTGCGCAGCGCTCCATCGCTCACCGCGGAATCCATCAGCGGGGCAGCCGTCCGCAGCACACCCGCATCGGCCAGCCCAGCAATCAGCGGCCCGACCGGAACCCGCCGCAGCCCAGCCTCGGACACAACCGCCTCCACCACGCGCTCATTCTCTTCCGGCTCCAGGGAGCAAGTGGAGTACACCAGTCGCCCGCCTGTAGCCAACCGCTGCACGGCCGCGCGGAGGATCGCCCGCTGCCGCGCCGCCTGCCGCGCCAGATCCTCCGCGCGCAGGCGATGGCGTATCTCGGGATTGCGCGCCAGCGTCCCCGTACCGCTGCACGGCACATCGCAGAGGATCAAGTCGAACTCCGCCTCGCGCTCCCTCTCGGCTACTCCTTCAACCTGGCCCCGGAGAGCGCCTTCCAGTCGGACCTTGAGCGCTGCCTCCTCAGCCGCAGCATCCACCACCCCGCAGCGCATTCGCTTGGCATAGGGAAAGCGCCGCAGCCGCGCCGACAACAGTGCCAGCCGCTTCGCGCTCACATCCGTCGCCAGAATCTCCGCGCCCTCCAACCGCAGCGCCAACATCAGGGCCTTGCCCCCCGGCGCGGCGCAACAGTCCCACACCCGCGCCACCCGGCCTGCAAGAACCGGCATCGCAGCCGCCGCAAGCTCTGCCACCAGCCGCGACCCATCGTCCATCTGCGGCACCGCTTCAGCAGGAGACCCATCCACCTCGACAAACAGTCCTCCAGAAACTGGCTCCCTCTGCCCGGACTCACAGATGGCCAGTGCAGCCTCGCGTCCGTACGCCGCCACCCAGCGCTCCACCAGCCACTGCGGATGTCCCAGCCGCTCGGCAAACGCCGCGGGCGACTCGAAGAGGCGCGTCCCTGGCTTCTGTGCCGCCGCCAGCTTGCGCAGCACCGCGTTCACCATTCCCGCGGCGTGTGGCTGCCCCGCTGCGCGACACAACTCCACGCTCTCGTTTAATACCGCATGGGCCGGAATCCGGTCCATCTGTAGCAGTTGAAACGCCCCCATACGCAGCGCCAGCGCAACCGGCTCCGCCAGCCGCTGATCGGGACGCGCCAGCAGCTTTGCCACCCGCGCGTCCAGCGCGATCTGCCAGCGCAGTACCCCCATCACCAGCGCAGTCGCCAGGTTGCGGTCCTCGGGCGAAAGCTCCTCCGTCCGCGACGAGTGCAGCAACTCATCGCTATGCCCCTTGCCCTCGCCCACCAGCGTCAGAATCTCGAATGCCACAGCCCGCGCCGCGCTGATCTTTGCCATCGCCTGCGCCGCCGAAGCCGTCGGCCCCGCCGATGCAGGCCGTGCCCCACTTCGCTTCATCGCCGTATGCACCCCATCGCGCTTCGCATCGCTCAGTCTCCCAACCTCTCCCCACTGCGTACCTGAAAGCCGCGCAGGAACTCCGCCGCGCTCATCCGCCGCTTCCCTTCCATCTGCACCTCGTCGAAGACCACCGCGCCGCGCCTGTTCTCTAGCGGCCCGCCGCATCCCGCCGCCATCTCGTCTCCGGTCACGCGCAAAACTCCAGCCTCAATCCCCTCGTCCGCACTCAGATGCATCCGGTGCACAATCAGCTTCTTCCCGCGCAGCCGCGTATGCGCTCCCGGCCAGGGCTGAAATCCGCGCCAACGGTCATAGATCTGCCGCGCCGTCCGCGCAAAGTCGATCGCCCCATCCTCCCGCGTCAGGATCGGTGCCACAGTCGCCTGCGTGTGGTCCTGCTCGATCGGCGCAATCGTTCCGCACTCCAGCTCATGCAGCGTCTTCACCATCAACCGCGCACCAACCTCGGCGAGACTCTCATACAGGTCCAGCGCAGTCGCCTCGGGCGCGATCGGCTCGACCTCCGCCAGCAGCATGGGGCCTGTGTCCAGCCCTTTGTCGAGCAGCATCGTGGTCACGCCCGTCAGCGCGTCCCCATTCGCCACCGCCCACTGGATTGGCGCGGCCCCGCGATACTTCGGCAGCAACGACCCATGCAGATTGATGCACCCAAACTCAGGCAGCTCCAGCATCCACGGCGGAACCATCCGCCCGTACGCCACCACCAGAATCGCATCCGGATGCACCATCTCCAGCAGTTCGCGAAACTCTGTATTGTCTCTGATCTTCTCCGGCTGCACCACCGCAATGCCATGCGCCAACGCCGCCTGCTTCACCGGCGGAACATGCATCTCCATCCCGCGCCCCGCCGCGCGGTCCGGCTGCGTCACCACCAGGGCAACCTCGTGCCCCGCATGGATCACCGCCTTCAGCGTCCCCACCGCAAACTCAGGAGTCCCGCAAAACACCAGCCGCATCCACTCACCACCCGCTACTCACAACTCACAACTGTCCTTCACCACTCGCCGTTCTTCTGCATCCTTTTGATCTTGCGCAACGCCAGCTCGCGCTTCAGCCGACTGATGCGGTCGATGAACAGCACCCCGTCCAGATGGTCGATCTCGTGGAGCATGGCGCGCGCCAGCAACTCCTCGCCCTCTACCTCGAACCACTCGCCGTACTCATTCTGCGCACGCACCTTCACCCATGCGTCGCGCCGCACCTTCTCGCGAATATCGGGCAGGCTCAGACAGCCCTCTTCTTCCACCTGCTTGCCCCTGCGCCCGATAACCTCGGGATTGATGAGTACCAGCTTGTCCTTCGGGTCCTTCTGAAAGCTGGTGTCGATCACCGTGAGCCGTTGTGAAATTGCAATCTGCGGTGCCGCCAATCCAATGCCTTGCGCCACATACATGCTCTCGAACATCTCCGCCACCAACTTCTGCAGCGCTGCGTCGAAGACCGCGATCGGCGCGCACATCCGCGCCAACACCGGGTCGGGATACTTCACCACCTCGTGGATCTTCAATGTCTCCGTCGCCATGGTCGTCCTGCTGTCATTCCGCACATCTATTTGTTTGTCATTC
>VFSW01010027.1_pt1 | contig 13467 bp, 11 predicted proteins | sample 5358111 | NCBI WGS metagenome assembly VFSW01 (sample SAMN11554181, study PRJNA540505) | mine drainage metagenome | isolation source: sediment from site ElyBrook_90M | place: USA: Ely Copper Mine, Vershire, VT | collected 2017 | reverse complement strand
CGCGCCGGCAAGATTTCGCCGACGATCATCCGAAACTCCGCCAACGGGATCAGGGCCGCGGCTTCAACCCCGCTGAGCATCCCACCCACGACCGTGGGGGCCAATCCGTTCACGCCCGCCCGCGACAGCTACGGAATCAACGGCGCCGGGGGGTGGAAGTCACTTTTCTTCGAGGGAGGCGTGATCAACGGCGATGACATTCCCGGGCAGGTGGCGGTCAATCGTCACAAGGACTTCTATGCTTCGGGAGAGTATGCGTTGCCCGACGGGATCAGCGGCGTCGGTTTGTACGCATACCGAGGAGGCTATGACATCACGCAGTCCGGCACAGCCGACTTCGACCGCTATGACCGAACCGCGGTCTTCGCCAATTTCACGCGAAGCAGGTTCCGGATCGCCGGGGCGTACCTGACAGGTAGAGACACACTCACAAACGAGCCGAAGGCGACGATCAGCGGCTACTACATCCAGGGCGACCTGACCGCGATCAACGAGATCGTGCCGTTCGTACGTTTCGACTCCACCCGAACCAATGGCGGCTCAGGCCCCGACCGGCAGCGCAAGGGAACGATCGGCATCGCCCTGAGCGCGTTTGAAAACGATGTGAGCGCGGCTCGAATCGCCGTGGAAGTGGCCCGCCTCACGGCGGCGGGCCCGCACACGAACTCCGCGCTCATCAATCTGCTCCTGGCGTTCTGAGATTTCGAAAGGAACGGGGCGATCGCCGGCGGACGCCAGTGCGGCGATCGCCCCGGAGAATATCCAGCCATACTCGGGGAGGTGAAGGTGTCGACGCGTCACTTCGGGCGCATGCTCGACCGTCGTCCGCCGAACATGTACGCCACTCCGAGCCGCAGAACGAACGGATCGCTCATCTTCGTCAGACCGAACGCCGGCTCTGCGCGCAATGACCAGCGCGGCGAGAGGTCGTAAGTGATGACCGGTCCGATGTAGTGCTGTTCCTCGTTCGGATAGACGCCAAAGCGGTGACCGTCGCCGAGCGCTCCGAGCATCTCGACCCCGTAGCCGAGGCGATCGGTCGGAGAGGCCGGCGACTTCGCCGTCCCCGCCATGCCTGACATTCCGCTGGTTGCGGTGTTCATCGAACGCGGATTCACGAATACACCCCACGTGTACCCGTAACCGCTCGTGCGTGGGCCCTGAAGCGGCGTCTCTCGCACGAAATCGAAGCTCGCGCTGAGCCGCTGCCAGTCGTGATAGACGATCACGCGCTGCTCGAACGTGCGGGCAGCCGTGTGGCGCGCGACCGACAACGGATCCAAAAGGTCCTCGGGGCCGAAACCGGCGACCTCCATTTTGTAGAGTGCCGCTGCATTGAGGTTCTCGAATTCGCCGTAGAGCGTCAGGTTCAGCAGCCGGTCGTCTTTGAACAGATGGAACCACGTGTTGACCCTCGAGCCGCCGTACGTCGCGGGCAGGCCGGAGATCTTCTGTCCTTCTACCATCACCCCGGCCGTCCACTGCGCCGTGATGCCGTATTCGAGCATCAGCATGCCGGTCGCAAAATTCGGTCCGAACCGCGCCTTCTGCAGATCGGGAAGAGCCATCAGCATGACGCTTCCCTTCCCGAGCGGGCGGTGGATGGTGGAGAAGTAGGGCGTCATCTGGGCCGGCGACGAAGTGGTTGCGAGAGCGAACGCTGCGACCACCACAGCCATCCTGACGGCGAACGAGACGCGGGGGACATCTGACATTCATGACTCCTTCTGCGAAGCTGGCCAGCTGAGACGAGTGTTAGGAATGTTGCTGGATCCGCTGTGTGCTCGGCCGGTTGAGCAGCTGTCTTGCCGGTACGCAACGAGAATGCCACGCTGCGGATGACTATTGTTCAAAGTCCTCACTTCTCCATCCGAGAACATTCCGTGCAAGTCGCAGCGCGGCGAATGCTCGGAGTTCTGCAAGGAGGAGTTTGCACGGGCAGCTTTCCGCTCTGGGCAGTCGGGTTCGCCCGTCGCAGCGCTTGCCGACGGACGGCCCTTCGCCGGCCGCCTCGCGCTGGCGTTTGGCGCGGGCAGCGTTCGATCTCGGCCGTAGTGATCAGATGTCTCCCCGGCTCGGGAATCTGAGCGATGACCCGCGCTACTGCGTCGTCCGGGTCGAGCCGCTCGATGTGGTCTTCAGCACGATCGTCATCGGCTCCCCCTTCGACCGAAGCACGACTTCTGTGAGCTCGGGATCGATTTCGAGCCGCTGCCCGCTCACCGGCGCGCTGCGATTCCGGTTCCCCATTTCGGGCGCCGTATCAGCATGATGTTCCTCTTCTCTGAAGGCGTCTCATACTCACTTGCACGCCGGCTAAGGAGCCAGATCCTTCTCCTTCATCCCGCCGCATCCGTCCGCGCGGAACCGGCTTTCGCAGCGGCCGTTGTAGCAGGCATCGCCGTGTGAGCCGTTCGGGTTGACAAATTGAAGCCAGTCAATGGCCGCTTCACGCACCTGCTTTGCATCCGCGCCATGCCGTGCGATGGCGATGTTGCTGAGACCCCAGATCGTTTTCGACAGATTGCAGGGGCAGCAGCAGGTGTACGCGCTCGAGTTTGCGCAGCAGGGTGCAGCCATCGGCCCGAGCGCTTTTTTCTTGATGTTCTCCTGCCCGGGCGTCAGGTGAATCGTGTGATGGGCATCAATGAACTGCCGCGACGCGCTCGCGACATTCGTCACCACGATTTTTCCTCCCAGCAGCGACAACGCGGAAGTCGACGGAGCGGCGGCAACGGAAGTCGTCACCGCGATCACGACGAAAAGGACCGGAAAGGTCAGCGGTTTTCGCATCGTTCACTCCTTGAATTCGCCGCACGATTGCTTTGAAGGGTCGAGGTAGGGATTGGAAATCTTCCCTTTCGGCTGCAGCCACGATTTCTTCTCCATGGTGCAGTAGGCGACCGCAGGGCGATCGCCGCTCTGCGAATTCCGGAATTTGATCATCTCGTCGGAAAGTGCCGCGAACGCGTTGCGGGCATCCTTGATGTTCGCAGTCTTCGCAAGCGCCTCGGCGCGCTCCGCGATCGCTGCCTGCTTTGCACCGCGCGCCGCACGGGCCAGAGTTTTTGCGCTGCTCTGCACTTCAGGGATCGACTCTTTCAGCAGGCCCTGTCGCACCGCCTCGTACCTCGCAAACAGCGGCTGCTGCGCCGCGCTTGCCGCGACAGCTACGAGGACCACAACAAGAAAAATGAGTCGCTTCATCTGATTCTCCTTTCTGCTTTTTGCTTTCTGCTTTTTGCTTTAGTCGATCAGTCCCGCAGCAGCCGGGACCCACTGGTGCTGGTTCTGCTCGGCCGCCACCGCGGGCAGTCCTCGTTTGCGCCACAACAGATAGATCGCCGGGTAGACGAGCAACTCCATCAGGAACGACGTGAACAGGCCGCCGAGCATCGGGGCGGCGATGCGTTTCATGACGTCGGCGCCGGCGCCGGTCGACCACATGATCGGCACAAGGCCGAAGAACGCGCAGGCGACCGTCATCACCTTCGGCCGGACGCGTTGCACGGCGCCGTGAAGAATGGCATCGTCGAGCTCCGCGAGCGTCTTCGGCTTCCGCTCCTCGTACGCCAGGTCGAGATACAGGAGCATGAAGATGCCGGTCTCCGCATCGAGGCCTAACAACGCGATCAGCCCGACCCACACGCCGATCGACATGTTGTAGCCGAGGGCGTAGAGCAGCCAGATGGCGCCGACCGCGCTGAACGGCACGGCCGCGAGCACGATGGTCGTCTTCACGGCCGACTTCGTGTTCAGGTAAATCAGGCCGAAGACGATGAACAGCGTGAGCGGCAGGACGACTTTCATCCGCTCCTGCACGCGGGCCATCGCTTCGTACTGGCCGCTCCAGGCGAGAAGGTAGCCGGTCGGAAGCTTCAGTTGCGAATCGACCGCCTTCTTGGCGTCCGCAATGTAGCCGCCGAGGTCGCGCTTCGCGGTGTCGACGTCGACGTACACATACCCGGCGAGCCTGCCGTCCTCATCGCGGATCATCGACGGGCCTTCCACGAGCTTGATGGTCGCCCGCTGCCCGCGCGGAATCCGCGCGCCGCTCATCGTTGGCACTAGCGTGCGCGCGAGCCGGTTCACATCATCGCGCAGCTCGCGCGGATAGCGGATGTTGATCGGATAGCGCTCTCGTCCCTCGATGGCCGTGGAGACGTTTTCCCCTCCGATCGCGGTCATGATGACGTCCTGCACGTCGGCGATGGTCAGCCCGTAGCGAGCAATGGCGTCGCGGTTCAAATCGAAGTCGACGAAGTAGCCGCCGGCGACCCGCTCGCTGTAGGCGCTTCGCGTTCCGGGAACGCCCTGCAGAATCTGCTCGAGCTGTTTGCCGATCTGCTGGATTTCGTTCAGATCGGATCCGAAGATCTTGATGCCCACCGGAGTGCGAATGCCGGTGGTCAGCATGTCGATGCGGTTCTTGATCGGCATGGTCCAGGCGTTCGTTTGTCCCGGGAGCGTCAGCTTGCTGTTCATGTCGTCGATCAGCTCGTCCTGAGAGATGGTCTCCGGCCAGAGCGGCCGGAAAAGCGGCCGAAGAAAGTTCGGCATCCAGCTCGAATACCACCGCGGCTTCGTGCGCCACTGGCTTTCCGGTTTCAGAACGACGGTGGTTTCCATCATCGAGAACGGCGCGGGATCGGTGGAAGTATCGGCGCGCCCCGCTTTGCCGAACACGCTCTCCACTTCCGGAATCTGGCGCAGCAACTGGTCCTGACGTTCGAGCAGCGCCGTCGCCTGAGTCACCGAGATCCCCGGCAGAGTGATCGGCATGTAGAGGATCGTTCCTTCATTGAGCGGCGGCATGAACTCGTGACCGAGCTTCATGTAGATGGGAATCGTGAGCAGGACGATGATCAGCGCCGCGGCAATGATGATTTTCGGATGCCGCAAGACGAATTTCGCCGGCGGGTTGTAGAGGCGGAACAGCACGCGCGAGATGGGGTGCTTCTCCTCGGGGTGAATGGTTCCGATGAAGACGGCGTTGACGACCTTCCGGACGCCCCGAATCAGTGTCATTCCGAGCGTAGCGAGGAATCCCCTGCGCAATGGCGGAGGAGGTCCCTCGCCGCCTTCGTGGCTGGGGATGACGGCGGGCTTCATCCGAATGACCAGCAGCATCATCGCCGGCGCGAGAGTCACCGCGAGGATCGCAGCGATGGCCATGGCGAAGTTCTTGGTGAAGGCGAGCGGGCGGAACAGACGTCCTTCCTGCTCCTGCAGGGCGAAGATCGGCATGAAGGAGAGAGCGATCACCAGCAGCGAGAAAAAGCTCGGCCGTCCGACTTCCTGCACGGCATGAATCAGCAGCGGCTTGTAATCGCCCTGCCGGCCGCCTTTCTGCCACGCCTCGAGTTTCTTGTGCGCGTTCTCCACGACGACCACCGAAGCATCGACCAGAGCGCCGATGGCCACCGCGATCCCGCCGAGCGACATGATGTTCGCATTGATCCCGAAGAGCTTCATCGGGATGAACGCCAAAATGACTGCCGCGGGAATGGTGGTGATCGGAATGAGCGCGCTCGGCACATGCCACAGAAAGATGAGAATCACCAGCGAAACGATGATCATCTCGAGCAGCAGTTCGTGCTTCAGCGTGTGGATCGACCGCTCGATCAGATCGGAGCGATCGTAGGTGGTGACAATGTGCACGCCTTCGGGCAGCGTCTTCTCGATGTCGGCGAGCTTCGCCTTGACGTTCTTGATCACCGCGAGCGCGTTCTCGCCCTGGCGCATGACGACGATTCCGGCGGCGACCTCCCCCTGCCCATTGAGCTCCGCGATTCCGCGGCGCATTTCCGGCCCGAGCTGGATCGTGGCCACGTCGTGCAGCAGCACGGGAGTGCCGTTCTCGTCGGTCTTGACCACGATCTGCTCGAGATCGTGAATCGATTTCACATACCCTCGCGCGCGGACCATGTACTCCGCCCCGCTCCACTCGATCAGCCGCCCGCCCACCTCGTTGTTCGAGGCACGAACGGCGTCCATGACCTGCGACAGCGGGATGTGGTACGCCGCGAGCTCATTCGGATCGACGGTGATCTGGTACTGCCGGACGAACCCGCCGAGCGAGGCCACTTCAGCCACGCCGGGAACGGACTGAAGTTGATAGCGGATCGTCCAGTCCTGCAGCGAACGGAGGTCGGCCAGCGAGTGCTTGCCGCTCTTGTCGACCAGCGCGTATTCGAATACCCAGCCGACGCCGCTGGCGTCGGGCCCCAGTTGCGTCTTCACTCCCTGCGGCAGGTTTCCCTGAATCTTCGACAGGTACTCCAGCACGCGGCTGCGCGCCCAATAGAGGTCGGTCCCCTCGTCGAAGATCACATAGACGTACGAGTAGCCGAAGTCGGAATAGCCGCGAATCGCTTTGACCTTGGGCGCGCCGAGGAGCGCGGTGATGATCGGGTAGGTGACCTGGTCCTCGATGATGTCGGGGCTGCGGTCCCAGGTCGAGTAGACGATGACCTGCGGATCGGACAGGTCGGGCAGAGCATCGAGCGCGATGCGGTTCATCGACCACAATCCGGCGAAGACCAGGGCCGCAGTCAGGGTGAGGACCGCGAATTTGTTGGTGGCGCAAAGGTGGATGAGTTTTTCGATCATGAAAGTCAGAAGGCAGAGGGCAGAAGGCAGAAGTGCCGCTGCTTACTTGCCCCTCCATTTCTTGATTAGCGAGACAAAAATCGCGATGAGCTCCTCAGTCTCTTTTCGGATCGCCTGGAGTCTTCGCGCAGAAAGAAGATGGGCTCCCTCCACGATCTCGAGCCAGTACAGCGTCTTCTCGAGCTCCATGAGACCGCCATTCAGCTTGGCAACGTATTCGGCCTTGGATCGCGCCCGGAGCGCCTCGCGAAAGTGCGCGCCAGGCGATGTGCCTGCCTTTAGGAGTTGCCGCGCGATCACATCGCTCGTCCGATTCGAAGGCAGCGCAGAACAAAGGCGAATCACGCGCAATGAGAACTCGCGCGTTCGCTCACTGAGATTCATTTCGGCCCCCCTTCTGCCTTCTGCCCTTTGCCTTCTGGCTTCATCTGCGCCAGCGCTGCTTTGAGCCGCGACTCCGAATCGATGAGGAAATTCGCCTGCGTCACCACCTTCTCCCCCGGCTCCACGCCGTGCAGGACCTCGGCGTACTGATCGGTCGCGGTTCCGATCTGCACTTCGCGCGGATCGAAGTTGCCCTCGCCCTTCACTACGAAGATGATCGATCGCGTGCCGGTCTGCAGCACCGCCGACGCCGGAACGACGACAGCGTTGTGAGGCGGCTGCTGGATCTCGACGTCGGCGAACATGTCGGGCTTGAGCGCGCCGTCGCGATTGTCGAACTCGACGCGCACCTTCACCGTGCGCGTCATCGGATCGACCGTCGGAGAGATGAAACTCACATGTCCTTTCCAAGTTCGTCCCGGAATGTACGAGAGCGTCATCGTCGCCGACGAACCGATGCGCACGAAGGGAAGCTCCGACTCGTACACGTCGGCAAGCACCCAGACATCGTCGAGATTTGCGATCTCGAACAGCGGCTCGCCGGCCGTCACACTCGCTCCCTCGACCGCCGTTTTGACCAGCACGGATCCGGTCGTCGGGGAGAAAATCGTCAGCGACTTGCGCGGGGTGCCGCTGCTCTGCAATGCCGCGATCTCGGCGTCGCTGATGTCCCACAAATGCAGCCGTTCCCGCGCCGCCTGGAGCAGACCGGGCGACTCTTTTGCCGCACGCACCGCGAGCAGATATTCCTGCTGCGAGGCGAGCAGGTCGGGACTGTAGACCGAGAAGAGCGGCTGCCCGCGCTTCACCTCCATCCCCGTGTAGTCGACGAACAGCTTCTCGATGTACCCGTTGAATTTCGTCGTCACTTTGTAGAGCCTGGTCTCATCGACCGCTACGCGCCCGACGGTGCGAATCGTCCTGCCGATGGGCCGCTCTTCCGCCACGCCGGTCTGCACGCCAATGAGCTGCTGGCGTTCCGGCGGAAGGGAGAAGTTTGCATAGCCGGACGGCGCAGGGCTCGAGCTGGTCGAGCCGTCGTCATAGACCGGCACGAGGTCCATCCCATCCGGAGCCTTTCCCGGTTTGTCGGACTTGAATCCCGGGTTCATGGCATCGACCCAGTAGAGGACCTTTTTCTGCGCTGCCGGCGCGCCGGTGCCTTCCGCGTAGACCGGCACCAGATCCATCCCATCCGGCGCCTTTCCCGGCTTGTCGGACTTGAATGCCGGGTTCATGGCATCGACCCAGTAGAGGATCTTTTTCTGCGGCTGCGCCGTCGCGACCGGCCTCGTTCCCAGCCGCGCAATCAGGACGACCCCTAGGGCGATCGCCAGCAGAATGGTCAGAATCCAGGGAAGTTTCGTTTTCATGGTGATCACCTCATCGAAGTCGTCGCGCCACCGGAAGGCGCTGCGGATGTCGCGGGAGCTGCAGCCGGGGTCATCGCGGAACCGCTTGAAGGCATTGACGGCCCCGTTCCCACGGCTGTCGGTTCGAGGCTCGCCTCATCGATGGCCACGCGCCACTTCGCCGCCTCGTCGAGCCGCGAGAGATACGTCGCACGGTCGCCGTACAGCGTGTTGAGCGCGTCGAGCACCGTGATGAACGGCACCTTCCCCGCCGTGTAGCTGGCCAGCGCCGACTGGAGCGAAAACTCGTCGAGCGGAACGATCTTGTCGTGGTACAGCGCGGCCACTCGATTCGCTGCATCGAGCTGCGCGAGCCGCTCGCGCGTCTGCAGCTCCAGCTCGCGGGCAACACGATCGCTCTCCGCGGTGCGCGCGTCGAGGCGCGCCTCGGCCTCGCCGAGCTGATTGCGCTGCCGGCGATCGATCCACGCGGGAATCGACACGCCGACTCCGACCTGCCACATCGGCCCCATGGCGAACGCGCCCCGGTACATCGAGCCGGCGCTCACCACGAAATCGGGCAGAAAGTTCTTCTTCGCCAGCGCCACTCCGAGCCGTCCCGTTTCGATCCCCTGCCTGGCCGACGCGATCTCAGGACTACGGCTGTCGACGGCGCGGATCACGGCCGCGGTCCCGGGCGGCGGTGCGATCGCCGGCAACGCGGCCGACGTCTCGATCGAACTGTCCTGCGGCCATCCGATCAGCCGGTTGATCTCGGCGGTCAGGCCGGTGATCTCCGCCTGCAGCGACGCCTTCGCCTCGTCGAGCCGCACCAATTCGATTTGGGCGCGCAAGACGTCCTGCTGTACCGCAAGCCCGGCGGCATATCGCTGGCGAACCGTCTCCTCGATTTGCGCCGCGGCCTTGCGGCGGTCATCGATCAGCCGGTCCGTCGCGCGCGCGAGAAGGAGGTCGTACCAGGCGTTGCGAACGCGGGCCTCGATGGAGAGCTCCGTGCGTCCGACAACTCCGGTCTCGATCTCGCGGGCCTCGCTTTCCGCGGCCTTCCCTGCGAGCGACAGCTTGCCAGGCCACGGCAGCGGCTGGCTGAGCATCAGCCCGAGGAAACTCCCCTGTTGACTGCCGAGGGAAAAGCCCGTGCCGTCGTTCTGATAATTCAAGGTTGCGCTCGGATCGGGCAGCGTCTTCGCCGGGACGATCCGGCGGCGCGCCGCTTCGGCGTTCGCGCGCGCCTCGACAATCTCGGGCGTCTGCTTCAACGCCTCCGCGACCAGTCTGTCGGCGGCGGGATCGGCTGGCGCGAACCGGACCTGGGCGTTGGCGACGGCGCTGACCGCCAGAGCGGCTGCGCAAATGATGGTCAATGATTTCAACTCCGGACTCCTCGATGCACGACGCACCTGCGCCGTGCGTGCTCACCACACGATCAGCGATTGAGAAGATGCGGAATCAGATGCGGAACTGCTCGTGGAGCAGGAAGGGAGGAGGCGACTCCTGATGCGATATCTCGAGGCGGGCAATCGCAGCCGGTACGGCGGCGGGTTCGATCGATGCAACCACGGCGAGCGCCGGAGCCGGCGAGGCCGTTGTCAGAATCGCGCTGGCGTTGTCACTCTGTGGCGCGGCTTTCATGACCGGGCAGGATCCCCCGCAGCACGGCATCGACATGGACATCGTGCCGGCGCGTACACCTTGCGGGCAGCAGGTCGCCGCCACCGGTTGCACGGAAGCAACCAGGAGCAACAGGGCTGCGAACATCGAAAAGGATCGGTTCACCGTTGAGCCAAACTCCGGATGCACTTTACGAATTCCGGAGTGACGATCGTGTGCCTCACCGTACCGCGTGACGTGACTGCGATCACCTGGATATACATTGTACGGCTGGAGGCAGTCGCCGATGCGTACCATCCCGGGCGTTTTCACTGTTCTTTTGCTGGCGTGCGGCGGCAAACCGCCCGCCGGTCCGGAAAAAACGTACCCAATGACGGCGACGATGGTGTCGCGCGACCCGGCGCAGAACACGGTCACGCTCGACAACAAAGAGGTCCCCGGAGTCATGGAATCGATGCGCATGGACTATCCGGTTCGCGGGACAGACGTCACGACGCTCCCCAAAGACGGGAGTCCGGTCGATGTCACGCTGCACATGCAGGACGGCCGATACTGGATCACGGACGTGAAGGCGAGGAAATGAACCGGATGTTCTCGGAGCGCGCAGGTTTTGCCAGCGTTTTCGAATCGGCGGCCAAGCCGTGCGGTGGGTGTACTTACCTTCGCTGGACGTGGAAATCGATCGCGCGATCGATGCCGAGCAGCGCGACTAAGCGATGCTGGACCGTTCGGCGGATGCCACTGGCGAGATCATGAATGGGAGGAACGCCGGCGCCTCGCGAGAATCCGGTCACGGTGACGCCGGAGCGATACCACCGCTTTCAAGGCTCGTTGCGCTCCGGCGAATAATCTCATTCAGCGCTACTCCGCGAGCGCTTTCTTCAGCAGCTCCTGAACCTTTGCGTTCGGACGAAGAGCCACCGATATTTTCCACTCGGCGATCGCCGCCGCATGGTTCCCCAGCTCGTAGTAGCAGATTCCGGCATTGGTATGTGCCTCGGCAAGGTCCGGGTCGAGACGAATGGCCTCGAGGCTGAGCCGCAGCGCCTCGTTCCAGTTCCCGCGTTTGATCTGCGCGTAACCGAGGTTTGCGATCTCGGCAGCCGTCAGAAGATGCGCATCGTCAGCGGCAAGACCTCGTCGCTGCGCGCGGGAGCCGACGGTGAAGTCCAGCCCCAGCCAGACGCGGTGATCGTTGAAGCGACGCAACGGCTCACTCGAGAAATCCTTGTCGTATCCATACGAGGCGGTCGCCGCGATGTCCGGCGTCAGTTCCTTCCGCACGCCAACGATCAGCCCGGCGATGAAATCCGACCGCATCCGCGCCGGATTGTTGCTCACGGGCCGGCTTGGAAAGCCGAGCCAGCGCGATCGCTGGATCACATCCAACCGCAGTCCGCTCGGAAACCAGTGCACGTAGCTCATCGACACGGCCGGTTCCCGGTAGCGATAGATCGAATTGTTCGACTGGTTCTGCAGGTAATCGACGCGGAAACCGAGGAACGACTGGTCCGCGATTCGCTGCCATCGTCCCGCCGCAAATGACAGCAACGTATCCCTCTGATGTGTCGATCCGGTGAGAAGTCTTCCGTAGCCGCGATGCTGGACGAAGGACTCGGCGAACGTGCTGCCCCGCGGATCGTTCCTCGAGAGCCGTAATCCTTCGCGATTCTCCGTGAAGGTGGCGAATCCGCGGGCCGGCTGCGTCGCGAGCACGTCGGGTTGATTCGATCGTCCGATCAGACCGAACGCCTCGCCGCTCCACCGATGGGAAAGCCGGTGGAAAAAGCGGAGCTCTCCCTGCTGCGTCGTGGTATTGAGCAATGTTGTTGTTCGGAACCGCTCCAGGCCCGCGCGATAGGTGACCAGAAACGAGCTCTTCGGAGTCACGGCGCAATGAAGACTCAGCGACGGCTGCAGCAGCGCCGCGGCATCGGCCTGGCCGGACTCGCTTCCGCTCGGATTTTCCGGGCTCTCGCCGGCCTGGGCTTGCTTCGGCTCCCCGAGTGTCGCGGGGCCCGCGAGCCGCAGAGGATTCGAATCGAGACCGAAACCGGTTCTCAGCGTCAGGGGAGTCTCGCAACGCTGCCAATCCGAGGGACGCGCCCATTGCGCTGCTGCTCGCGAGTAGAGACAGAATCACGGTAGCGGGCCGGACGTTCACAGAAGCCTCCTTGCAAATGGGAGTTGCCGCCAATGAGACTGATGACGTCTAGTGCTCGCCGGTCTCCTCGCCTTCGAACTGATGGTCGGGACCGCCCGGCCCATCGCTTTCCAGGCCACCGGTTTCCGGAGATTCGTTTTCGGCTGCCGAAACGAGAGCGAGCGCGTGAGCGGAAAGCCCGTGCATGGTGATCGCGATCGGACTCGCGGCGGCCAGGATCTCCTCGTCAGTGAGGCCAATTGGCTGAAGATGGATCGTCGGTACTACAGCGGCCGCGGCAGTCACGCGGACGGGCGCCGGCGACTTCTGAGCCGGCGTGACGCCCGCGACTGCGATGGAACTGAACACGACCATTGCAGCGAGAGTGAACAAAACAACTGCGGTTGGTTTCTTCATGGGATTCCTTTCTCGGGTGAGAACCTCGTCTGACACGAGCAGCTCAACCGGCGACAACCCCCGCGAGAAAGGTAGCGGCGCAAAGATGACGCAGCGGTAAAACGAGGCGCCGATCACGGCCGGCGGACGCGAGCCGCAAGCAGAAAACCGCGGCTTTCGGGATGATCGATCGGTTCAACGGCACGCATGGCTTCGGCGGCGAAGCGGCGAGAACGAGTGACGCCACTCCAAATGATTGCCGCCTTTCCCGCGTCTTCATGAACGAAGATCCAGTGCCGGCCCACCGCGAGATTGAGACCCGCTCCGACCGGAACGCCGTCCATCGTGGCATCGGCGACTCCCTTGCCTGTGATCACGATGTAGTTCGCCGGCAGGCGAACGTCCACCGCAGCGCCACGCGAGCCTGGTGCAAACGTCACCGGCCGGCCGGCGACCCAAAGCCGCCCCCAGCGAAGATAGTTCTGCTGCACGAAGCGACGCGAACGCCAGGGAAGCCGCCGGCTGGCGACGACAGCGGTCCTCGTGTTCACCAGCGTTTGCGCGATGTGATCAGGGATCAGACCGAGGCGATACTTGCAATTGGTAATCGCCTCGAGGACCAGCCAGTAGGGACGGCGCCGGAAGACCGTCTCCCCTTTCAAGTCCATGACCAGGTCGGACGGTCGTGTTAGGTCAAGAATCTCGCGGACGAGCGACACCTCGGGCCGCGCATCATTTCTCCAGGGAGCGCCGACAGCAATCAACGCGACGAGGCTCGTGGCCAGTGCGGACGCGGCCAGCAGCCGGCCGCCTGCGCCGATGAGGATCGGCGTCAGCACAACGATGGCCAGCGGATACAACGGCATATAGCTCTCCGCCGCGATCATCGGCCAGAACGCCACGTGGGCAATAAAAAAAAACGAACAGGCCAGAAAGACGAACAGGCGC
>VFSW01010026.1_pt1 | contig 13467 bp, 10 predicted proteins | sample 5358111 | NCBI WGS metagenome assembly VFSW01 (sample SAMN11554181, study PRJNA540505) | mine drainage metagenome | isolation source: sediment from site ElyBrook_90M | place: USA: Ely Copper Mine, Vershire, VT | collected 2017 | reverse complement strand
ACTTGGACCCAGTTGAGAACTTGCCCCGCTGGCGATTCCAGAATGACCGCATTGCGCTCAGTGGCTTCGGAGGCCTTGTCCAGATCGGCGTTGACAAACAGTCCCGGATGATAGCTGACCTGACGCACAACACCCTGCACTGGACTACGGTTGGAGTGCACATTAAATACATTCATGAACACGCTGACCTTGACGGCCGGGCAATGGCGATAGGGATCGACACAGGGTAAAACCGCAACGATCCGACCGTCAGCCGGGGCCAGAATCCATTGATCTCCCGGCGGAATCGCGCGCCCCGGATCTCGAAAAAACTGCAGTACAAACAGGGCAATGAGCCATAGAGGCCAAGCCCAAAACACACCGGCCACCCCCTGCACCAGCAGCGCGATTGCCACTGCCAGTGTCAGGTAAGGCCAGCCCTCTTTTGCAATCAGCGGGTGGGGATAGGAATTCAAGCTCAATTCTTGCTATGGTCAACCAACTTGTTCTTGCTGATCCAGGGCATCATGCTGCGCAATCTGGAGCCCACCTGCTCGATTTTTTGCTCCGCACCAAGACGGCGCATGGCATGCAGCGAGGCAGCACCCGCCCGGTTTTCAAGGATGAATTCCTTGGCGAATTGGCCGCTTTGAATTTCTTTCAGGATGCGTCGCATTTCGGTGCGGGTAGCCTCTGTAATGATGCGTGGGCCACGGGTAAAATCGCCGTATTCTGCGGTGTTAGAGATGGAATAGCGCATATTGGCAATTCCCCCTTCGTACATCAAATCCACGATCAACTTCAATTCGTGCAGACATTCAAAATACGCCATTTCAGGCGCATAGCCCGCTTCCACCAGCGTATCGAATCCAGCCTGAACCAAGGCCGTGGTGCCACCGCACAACACCGCCTGCTCACCAAACAAATCGGTTTCGGTTTCTTCGCGAAAACTGGTTTCAATGACCCCAGCCCGGGCGCCGCCGTTGTCAGAGGCATAGGACAGAGCATGATCACGGGCCCGCCCGGTGGCGTTTTGATGCACTGCGATCAGACTCGGAACCCCACCCCCTTGCGTGTAGGTGGAACGCACCAGATGACCAGGCCCCTTGGGAGCGATCATGATGACATCGATGTCATTGCGTGGCACGATTTGTCCAAAGTGGATATTAAAGCCGTGGGCAAAGGCCAGGGCTGCCCCGGGTTTGATATTTGGTGCAATGGCTGCTTGATAGACTTCAGGTTGGGTTTCGTCCGGCAGCAACACCATAATCAGATCCGCGTCCTTGACGGCAGCAGCCACTTCCTTGACCTGCAACCCGGCGGCTTCGGCCTTTTTCCAGGAAGCTCCACCGGCACGCAAGGCTACCGTCACATCAACCCCGGAATCCTTCAGATTGTTGGCATGGGCATGTCCCTGGGAACCATACCCAATAATCGTTACCTTTTTGCCACGAATCAGGGAAAGGTCGGCATCCTTATCGTAATACACATTCATTCGAAATCTCCAATAATCAAGTAGTGTGATCTATTGCTTGCTGTGTCAAACCCGCAAAATCCATTCGCCTCGTCCAATCCCGGAGGCACCGGTGCGAACTGTTTCCAGAATATGGGTGCTGTCAATCGCTTCCAGAAATGCATCGAGCTTGTCCCGTGGACCCGTGAGTTCGATGATATAGGTGCGCTCCGTAACATCCACGATACGGCCACGGAATATGTCGGCCGTGCGCTTGATTTCTTCCCGATCCTTGCCTTCGGCACGAACTTTTACCAGCATCAGTTCGCGCTCGATATGCTTGCCTTCGTTCAAATCAAACACCTTCACCACATCGACCAACTTGTTAAGTTGTTTGGTGATCTGTTCGATGATCTCGTCCGAACCCCGGGTGACGATCGTCATCCGGGACAGGGTAGGATCTTCGGTCGGAGCCACCGTAAGAGATTCGATGTTGTAACCGCGTGCAGAAAAAAGTCCGGAAACCCGAGACAAGGCACCTGCTTCGTTTTCCAGCAATAATGACAAGATGTGGCGCATGATGTATTCAGTCTATCCCTTAAGTCTTTACAGGTCTTCCGCACCCAACAACATTTCAGTCAAGCCTTGACCTGCCTTGACCATTGGGAATACGTTTTCGGTTTGATCAGTTTGAAAATCCATGAAAACCACCCGATCCTTGAGCGAGAAGGCTTCTCGCAAGGCCGGTTCCACATCTGCCGGATTATCGATGCGCATTCCCACGTGACCATAACTTTCTGCCAGCTTGACGAAGTCTGGCAAGGCATCCATATAGGACTCGGAGTAACGATTACCGTGCAGGATTTGTTGCCACTGGCGCACCATCCCCAGATAGCGATTATTCAAATTGACGATTTTCACTGGCAGGTGGTATTGCTTGCAGGTGGACAATTCCTGAATGCACATCTGAATACTGGCTTCGCCAGTTACACAGGCTACGGTCGCATCGGGGAACGCCAGTTGAGCACCCATGGCGGCCGGCAAGCCAAACCCCATGGTCCCCAACCCGCCTGAATTGATCCAGCGTCTGGGTTTGTCAAACTTGTAGTATTGCGCCGCCCACATTTGATGTTGGCCCACGTCAGAAGTGACGATGGCCTCCCCACGCGTGACCTCGTACAGTTTTTCCACCACAAACTGTGGTTTGATGACAGTGGTGTTGGTGCGGTCATAACGCAAACAATCCCGTGCGCGCCATTCTCCAATCTGATTCCACCAGGCCTTCAGCGCCACGGGGTCGGCATGCACGGTGGAGGCATCGATCAGTTTTTGCATTTCTTCCAACACATCCGAGATGTTTCCCACAATGGGCACATCCACCCGGACCCGCTTGGAGATGGAGGAAGGGTCGATATCGATATGGATGATCCGCCGCTCTTCCGTAAAGAAATGCTTGGGATTACCGATCACCCGATCATCGAAACGAGCCCCCACTGCAAGCAGCACATCACTGTGCTGCATGGCTAGATTGGCTTCGTAGGTTCCATGCATTCCCAGCATACCCAGAAACTGCGGGTCGGTCCCCGGGTAAGCGCCCAGTCCCATCAGGGTATTGGTACAGGGGTAACCCAACTGGCGCACCATCCGCGTCAGGGGCTCGGAGGCCTCTCCCAACACCGCACCGCCGCCCACATAAATCATGGGGCGACGCGCCTCCATCAACATCTGGACCGCCTTGCGGATCTGCCCGGAATGCCCCTTGGTGACAGGGTTATAGGAACGCAGGCTGATGGTTTTGGGGTACTCGAATTCGGCGATCTGCTGCGACACATCCTTGGGAATGTCCACCAACACCGGCCCCGGACGACCAGAGGCCGCCAGGTAAAAGGCTTTTTTGATGGTGCTGGCCAAGTCGTCCACATTCTTCACCAGGAAGTTATGCTTGACGCAGGGGCGCGTAATCCCCACCGTATCCACTTCCTGAAAGGCATCCAGTCCAATGGCCGGAACCGGCACCTGGCCCGAGATGATCACCATGGGAATGGAGTCCATATACGCGGTGGCAATTCCTGTCACCGCGTTGGTCACACCAGGCCCGCTAGTCACCAGAGCAACCCCCGGCCTACCATTGGCCCGGGCATAGCCATCCGCCGCGTGCACGGCGGCCTGCTCATGCCGGACTAGAATATGTTTGACCTTATCCTGATTAAACAAGGCATCATAGATGTATAAGACAGCCCCACCGGGGTAGCCGAAAACATATTCGACACCCTCTTCCTGGAGGCACTGGATTGTAATTTCTGCACCGGAGAGTCGCATGGTTCTACCACTGAAAACCTTGTAGATTAAAGATTCCAGAAGATTTGGTCAAGGTTTATACTTTCTCAAGCCGCATTTCAAGGAGAAACATTCTGGCATCACCCGTGGAATTATCCGATTTTCTGGCCGCCGTGGAACGCCGCGCCTTCAAGCATGCCCTGTATGCCGTTCGGGATGAGTCGGCAGCGCTGGATATCGTCCAGGAGGCCATGCTGAAGTTGACTGAAAAATATCACGCACAACCGGCCACTGAACTGCCCCCTCTGTTTCAGCGCATCCTGCAAAACACAATACACGATCACTTTCGCCGTTCCAAAATCCGCTCCTGGTGGACCCCGTTAGCGAGCATGTTTCACTCGCAGGAGGAAAACGACGACTTCGACATTCTTGAATCCATTCCTGCGGACGGCTCGGGAAAGCTCTCGGAAACCCCATATAACACACTGAATCAAAAACAGATTTTCTCTGAGATTGAAAAAGCGCTGGAAAAACTTCCCGCACGTCAACGAGAAGCTTTCCTGCTGCGTTACTGGGAAGAGATGGACGTTGCAGAGACTGCCACAATCATGGGCTGTTCGCAGGGCAGTGTGAAAACGCATTGCTCGCGGGCAGTACATGCATTGTCCGCCCTACTAGCTGCCAGAGGGATCACCCTATGAACGAATTCGACCTTGCCCAGCGCCTTATCCAGCATCTGGATAAGGGAACCGCCCAGATCGGCCCGGAACAGGCGGGGCGACTGTACGCCATGCGTCAGCAAGCCTTGGCACAAATTCCGGCAACACAACTGCAATTGACCACGGCCACCTCCCATGGGCAGGGTCATTCACTCTTTCACCCACGAGACGGACAGGTGCCGCCGTTCATGCGCATGATGTTGGTCACGCTGCTCGTGGCCCTGACGATTTTCATGTTGGGAGACTGGTCCGGGGACAACGATGAGGATAACGGCCAACTGGATGCAAAATTGCTCTCCAGCGAAATTTCACCCCAAACGTTTGCTCAAAAAGATTTCGGTGCATGGTTGCAAGAAACGCGCTAACGCTTTTTTTTACTTTTTTGCTCTGCGCGTGGACACCCACCTGGGGTCAGACAACCCTCCTGCGCTGGGAGTCTCTGAGCCCGGACCAAAAGGCCGTTTTAGCCCCGGCCAAAAAGGACTGGGACACCCTAACCCAAACCCAGCGCGTACGTTTGGTGAATGCGGCCAAGCACTATCCTCAACTTACCCCTGAAGAACAAGCTCGCTTTCAGGCCCGTATTCCCGAATGGACCCACTTGCCGCGCGAAGAACGGGAAACCGCCCGCAAAAATTTTAAAACCTGGCGCAGTCTTCCCCCTGAAAAACGGGCTCAAGTCAAATCCCGGTTACAGGCAAAACAACCCGCCCCAGTGGCGCAGGTCCCGCAGACATCCTCCACGTCGGTGACGCCTTCGCCTTCCAGCATTACCCCCACCACCCCAGGCCCGGCAAATACTCCGCCTGGTGCGCCCGTAAACCAGGGCACCACACCAACACCAACACCAACACCCACCACAGGATCTCCCCGCTGATGCCAACCCGTCTTGAACTATGGCCGCGTCTCGTGTGCATGATCTACGAAGCTTTGATCATGGCCGGCATTCTGATGGCCGCAGGACTTCCCTTTGTGATGGTGACGCACTATGGGCAGCATCCCGAGTTTCGCACGGCCTATCGCGTCTATCTTTTCGTGGTGCTGGGATTATATTTCAGTTATTTCTGGCATCGCGGAGGGCAAACCGTTCCCATGAAAACCTGGCGTTTACGTTTGGTCACCCAAGAGGAGCAGCCCCCTTCCTGGACCCGTTGCCTGTTGCGCTATCTGTTTGCCTGGGTTGGGCTGCTGTCCGGTTTTAGCCTGCTTTGGGTTGCGCTGGATCGCGAAGGACAGTTTCTTCATGACCGTTTACTCGGGTTACGTCTGATCCGGGTGTCTTACACCAGTTAAGGCATGGGCGAATTTGCCCTCTGTCCGTTTGTCATATTCCGTCTGGCCGGTTTTTTACACCGACCAGGGAAGCTTAGGCGTTGCGCTCTGTCCACCACCCCAGAAAAAATGCCAATGCCAGAAAAACCAAACTGGGGGCCAAACCACTCAAAGCAGGATTCCAGCTGTTGAGTTGACCCAGATAGGAAAAAAACCGGCTAAACAAATAAAACCCCAGACCCAGACCAATCCCGATCATGATACGCATACCCACGGAGCTCGCGCGTGGGCGCTGCAGGGCAAAGGACAAGGCAACCAACATCATCACCAGAATGGAAAACGGATAGAGCAATTTGCTCCATTCGGCGATTTCGAAGCGCACTGTCTGTTGCCGGTTATCCCGCAAATGTTGAATGTAACCCAATAGATTCCATACGGACATTTGTTCCGGCTCCACCAATAGGGTCGACATGACCTGCGGCGTAATGATGGAATCCCAGGTGATCTGGTCGTCGTGCTGCACGCTCACGCCTTGATCCGAAAAAGAGGTACGCTGCACGTCCGTGAGCAGCCACTGATGGTCCTGCAGATAAACCGCCTTATGGGCCGTACTGATCCGACGTAAACGCCGCTCCTGATCAAAGTCGTAAATGCGCAGATCATGCAGCGATTTATCCGGCATGAGTTCGCGTACATTGATGAAACTGCCCTGATCCTTCACCCAGATGCCAGAACGAAACTGGGTTGCCACAAAGTTGTTCAAGGCCTTTAATCGCCATTGCTGGGCGGCCTCCTCCGAAACCGGCATGAGAAACTCTCCCAGCAGAAAGGCCGCCAGTACAAACATCACCCCAATGCGCATCAGCGCCAAAGCCAATCGGTTGCGGGACATGCCCGAGGCACGCATGACAGTAATTTCCGAATGCACCGCCAGGTTACTCAATCCGTACAAGGTGCCAATAAGCGTGGCGATCGGAAAGAGCTCATAGGCATGGCCAGGAATGGCCAGGGTGACAAACACGAACATTTGCCAGATCTGGTAACTGCCTTTCCCAAGATCGTTCAGTTCATGGATCAGGTCGAAAAAGGAAAAAAGGAAAATCAGGGCTGCGAAAACCAGCCCTGTGCCATACAACACCTCCCGAGCAAGATAACGGTTGAGTAGCCTCACCCGGGAGTGCCCTACAAGGTCTCTTTCAGTTGGCTCAGAATTGCAGGATTCTCCAAGGTAGAGATGTCTTGCGTTACTTCATCGCCCTTGGCAATCACGCGTAGCAGTCGCCGCATGATTTTTCCGGAGCGGGTTTTTGGCAGATTGTCACCAAAGCGGATTTCCTTGGGCTTGGCAATGGGGCCAATTTCCTTGCCGACCCAATTACGCAACTCGGTGGCAATCTTCTTGGCGTCTTCCCCCTCGGGACGAGCCTGTTTGAGCACCACATAGGCCACAATGGCTTCGCCTGTCATGTCGTCAGGTCGACCCACCACCGCCGCCTCTGCCACCAGGGGATTGGCCACCAGCGCCGATTCGATTTCCATCGTTCCCATCCGGTGTCCCGACACGTTCAGCACGTCATCGATGCGACCGGTAATCGTGAAATAACCTGTTGTCTCATCCCGGATAGCACCATCGCCAGCCAGATAATAGCCCTGTAATTCTGAGGGATAGTAACTTTTCTGGAATCGTTCCGGATCGCCCCAAATGGTGCGGATCATGGCGGGCCAAGGGCGTTTGACGACCAGAATGCCTCCTTGCCCATGGGGCATGTCATGTCCGGTTTCGTCCACGATAGCCGCTTCAATCCCTGGCAGGGGGAGCGTACAGGAACCCGGCACCAAAGGAGTTGCCCCGGGCAACGGGGTAATCATATGGCCTCCGGTTTCGGTTTGCCAGAAAGTATCCACAATTGGACAACGTTCCTGACCTACATTTTTGTAATACCACATCCAGGCTTCGGGGTTAATGGGTTCTCCCACCGAACCCAGCAAGCGCAGGGTAGACAGATTGTAATTGCGCGGATGCGCTGCAGGATCGGCATCGGCGGCTTTAATCAAGGAACGGATGGCGGTGGGTGCTGTGTAAAACACGGTCACGCCATGGCGCGCAATCATGTCCCAAAAACGGCCGGCGTTGGGATAGGTGGGCACCCCCTCGAATACCACCTCGGTTGCCCCCACGGCCAAGGGTCCATAGGTAATATAGGAATGACCGGTAACCCAGCCAATATCTGCCGTACACCAGAAAATATCGGCAGGCTTGATATCAAAGGTCCATTTCATGGTGAGGGCGGCCCACAGCAGGTAGCCTCCGGTGGAATGCTGAACCCCCTTGGGTTTTCCGGTAGAACCCGAGGTATACAGCACAAACAGGGGATGTTCGGCACTGACCCACTCGGGTTCGCAGGTTTCTGCCTGTCCCGCTTCCACCTCGTGCATCCAATGGTCGCGGCTTGCTACAAACGGGATGTTGCCAGCGGTGCGCTGGTAGATGATCACTGTCTTCATTGCGTCACAGCCGCCCAGGGCAATGGCCTCATCCACAATGGTCTTGAGCGGCAGACTCTTGCCCCCACGACGCTGCTCATCGGCAGTAATCAGGGCAGTGGCCCCCACATCCACGATGCGTTCCTGCAGGGACTTGGCCGAAAAACCACCAAACACCACCGAATGCGTGGCGCCAATCCGAGCACAGGCCTGCATGGCCACCACACCCTCGATGGACATGGGAATATAGATGACAACCCGATCCCCCTTGTTGACCCCCAAGGCCTTGAGTCCGTTGGCAAAGCGACAGACCCGGGCATAGAGCGCCTGATAGGTGATGCTGGTTACCGTTCCGTCATCGGCCTCGAACAGGATGGCTGTTTTTTGGGCGTTGCCATTCTGGAGGTTGCGTTCCAGGCAATTGTAGGACGCGTTGGTCAAACCGTCCTCGAACCATTTGAAGAAGGGAGGATTGGATTCGTCGAGCACTTTGGTAAAAGGACGATGCCAGTACAGGTTTTCCCTGGCAAGTCGTCCCCAAAACGCATCGGGATCCTGCCGTGCTTCCGCGCAAAGCGCATGGTATGCCTCCATGCCCGATACATTGGCCTGTGATACAAAAGATGGATCTGGAGCAAATACGCGATGCTCGTGATGCAGTACTTCGGTAGACATGAAACCTCCTTCTCGTTTAGGTTCGACTGGCTCGCATAAGTCCCTGCACCGAAATATGGCAGGAAGCGGGCATTATAGCCTGAACAGAGACTTAGAGCGCCCCGCATTGTTCTGGTAGAGTATCAGTTCGGCTGACATTCTTCAGGAGCTATCGCAGTGAATACGACTCTTCCCCTTGCCCCCCCAGTCCTGATCGAACCGGAGCATCTCATCGACAGTATTGCTGATGCGTTGCAGTATATTTCCTGCTATCACCCTCTCGACTATATCAGGGCGCTAGGGCAAGCCTACGAGGCAGAGCAGTCTCCCGCAGCACTGGATGCCATAGCCCAGATCCTGACCAACTCCCGCCTGTGCGCGGAAGGACGTCGACCGCTTTGTCAGGATACGGGAATCGTGAATGTATTCATGAAGGTGGGCATGAATGTCCGCTTTAACACCCAGCGCCCACTAGAAGAACTGGTCAACGAGGGCGTGCGCCGCGCCTATCTGAACCCGGACAACCCACTGCGTGCCTCGATTTTGAGCGATCCGGCAGGAGCGCGCCGCAATACCCGTGACAACACTCCGGCAGTTTTGCATGTCTGCCTGGTTCCTGGAAACACAGTGGACATCACAGTGGCAGCCAAGGGCGGTGGTTCGGAAAACAAGTCAAAATTCATCATGCTCAACCCCTCCGACTCCATTGTGGATTGGGTACTAAAAACCGTCCCCACCATGGGCGCGGGCTGGTGCCCCCCCGGCATGCTGGGGCTGGGCATTGGCGGTACGGCGGAAAAAGCCATGCTGATGGCGAAAGAGTCCCTGATGGATCCGATCGACATGCCTTTGCTCAAGGCCCGTGGACCGCAGAACAGGATCGAGGCGTTGCGCATTGAATTATTTGACAAGGTAAATGCCCTGGGCATTGGCGCCCAGGGTTTGGGCGGATTAGCCACCGTACTGGATGTAAAAATTCTGGATTATCCCACCCATGCGGCTTCCCTGCCTGTGGCCATGATCCCCAATTGTGCCGCAACGCGTCATGCCCATCTGGTGTTAGATGGTACGGGGCCGGTGCATCTTGCCCCGCCCAATCCCGCCGACTGGCCGCAGGTTACCTGGAGCGCTTCCCCTGCCGCACGCAGAGTGGATCTATCCCGGATTACTCGCGCCGAGATCCTCTCCTGGAAACCCGGAGAAACCCTGCTGCTCAACGGTAAGCTCTTGACGGGGCGGGATGCGGCCCATCAACGAATTGCCGAACTGTTTGCGCGTGCAGAGCCCCTGCCCGCCGGGCTCGACTTCACCAATCGTTTTATTTATTACGTGGGTCCGGTCGATCCAGTGCGCGACGAGGTGGGGGGACCCGCCGGCCCCACCACGGCCACGCGCATGGACAAATTCACCGCCATGATGCTGGAAAAAACAGGCCTGCTGGGCATGGTCGGAAAAGCCGAACGGGGACCTGTGGCCATCGAGGCGATTCGCGCCCATCAATCGGTCTATCTTATCGCCGTGGGTGGTGCAGCTTACCTTGTATCCAAAGCCATCCGCAGCTCACGCGTAGTGGCCTTCCCTGAACTGGGAATGGAAGCGGTATACGAGTTTGAAGTCGAGGATATGCCCGTCACCGTGGCGGTAGACGCCACAGGTCAATCCGTGCATGAGAGTGGACCCGCAGAATGGAAGATGCGCATCAGCAAAATCCCCGTCCACCACACCTCCTGAAACGCTGGCGGACGCCGACACCCATTTCGTTGCCCACCCCACCCGGGTGGGCCCGTGGAATCACAAACCCCGGAATACGGATGGCGGCGAAGACTAGGCCACCCTCTGTGCGCATACAGAAGGGCAACGTTGCAGATCCTGCAAAATAGCACGCACACGTTTGGCACGATCCAGCGCCGTTGCACCGCCGTGCAAAACCCGAAGACGATCCGGTCCCGCCAGTCGGTAGGCAGATCTTTGATGAAGCAGTAAAATCAGGTCCTCTGGCGCAAGCGGTGTTTGTGCAGAAAACTGTAACGTCACGCACTCCTCGTTAGCATCCACCTTCTGCACCCCCAGAGGATGGCTGAGCAAGCGCAAACGATGGCACTCCAGCAGCATCTGCGCGGGTTCCGGCAGCAACCCGAAGCGGTCGATCAGTTCCTCCTGCAACGCATCCAGTGCGTCGGGCTGGTCGCAGTTAGCCAACCGTTTGTAGAGCACCAATCGTTCCTGAATGTCACCGCAATAGTCTGCCGGTAACAGTGCCGGAGCGTGCAGATTGATTTCTGTGGCCACCTCCAGTGGCGCCTCCATATCCCAGGTCTTGCCTTGACGCAGGGCTTTGACCGCCTGATTGAGCAAATCCGTATAGAGATTGAATCCCACCTCCTGGATATCTCCACTTTGGGAATCTCCCAATACTTCCCCCGCACCACGAATCTCCAGATCCTGCATGGCCAGATAAAACCCGGAGCCCAGCTCCTCCATGGCCTGGATTGCCTCCAGTCGCTTTTGCGCCAGCGGGGTCAGCGCATCGGGCGGAGGAGTCAGCAAGTAAGCGTAGGCCTGGTGGTGAGAACGCCCCACACGACCGCGTAATTGGTGCAGTTGCGCCAATCCAAAACGGTCGGCGCGATGAATGATGATGGTATTGGCGCTCGGAACATCGATACCGGTTTCGATAATAGTGGAACAAAGCAGGATATTGGACTGCTGGTGGTAGAACTCGCGCATGACCCGTTCCAGTTCCCGTTCATGCAACTGTCCGTGAGCCACGGCAATGCGCGCTTCCGGCAAAAGTTGAGTGAGGTGATCACGCATGTTGTCCATGGTATCCACCTCGTTATATAGAAAATAGAGCTGACCGCCGCGTTTGAGTTCACGCAAGGCAGCCTCACGAATGATGCTGTCGGAGTGCGGGTAGACAAAGGTTTTTATGGCCAGACGCTTTTGCGGGGCCGTAGCAATGACCGAAAAATCGCGCAGGCCCTCTAGTGACAAGGCCAGGGTACGAGGGATCGGGGTTGCCGTGAGCGTAAGCACATCCACCTCGGCGCGCAAGGTCTTGAGGCGATCTTTTTGACGCACCCCAAAACGATGCTCCTCATCAATGATGACCAACCCCAGATTAAAAAACTTAACCGACCCGGAAATCAGCTTATGCGTTCCAATGACGATATCCACTTGCCCCTGACGCAATCCTTCCAGGGCCCCCTGGGATTCCTTGGCACTGCGAAATCGGGACAATTCTGCAATGCGTACCGGCCAGGAGGAAAATCGATCCACAAAGGTTTGATAGTGCTGCTCTGCCAACAACGTGGTGGGGACCAGAATTGCTACCTGTTTACCCGCATTGACCGCAAGAAATGCCGCGCGCATGGCCACTTCCGTTTTCCCAAAACCCACATCGCCACACACCAGCCGATCCATGGGCTTACCCGATTGCATGTCCGCCATCACCGCAGCAATGGCTGCCGCCTGATCGGGGGTTTCCTCAAAATCGAATCCTAGTGCAAAGGTGTTGTAATCCGGCTCGTTCACGGGAAAAGCAAAACCAGCGCGTGCAGCGCGTCGGGCATAAAGATCCAGCAGCTCCGCTGCCGTATCCCGGGCTTGGGCCGCAGCTCGGCGCCGCGCCTTTTCCCATTGCCCACTCCCCAGTTTATGTAATGGTGCGCCCTCTGCCGGCCCCCCGCTATAGCGCCCAATCAGATGCAGTTGGGATACAGGCACGTACAAGGAATCCTCTCCCGCGTATTGCAGATGAAGAAACTCGGTTTTTCCTTCGCCCACATCCAGATCAACCAAACCAAGAAAACGCCCAATGCCGTGATCCACATGCACCACAGGATCGCCCACCCGTACTTCTGACAGATCCTTGAGCAGGGTATCGGCTTGACTGCGCCCTTCCTTGTCGCGCCGCCGGGATTGCCGAACCTGGGTTTTATAGAGGTCGGACTCGGTGACAAACGCCAGCCCCTCCCGGGGCAAAACAAACCCCTGAGTCAAGGGGCCCACCGCAATGCCAACCCGCAGGGTACCCGCCAGGAACTCGGCCCAGGAGTCAGTGGCAATCGTATGCAGACCGAAACCGGAGAGCATGTGCGCCATGGTTTCGCGACGCCCCAGACTTTCGGCCACAATCAAGACTCGCCCGTGAATTGCTTTGATAAACTCGTGTATTTTTTGTATTTGTATGGCGGCTCGACGCGACAACTCCAGTTCAGGTAACACCTGTGCCATAAAGTCTGCAGCCGCCTCGGGGGGGGACTCTGATCGCACCCCCTGCGCAGACGCGACAGACAAATCGTTGGGACGTGCGGTCTGCAGCGAAGAAATCACGCTGTTTTCAGTCTGCAGGGAGCGCTCTTCGGAGGTTTGCATTTTCCATTGACGGTAAGGCTTCAATGCAATGAAAAACTGTTCTTCCGTAAGGAATAATTCCTGCGGATCCAATACCGGGTGGGTGCGATCGCCCCGAAGCAGTTCCCAACGGGTGTGGGTAGATTTCCAGAACTCACGCAGGGCCGTATGCACCTCCCGGTGCAAACAAAGGGTTGCCTGGGGCGGAATATAATCAAAAAGCGTAGCGCACTGATCAAAAAACAGGGGAAGATAATACTCTACCCCCCCGGG
>VFSW01010025.1_pt1 | contig 13467 bp, 12 predicted proteins | sample 5358111 | NCBI WGS metagenome assembly VFSW01 (sample SAMN11554181, study PRJNA540505) | mine drainage metagenome | isolation source: sediment from site ElyBrook_90M | place: USA: Ely Copper Mine, Vershire, VT | collected 2017 | reverse complement strand
CCCCCAAAGGCCGTTCGAAACTTTCCTCGCCGCTTCGGGTTAAATCTATGGGCAGCGTAAGTCTGCCGGTACTTCCCAGCACAAGACCTCATTCGAGTGCGTGCCGTGTGCTCCTGCCCTCAGTGAGGCATGCCTCCAGCTATTCTCAATTCGCGGGTGTGGAAGGTTGATTTGGCCTTTCCCCATCCCGGGTTGAATTAATGGAAATTTGCCATTCACAAAATGGAGAGCGGAAATGAAACGACAGCTGATTGCGGTTCTTGCACTTCTAGCCCTCGGCCCGCTTGCGGCCTATGCCCAGTCTGCCCCGGCTGCTATCGCCGGCGGACCAAACGCAGGTGACGCCCTGCCCGCCGGCGCGGCGCTGGTGGACGATAGCGGCCAGCCCGCCGCCTTCCCGGCCCACATGGCCGATTGCAAACAGCCGAATCCGAAAGTTCCTGTCCCGAATGCCCCCCACGGCCTCTACGTCCTGATGTTTCCCCACGCCCCCCTTGCCGAGCAGGGCAATCGCCTCCTGCTTCGCAATCCCGCCGTCTGCGGCGCGGTCTTCTTTATCGTCTGGAGCGAATCCGACCGCGGTCCCGGCGCTAATCCACGCTTCGATTTTTCCGCCGTCGAGCAGCAAATGGCTCCCTGGGTATCCGCCGGCAAAGCGGTTAGCCTTGTCGTCTGGGCCGTCAGCGATTCCCAAGGCATCGTGGCAACGCCCGATTTCGTGCTCTCCAAAGTGCCCACCGTCCAATGCCCCAAGTTCGGCCGTGTCCCCGTCTTCTGGAACGACCAATACGTCGACGCCTATAAACAATTTATTGCCGGCGTCATGCAGAAATATGGCAGTGATCCCCGGATCAGCTATATCCGCTTCGGCCTGGGCAACGGCGGCGAGACTTTCCCCGCTTGTGTATTTGCCCTGCAAAAGGAAAAGGGGCTTACCCAGGGCATCTGGAAGAACTACATCCTCAAGATGCTTGATTACGAGCATTCCCTCAATCCCACGCGCCAGATTATGGTGGGAATCAACACCTGGGGCCAGCCCCCCGATAATAGCCTGGCTCGCGACGTCGCCGCGCGCGCCGCAAAGTACGGCTTCGGCGTTGGCAGCCAGGGCCTCCAGGAGAGCGACATACGCGCCTACCAATCCGGCGGCACCTGCACCGTCGATTGGTGCCACGTCTTCGATGAATTCGCCGGCAAAATCCCTCTCGAATTGCAAATGATCCGCCCCAGCAGACCAGACGGTTCAGGTCCAGGCTCCTGGGTGGACCTGCTGCCTTTCGCCATGAAGGCCCACGCCCAGATCCTCGAAATTCCACTTCCCGACTGGATGATTGCCTACAACGGCAATTTCCGCGGCATGGGCCAGTATAGCGGCCCCTATAGGAGCACCTTCGAATCCGCCGCATCCACGCTGGGCGGAGGCGCTCACTAACCCTTTGTACCGGCCAATCCGCGGAATTCGCCATTCCCCCGAGGATAGGCGAATTCCCGCGGGTGACCGCTCCCTTCCATTCCTCACCGCAGAAAGAATATCCCCACGGCCATCGTCAGGATCGTCACTGGTATTCCCACTCTCGAGTATTCCCAAAAGCCGATATGCACTTCCCGGCGGACCCGCTGGATCACGATCAGGTTGGCTACCGATCCCAGAATCGTCAGATTTCCCGCCAGCGTCGCGGACATGGCCAGCACCAGCCACCCCTGCCGCGGATTCCCCAGATGCGGAATGATGGATCTGAATAGCAAAACCGAGGGAACATTGCTCACCACGTTGGCCAGCACCGCGGAGGCGGCGCTCAGGGCCACAGCGTGCGAAAGCCCCATGCGCTCCGCCAGCGCCGGCAAGTCCCGAAACAGCGCCGTATCCTGCACACCCCTCACCACCACAAAAAGCCCCGTAAACATCACCAGCAGCGACCAATCAATCTCCGCATACACCCGCTCCGGCTTGATCCGCCTCGTCACCAGCAGAAACGCACCCGCCACCAGCGCCACCTCCGCGGCGGGCAATCCCTTGAAAAATAGCGCAATCGTGACCACCGCCGTCAGCGCCGATTTCCACGCCAGCCCCCGCACCAGCCTCACCTGCGGCGGCTCCATCTTCAGCCTCGCACCGGAATAAAATTCACGCCGGTAGGCCACACTGATCACTCCCGCCACCACAACCAGACCAACCGCCGCTACCGGCGAAAGCGCCCGCGCGAAATCCAGATACCCAATCCCGGAAAAGCTTCCGATCAGGATGTTCTGCGGGTTCCCCGTAATCGTGGCCACGCTGCCCACATTCGAGCCCATCGCCACTGCCAGCAGATAGGGCAGCGGTTCGCGCCGCAGCGCCTTCGTAATTCCCAGCACCAGCGGCGCCAGTACCAGGCACACCGCATCGTTTACAAAAAATGCCGAGAGAACCCCGCTGACCCCGGTGATTGCCGCCAGCAGCACGATCGGCCGCCGCGTCCTTTCCACCACCCACGCATTTACCAGCGCGAACGCTCCCGAGAGCCTCAGGTTCGCCACCAGGATCATCATGCCGAAAAGCAGCACGATAGTTCGGTAATCCACCGCCCGGAAAGCCTGCCCCAGCGTAAGCACCCGGGTGGCAATCAGCAGTGCGGCTCCAATCACTGCGGCCCCCGCGCGATCCACGCGGAAATAGGGCGTGCGCCCCGCCGCGAAGATAGCGTAGGTGACCGCGAAGATGATCAGCGCCGCGGGCATCTCACCCCTCCTCCATCCCCGCCGCTGGCCGCCGCAGCTCTCTTCCCCCGGATGCCCCGCTCTTGTATGGTCAGCTCTTCTTTCGCGTTCGTGTCGGTGCTCCACCGATTTTCGCCAGCTCCTCCTGTGCCAGTTTCCGGTAGGGGCTATCCACCGCAATCGCTTCGTTCAACACACGCCGCGCCTCCACCGTCTGATTCCCCTTCGCTAGCGTGAATCCCAGACGATAGAGATTTCTCCCGTAATAGTAGTTGTTTGATTTCAGCAGCGGACTCGCCTGCCGGAATGCGCTGATCGCCTGCGCCGTCTTCCCGTTGGTCACATACACTTGTCCGAGCGACGTATAGGCGATTCCCTTCTGTATGGAAATCTGCGCCTGCCAGTCCGCGTCGCTGGTTCCCGCCGGCTTCTGCGCCGCGCCCAGCGCCGTCAGCGCTTTTTGCGCATCCGCCGCCGCCGTCGGCAGTTGCTGGCCTTTATCGCTCCAATAGTCCGCCAGCATCACCAGCACGGTTGAATTGTTTGGGTCTCCCGCCAGCACGCCCTTCGCCGATTCCAGCATCTTCGCCGTGTCCCCTGCCTGTTGGTAGGCGAAGGGCAGCACTTCCCGCGCATTTGCCGCGTAGGGAGCATCCGGGAAAATCTTCAAATACCGCTCCAGAAACTGCACCTTTGCCGCGGCGTCCTTTTCCTGGTAGGCCGCGTTGAATAGCGCGTATTGCGCATAGCTCAGGTCCGCCTGGGCTCCCGCGAGCGATTCGTCCTGCTGCTTCTTCCAGTCTTCGGCAGAGACTCCTGCGGGCGGCGCCTGCGCCTTATAGCGCTGCAGGATCCCCGTGAACGTTTCCCCCGCATCGAAGAGCTTGCCGATGTCTCCTTTGCCTTCAGCCGCTCGCATCAGGTTTCCTGCCGTGGGCAGCGAGTCAGGATCGATCGCCAGCGCCTTCTCGGCGTATTCCATCGCTTTGTCGTAGTTCTTCTCCCCCAGGTAGGTGCTCACGTACTGTTCATCGGCCAGCAGCGCCAGATCTCCGGTCGGATGCTCCGCGCTGAATTTATCCAGCAGCGCGATCTTTTGCGCCGGATCGGTTGTCACGTAGATTTCGTTCAGTGCCTTATCCTCGGGCGTTCCCGCCGTCACCGACACGCTTTTGCCTATCTGTGCATTCGCCGTAGCGGCCCACAGCATCGTAAGCCCCAGCACCATCGCCCAGCGCTTCATCCGTTTCTCCTTTCGCTTCGTCTTGCCGCGGGCCATTGCTCTGCCCGCCTCGCCTGCTTCGTGCACTTTACACCCCCTCACGTTCGCCGCGGTAGCACCTGCTCTCATGATCTCCCGCTTCGATTTCCCCCAGCCCGATCGCCGCCCGGATCGCTCCCTTCGCCTCAGACCGCTCAATCACTTCCCGATTGCCTTCATTCTCCTCCGATCGCTGCGCGTGCTGCAGGTGGTATTGCACCACCTTGTTCCTCAGGTTCCTTACTCGCACCCCATTCCTTTTCAGCCGCTTATCCAGATCGGTATCTTCCCAGCCGTAGCCGCGAAATTCCTCATTGAACCCGTTCACCTCCTCCAGATCACCGCGGCAAAGCCCGAAATTGCTCCCCAGTAGGGCGTCAAACTTGGATTCATAAAGCACCGGCAGCACCACGCCGTGCTCGATCACCCTGGCTCTCCCGGTTCCCCATAGCCACACCAGGCGCAACGGCCCCAGCCCCAGCCCGCTCTTCAGGATTTCCTCCACCGCCGGCGCCGCATCGCGCGCCACGTGCACCCGCCGCCCGGTGATGGCCACGCCCGGCGCCAGGTAGCGCGCATAGTTTTCCAGGTACCGCCGGTGCGGCAGGCAATCCATGTCCGCGAAAACCAGGCGCGGAAAGCGGCTGCGGTAAATCGCCCGGTTCAGGATCCGCGCCCGCCGGAACCCTCTATCTTCCTGCTTGACGTGCAGGATCCCATGGCGGAAGCGCCGCCCCCAGCTTTCCAGCACCTCGCTGTAGTCCTGGCTCGATCCGTCGTCCGCAATCACCATCTCGATTTCCTGGAACGTCTGCTCCGCGTACGCCGCTAAACTCAATTCCAGTATTTCCCGGTCATTGTAGGAGGTCACCACCACCGAGATTCCGCACGCCTCCGCACTCACCGCTCCCTTCATCGATTTCCGGCTCTCCGCTCCATCCTTCCCCATCCCTCTCGGCACCGCCTCCTCATTCTCTCACGCGGCCTCTTGGAAAAAACCGCGGCACGCTTCGCGCGTATTCCTCGTAGGTCCCGCCAAAACGCCTTCTTAGCTCGCGCTCCTCCAGGTGGATAACCAGCGCGGTCAGCGCCGCCCAGCCGCCGGCCAGCGCCCACATCCATCGCGTGCCTCCCAGCAGGCACGCCCCGGCCACAGCGCATGCCGAGCCCGTGTATCGCGGGTGGCGTATGTAGGCATAGATTCCCTGGCGCACCACTTCGCCTCCTCCTCCCAGCTCCGTCTTGCCCACCAGGCGCATCAGCCCCAGATCCTGCCGGACCCTCCAGAAAATCGCCGCTTCCACCACCAGCAGCGCAATCCCCGCGGCCATCTTCCACGCTCCTGGCGCCTCCCTCGCGAAAAGTGCCCTGCGATATGCCACCAGTATGACTATCGGAATTCCCCATCCCACCAGCGCTCCCGCCACATAGGCCATCTTGTGGCGCCCGGCCCAAAATCGAATGCTCGGGTGCAGCACCAGCCAGTAGCCGGGAATCTCCAGATGCATCAGCAAAATGATGGCTGCCAGCCATCCGAATATCGTCATATCCCATCCCGCATGCCGCATAGTAATCGAACCCGGGCCATCGCGTCACTTCGCATCTGCTCCGGGCACGCAGCGTCCCGTCTGCCTCTTCCGCCGCACTGCCCTTCCCGCCTCACACGTTGCTACCCCGGCTTGACGCCTTCGCCGATTCGAGAGAGCATCCCCGTATAGTCTGCCGGCTCCTTCGAAGGAGCCTGCGGGAGGCATCTGAATGATCCACGTTACTTCGTGGGACAAAATGGAAAGCGAAGCCCTCAGCCCGGTTATCTCCCGCCGCATGCTCAGCGGCAAATACGGCACCATCGCGCGTTTCCACCTGCGGAAAGGCGCCCTCGTCCCCCGCCATGCCCACCGCAGCGAACAATTCTCCACCGTCCTTTCCGGTTCCCTCAAATTCATCTTCGATGATCGCGAGGTCGTTCTCCATCCCGGCGATGTCCTCTTCATTCCCTCCGATGTGCCGCACGCCGCCGAAGCACTCGAAGACACCGACGACTTCGACGTCTTTGCCCCCTGCCGCAAAGACTGGGGACCAGGCCAGCGGGGCGATAGCTATCTGCGCGGCGCAGCCAGAAGGTAGCCAGTGCCTCCTTCGAAGCAATTCGGCCACCGCTCGGAGCCCGCTCGGTCTGCGGATTTCTCCCATCCCCGCGCTCTCTGCCCGATCAGGCTCTTTCCATGGATCTGGGATTAAAAGATCGGATTGCCATCGTTGCGGCTGCCAGCAGCGGCTTGGGCCGCGCCGTGGCTTTGCAGCTCGCTCGCGAAGGCGCGAAGCTCGCCATCTGCTCGAGGACGCCTTCCACTCTCGCCGACGCCGCATCCGCCATCGCCGCCGAAACAGGAGCCGAAGTTTTCTGGCAGCCCGTGGATGTTTCCGATGGCGCCGCCGTCCACTCCTTCGTCCAATCCGCCCACCGCCGCTTCGGCAGAATTGATGTTTGCGTCACCAATGCCGGCGGGCCTCCTCCCGGCAATTTCCTTCAGCTTTCCCTCGCTGAATGGGAACAGGCCGTGAAGCTCACACTGCTCAGCGCCGTCCATTTCGCCCGCGAAGTACTTCCCCTCATGCAGCAGCGCCGCTGGGGTCGTTTCATCACCGTCACCTCCATCTCCGTCAAGCAGCCCGTCGATGGCCTCATCCTTTCCAATTCCCTTCGTGCCGCCGTCGCTGGCCTCGCCAAGTCACTCGCCAACGAGTTTGGGGCCGATGGCATCACCGTCAATAACGTCTGCCCCGGTTATACGCTCACAAACCGCCTGGAGCAGCTCGCCGCGCATTCCTCCTCCGGCCAGCCCGCCTCTGTGGAGGCCACTTTTGCCAAATGGAGCGCCGAGGTCCCTCTGCGCCGCCTGGCTCGCCCCGAGGAATTTGCCGCCGTGGTCGCTTTCCTCGCCTCGGAGCGCGCCAGCTACCTCACCGGAGCAACCATCCCCGTGGATGGCGGCAGGTCTCGCGGACTGCTCTGACCCTCTCCGCCCCGCCAATCCCTATTCCTCCCACTCTTGTAACCCCTCGCCCCTCGGCTGCGTCCGCTATAGTGGTGAATTCGCCTGCCGCACTTGATTCCATCCCGGAGAATCCCTCGATGACGATAAAATCCGTTTCCCGTCGCTGGCCCATCGCCGCTCTGTCCGCGGGTATTGCACTGGCTCTGCTGGCCGCCGCTGCCTTTGTCCTCCCGGCCAGAGCCGTCAGCCCCTTCGCTCCCAGCCGCGAGTATGCCCTGCAAAATGTCAAGGTGCGCCTCAGCTTCGATATCGACCACCGCATGGTGATGGGCGAAGTTACCAACAGCATCGAACTCCTGCGCGATGGCCCTGCCTCCATCTCCTTCGATTCCGCAGGCCTCACCATCAGCGCGGTCACCCTCAATGGCGCCACCGCGCATTTCGATACCCAACCCCAGAAGCTCGTCATCTCACTTCCCCACCCGGCCAAAAAGGGCGAAAAATACGAAGTGGACATTCGCTATACAGGGCAGCCCAAGCGCGGCCTCTTTTTCATCCTCCCGGACAAAAACTACCCTTCCCGCCCAAAGGAAATCTGGTCCCAGGGCGAAGATGAGGATACCCACTACTACATCCCCATCTACGACTACCCGAATAACCGCACCACCACCGAAATGATCGTCACCGTGCCTGATTCCTGGCTCACCGTTTCAAACGGTAAGCTCGTCAGCACGCGCAAACTCCCCGGAGGAATGAAGGTTTGGGACTGGCGCCAGTCGCAGCCCATGTCCACCTACCTCATTTCCATTGTTACCGGAGAATTCACTCAGAAAGTCGCCGACTGGCGCGGCATGCCCGTGCTCTATACCGTCCCCCGCGGCGATGGCGATACAATCGAGCCTACTTTCGTCCGCACCCCCCTCATGCTCAGCCTTTTTTCCGATAAGCTCAATGTCCGCTATCCCTGGGACAAATACGCGCAGACCGCCGTGGATGATTTCGTCGTCGGCGGTATGGAAAATACCAGCGCTACCACTCTCACTACCCGCGGCCTCCTCAATCCTCAGCTCGCCAGCGAAGAGCCCCAGGGCTCCGACGGCCTCATCTCCCACGAGATGGCTCATCAGTGGTTCGGCGACCTGCTCACCTGCAAGGATTGGGCCAATCTCTGGCTCAATGAGGGCTTCGCCACCTATTACCAGCATCTCTGGACCGAATCCCACTACGGCCAGGACGCGGTGGATTACGAATTCTGGCGCGACCGAAACAACTGGATGCATCAACAACGCCTCTTCACCATCCCCATCGTCACCCGCCAGTTCAGTGATTCCCTGGAAAATTCCGGTAACATCTATACCAAGGGCGGCTGGGTTCTCCACATGCTCCGCGAAAAGCTCGGCGATCAGGCCTTCTTCGCCGCCATGCACCAATATATCGAAGACCACAGGCTGCAGAACGTGGTCACCGCGGATCTGGTGAAATCAATCGAGCAGGCCACCGCCGTCAACGTGGATCAATTCTTTTCCCAGTGGGTCTACGGCGCCGGAGCACCGGAATTCGACGTCACCTCCGCCTACGATCCCGCCTCCCATAACGTCACCCTCACTGTCAGGCAGACTCAGCCCCTGGGAGGAACCGTGGGGCTTTTCCATCTGCCCCTGGTCGTCCAGGTCACCACCGCATCCGCCGCCAAGGACTATCCCATCCGCATCAGCCGCGCCGAAGAGACATTTTCATTCCCCGCGGATTCCAAACCCCTGATGCTCCTCTTCGATAAGGGCGACACCATTCTCAAGTCCGTCAACTTCCCCAAAGACCCGCAGGAATGGGCTTGGCAGCTTCAGCATGCGCAATCGGTGCCCGACCGCGCTGATGCCGCCGTCGCGCTCGGCAAACTCAAAGCGAATGACGCTGCCGCGGATGCCCTCGGCGCCGCCGCGCTCCACGATGCCTTCTGGGGTGTGCGCCGCGAAGCAGCCGCCGCACTCGCCTCCATGGGCACCCCCGAAGCCGAAAAACAGTTGCTCGCCGCGCTCGCCAATCCACAGCCCTGGGTCCGCGAATCCGTAGTCACCGGCCTCGGCCAGTTTAAGGACGATAAGACCCTCGGCCCGCGCCTGCAGGAAATCGCCGCTTCCGACAAAGCCTGGCACGTCCGCGCCGCCGCTCTGGATGCCCTCGCCTCCACAAAATCCCCCGGTGCCTATGGCGTGCTCGCGAAAGCGGTCGATTCGGATTCTCCCGATGATCTGCTTCGCAATGCCGCTCTGCGCGGCTTCGGGCCGCTCGGCGATGATCGCGCCGTACCCTTGCTTCTCCAATGGTCTGCCGTCGGCAAACCCTTCACTTCCCGCAGCGCCGCCATTTTTTCCCTGGCGCGCCTCGATAAGAACAATCCGGAAATCACCACCCGCCTGCTCTCCTATCTTTCCGAACCCTACACCAATCTCGTCTTCCCCGTTATCTTCGCCCTCGGCGAGCGTGACGACGCCTCGGCGATTCCCCCTCTCCAGGCCTATCTCCAGAGCGGCAACCTCAGCGCTCCCATGCCTCCCTGCGCCGAAGCGCAGCTTCGCCGCCTGCAGGCCTCCGCCGCGGCAAAAGCCGCCGGGAAGCAGCCGGGTGCATCCGGAGGGGAATCCAGTGAGGAGATGAGGACCACCCTGCTCAACATCCAGCACCAGATGGAGGAGATCAACGCTGAGCTCAAGAAACTTCAGCCGGGCGAAGGGGCCGCGCGTCCCTAGTTTTCCCTCCTCGCCCGCCCCGCATTACCCCGCGGGCTCTCCAGATTTCGGAGGGCTCGCGGCTTTTTATTCGTGCAGCAATATCCTCAGGTCCCGCAGGTTGTTTCCCGTCGGCCCGGTCTCCAGCGTGTCTCCCAGCCGGTGGAAGTACGTCCAGGCATCGCTGCGCTCCATGTAGTCGCACGCGTCCATGCCGTCAGCCGCTCCCCGCGCAATCGTTCCGCCATCCGCCACGGCTCCCGCCGCGGGACTGTTCCCGTCCACCCCGTCAGTTCCCCCGCTCAGCACCGTGATCGGGCGGCCTGCAATTCTCTCCGCGCACACCAGCGCAAACGCAGAATTTCTTCCTCCCGTGCCGTTTCCCCTCACCGGGCTGCTCACTTCCCCATCGGCAATCACCGCCGCGCGCCCTCCCCGCGTGCCACGGTGCAGCATTTCCAATTCCTCAAGCAGGAATTCTGCCGCGGCCTCCAGCGGCAGCCCGTCTGTGGCATTGTCGCAGATGGTCGTGTAACCCTCTGCCTCCGCCGCGATGTGCGCCTGGTGGAAAAGATCCCGCATCCCCAGCAACACCTCAAAATGGGCGCGGGCGAAGATGGCATCGCCCGGCTTTGGCGTTTCCACCAGCCCATCGCGCGCAAAGAGCGGGTGCAGGGAAGCCGGCAACTGCGCCAGCAACCCGCTCTCCCGCACTACCCCTAGCACGTCCTCCACCGTCGTCGGATCCGGCAGCGTCGGGCCGGAGGCCAGCGCCGATTCCTGGCCCGCGGGTACATCGGAGATTGCATAGCTCAGCCGCACAGACCCGGCAGCGGCCGCCGCCATCCTCCCTCCCTTCACCGCCGAAAGATGCTTCCGTATGGCGTTGATCTCTTCGATGGGCGCGCCGCAGCTCACCAGTGCCGCGTGCACCGCCCGCAATTCTCCCAGCCCCAGCCTGTTATCCAGTGGATATTCTGCGAGCGCGGACCCTCCCCCGGAAAGCAGAAAAATTACCAGCGATTTCTCGCCGCACTTCCTCAGCCTCTCCAGTATCGCCCGCCCTGCCTCCAGGCTCGCTTCGGTCGGCAGCGGATGCCCCGCCTGGTAGCTCTCCCATCCTGCTAACGGATTCCTCCACTTCTCCGGCGCCGCCAGGATTCCTTCCGCCATAAAATCCGGCGCCAGCACCGCGCCCAGCCCCTCTGCCATCGGAATCGCAGCCTTCCCGATCGCCACCGCCACAATCTCTCGAAAACCACGCAGGTCGATTCTCGCCGTCCCGCAGCGAATCACCGTGCCCTGCCTCCCCATTTTCCGCTCCAGCGTCGCGCACACGTCTATTGCTCCCAGCGTCCGCGTAAATATGCGCCGCGCCGCTGCCGCACCCGCCCCCGTCTCTGCCGCTGGCTTTTCTTTGCCCGCCATCACGCAGTCCGCAGCACCGCGGCGCCCGCCTGCGCCACCGCCGCATCCTGCTCTTCCGTGCCCGCGCTCACGCCAATCCGCCCCGTAGTGGTGTCTGGCAGCCCGGCGCCGCGCTCGCCAGCCCCACCGCCACGCGTAGATTCGGTTCGCCGCCTTCCGGGTACGGTCCCGTGGCAGAGCGCCGCAGCGCCGCCGCCCGCGCCTTCACCAGCGCAATCTCCACCGAAGAGGGCTTCGCTCCGTCCATGCGCGCGAAGGCCATCAGGTGCCCTCCTTCGTCCACCACCGCTATCACCATCGCCACTCCCATTACCCCGGCACATTCCTCCGCCGCCCGTAGCGCCGCCTGCGCTCCTTCCAGCGTCAGCTTGGGGTGATGCCGCGTCACCAGCGTCATGCTCGCCTCCCTTGCGCTATTGCCGCGCCTTGCCCAGCACTTCCGGGTTCAGCACGTTGGCCGGCCGCTCGCCCCGGAAGAGCGCGCTCACGTTCTCCGCCGCCATCACCGCCATCTTCGTCCTGGTCTCGATCGATGCACTGGCAATGTGCGGCGTCAGCAGCACGTCCTTCCGGCCCATCAGCGAAGCATGCACCTTCGGCTCGTTTTCAAATACGTCCAGCGCCGCCCCCGCCAGTTGCCCCGCTGCCAGCGCCGCTCCCAGCGCCGCCTCATCCACCACCGGCCCTCGCGAGGTGTTGATCAGGTACGCTGTCTTTTTCATCTTTGCCAGCGTGCTCGCGTTGATCAGGTGTCGCGTCTCCGGCAGCAGCGGCACGTGCACGGAAATGAAATCAGCTTCTGCCAGCACACGGTCCCGCTCCGCAAATTCCGCTCCAAATTCACGCTCCGTCTCCGCCGCGGCACGCACCGCATCGTTATAGAGCACGCGCATCTCAAATCCCCTCGAGCGCCTCGCCACTTCCCTCCCAATCCTCCCAAACCCCAGTATCCCCAGCGTCTTGCCGTGAATGTCCGCTCCCAGCAGCTGGTCCAGGTCCCAGCCTTTCCACGTCCCGGCTCGCATCCATGCTTCTCCCTCCACCACCCTCCGCGCCACGGCCATCAGCAGCGTCCACGCAAAATCCGCCGTCGTATGGTCCAGCACGCCGGGTGTGTGCGTGGCCGCCACGTTGTGCCTCGTGCACGCGGCCACATCAATGTTGTCGAATCCCACCGATACCGTCGCCGCGATCCGCAGCTTCGGACTTCCGCCCAGCAACTCTTCATCCACCTTTTCCGTCAACAGGCAGATCAATCCATCCTTCCCCGCCACTCGCGCTAGCAGCTCCCCGCGCGGGATTCTCTCCGCTTCCTTCCAGTATTCCATTTCAAACTGCTTCCCCAGTATTTCCCGCGCTTCGGGAAACAGCGGGCGGGTGGAAAATATCTTTGGCTGATTTGTCACAGGGCACCTCGGTTGCCGGATTCTTCAGCCGATTAGCATATCATCCCGGCGCAGCCCGCTGAATCTCGCCGCCGCCCTGGCCGCCTCGCCCCCTCTCCTGGGCGCGCGCGAACCCCTCCGCTTTTGCTAGCATACCTTCGGAATCGTCCGCTCATTACACCCATGCCCTCGCGCTCCATTCCGCCTGCGGTTCGTTGGGCTGCTCTGCTCTGGCTGCTGGTCTGGATTCCGGCGTACTGGAAATTTTACGGTCCCGCAAACTTCCTTCGTCTCTGTGACCTTGCCATCTTCCTCTCTGTCGCCGGCCTCTGGAGCGATGGTGCCTTGCTCCTCTCTAGCCAGGCGCTCTCCTCTTTCATTCCCGGCGCCCTTTGGTCCATTGATGCCCTTTCCCGGTTGCTCTTCGGCCATCACCTCTTCGGCGGCACCGAATATCTCTTCGATTCCCGCCTGCCCCTCGCCCTTCGCCTTCTCTCCTGCTTTCACCTTGTTCTGCCCATTTTTCTTCTCTGGGCCATCTCCCTCACCGGCTACGATCCTCGCGCCCTGTCTCTCCAGTCTCTGGTTGCCGCTGTCGCCCTGCTCGCCTCGCGCTTCACATCGCCCGCCGCCAATATCAATTTCGCCTTCCGCGATCCGCTCTTCCACCGCGCTCTCGGCCCCTTTCCCCTTCATTTGCTCAGTATCTTTCTCGGCTTCCTGCTCCTCTGCTATCTGCCCGCTCACCTCCTCTTTCGCAGGCTCTTCCGCGCTTTCCCTGCGCCACTCTAGCCTTCCCTTCCGCGCCACCTTCGCACTCCTCGCACAATCCCCGTTGCTTCTCTTGGCTCACAGGCTCCGCCAGTGCTAGGCTTTTTATGCCCCACACCGCCCACGCGCAGCCATGTCCCGCCAGTCCCGCGCCGCCAGCCTTCACCTCATCTCCCTGGCGGCGCCGGCAACCCCGCATC
>VFSW01010024.1_pt1 | contig 13467 bp, 5 predicted proteins | sample 5358111 | NCBI WGS metagenome assembly VFSW01 (sample SAMN11554181, study PRJNA540505) | mine drainage metagenome | isolation source: sediment from site ElyBrook_90M | place: USA: Ely Copper Mine, Vershire, VT | collected 2017 | reverse complement strand
AGTAAAGTGCAGCGTGGCTGCGCTGCCATCTTTGTGCGCGGGGTTGGGAATGATATCAAGATTCACTACGGACTGAAGGCTTCCATTCAGCGCCTTCACTATAATCGAATCGGAACAACTTAGCAGGATTTGAATAGGAATGCTGCTGCCGTCGCTCTCGGCGGACATCTTGCAACGCGCGAAGTTCGTGTCGTTAAAAATGTCCGGAGCGCCAATGGAAACAGAGGTCGTATTGACCTTGCCGATCGCCGTATAAGCCTTGAACGTCGCGATCGGTCCACCAAGGATCATCTGACCCGACGTAGCTGGCCCGGTGTACTTAAGATGAATGGTCCACGGCGAACTTTCACCCGGTGGCTGGGACGCGTCCGCCTGCCAGCTCCCGATCCCCGTGAGCGAAGCTGGCAACATCGTCAATAGCCCACCCGGCTCATCGACTACAATCGTCAAATTTGTCATGCCGATGTCATCAGGGATCAGGCTGTCCAAACTGATCGTAAAGTTGAGAGCCACATTCGGGCTGTCCAATAGCGGACTCGTAGTTGAAATACCGAACTTTGCATTGTAGTGCGCTCCGACTGCTGCCCCAGTCACATTCAACGCGGGAAGATTGCCCACGGTGAGTGTCGCGGTATTCGGGCCCGATCCATCAGGATTGTAAGTGACGGTATCGTAAAGCGTATCCGTCGTGCTGACGGTAAATGGCAATGACTGATCCAGTGACTGCGTGAATTGCGTGCCCGAAGTAAGCGTCACGTTTGTGACAGTGACCGTCCCGCTCGATGCGGCAATCGCGAAGACGCGCGCAAGCGGCGTGCAATTCGAAGTGATGAATTCCGTAGTGGTATCATGCAGCGTCAAAACTGGAACCGCTTGGTTGCACGAAACCACCGTAATATTATACGGCACCAGAATCGTCGTTCCATCGGAATCGACGAGCGTGATGTTGCCGGTCAGATTTCCCGCTTGGCCACCAGGAGCGAAGTGAACCGTGAATTGCTGCGAATCGCCCGGAGCAACGTGCAATTTATAACTCCCTACCACGGGCGTTGCCGTAACGTTTGCGCTGTTCGTGGTTGCGCCCGTGATTACGTATGTATAGCACGTCCCTGTATTCGTGAAGGTGAACGTCTCATCGAGCGTGGAATCATTGCAGATCGTCGCGGTATCGAGCGTGGTGAGCGTGTTGGCCGGAGCGGGTTGCGTAAACGCCGCCGTGAAATGCAGCGTATCGCTTATCCCGATCGCGTTGGTACTCGCATTAGCCAGAATGAATATCGCCGAATCCGTTGCGCCGGGGTTTGTATCCGGGCTTACGCAGACCGAAACTTTCGCGCTATCGCCAACAGGAAGCGTGGGCGGAATGCCGGTGGCGTCCAGAGTAAACGGCGCGTGCGGTTGCTGAATGGCATAGACCTTAATCGGGCTGCAGGAAGTATTTTTGATCCACACGCTGTCGCACGCCGTTTGATTGCACGCGAGCGTCCCGAAGTCTATATTTTCATTGCTCAGCGTGGCCGCCGCCAAACTCGTGCAAGAACCGCTGAGTCCAAAATTAATTTGGCTGGGGGTATTGAACGCGCTGTTGAAGCTGAACGTGATATTCCCCGTGACCGTAGCTCCGGGTCGGAACTCAATCTGAATGGTATCTTGCTGACCCGGTTGAAGTACGTAGAGGCTGTCTCCATGCAGGAAAATGAAGTGCCCGCCCCCCAAACTGTCGGTAATGGATGTTATCGTGTCCGCTTTGCAGCCATTCGTGATAATAGCCGTCTGTGTCTTCAAAGAAGTATCGCAGCAGCTTACCAGGAAATTAAAGTTCGCTGGTTTGATCGTTGGGGTGGTAATCGGCCCTCCGCTAATGATCTTAAGCGTGGCCGTATCGTAGCCGATGGGAATGCTGCTGCAATCACTCGCAAGCCCAATGGTGTACATAAATGCGATCTTCTGGCTACTCGTCCCGCCGCTGCAATTCGATATTTTGATGTGCATCGGGATACGTCCCCCGAATCCCGGATACACGGTGTCCGGGAATCGAAGACGGTGAATCGGATCGAGGCTGTCGAGCGAGAACTTTGTCGTCCCTGTTTGCCCGAAGAAGTTTGGATTATTGAGGATGATCGGCACGCATGTCGAGTCGATAAAATATATCAGAGTGTCGGTAGGGACGAAGCAGCATCCGTCGGATTGGGGGACGTTGATCGTGAATCCTCGGAAGGATGGCCCCACGGTCGTCGTCGTTTGTCCATCCACTTCAATATCTCCTGTCGTGCCGTTCACGCTACCGGATGTCCATGTGAACGAAAAAATGGCCGGAGAGACATTGGCGATAACACCTGGGATGAAGTGGACACAAATGGTCCCGCTTTCACCAGGATTGAGTGTAAATGGCGTAAACTCAACCTTTAGGCTGCACGTGTCCTGTGGTTGTTCGTGAAGATTGAGTTTTTGTATCGTTATACTGGAGCAGCTCGTATTAGTTATCACCAAACAGGTGTCCACTTCTGCGCTGCATGCCGGGCCCTTGAGAAGAATCCTATTCTTTGGCACCATTAACTGCGCGCCCGGCGAAATCGCGTTGCTGGTCACCTTGATGAACGTATCGACGGTAACGCCGCCATCGGTAAATTTCAAGTCAATGCTTCCATTATCGGCGTTCGGATTGGTAGCCGTCGGCTGGAATGTGATCTGTAGTGACTGCGGGGCTCCTTGCGGTTCGGTCGTGGAGGAGCAGAGCGGGTCGGGTAGCGTAGGGGTTACAACATTCATCAGATCCGTGGTAATCGTCTGGGTCACGGTCGCGCTTTGGAGCGTGGTATTATTTGCGCAATTACATCCGAAGAGATGGATGACCGTGTCGGAGGTATTCTGGCACCCGGCGTTGGTAAACGCGATGGAATCGGGCCAAACATGGATCGAAGGCGTGCCAATGCGCGTGATATATTCGAGGAGGTTACTGGTAAAGCTCCAGACCGTCGTTGGGGAAACGTAAAATCGGGTATCGACGGGCGGGTTCGGCGGCGTGGGCGGCATGGTAGTCCATGCCGCGCCTTCGTTGACCGAGTACCACATCCCATAAGTAGAATTGTTCGAAGCGGCGAAGAGCGAGCATCCATCGCCCTGCATGCACTCGGTAAGGACGTCCGCGGTATTCGCAAACGTCGTCGCGAAAAAGCCATACCCATTATTATCCGATCGCATGATCGAGAGCGAAGGGCCGAAGGCATAATCGGTGGCCGCAAAGAAGGTCTCCGTTGTCGGAATGCCGACGGGCTGCCAGGTCTCGTAAAACATTCGAGAGAGCGGCCAGGTCATGCCGCCATCGGTCGTGTAGCGCCAGAAATTGAGCGGATTGTTGCCCGTGTAGTCCGATCCTTTCGTCGAAACAACGCCCCGGTTCCCATCGGTAAAGGCAAAGCCGGTGTAATAATTTTTGCTGTCGATTTGGCCCCACGTCGTTCCATTGTCGAACGAAGAATCAAGCCCCTTATCGAGGCTCGCGACGAACAACCCGTTGTTCGCCGGGTTCCAGTAAATGCCGGAGCCACTGTCGGGTGTGCCAGCATGGTCATCGAAGTGCCAGGTTGCGCCGCCATCGTTGGTAAGGAGCACGCCGGAATCGAGCGGGTTCGCGTTGCCCGTGATGATCGCCGCGCCATGCAGCGAATCCTTGAAGGAAATATCGTTCACCCATCCAGTCGGGAATGGATTCGTCGGATTGCTTCCGGTAATCGTGGCACGATGCCAATCCCCAGGGATCTTGCCGCCGGCACCGCCCGCCGGACCCGACGTGTACCATATTGCCGTATCCGTCCCCACGACGCCGCGTAGCGGTGCGCCAAAAGCATCGAGAAATTTGACGATGTGGATCGTTACGGTAAATGCAAAGGGGCTGGGCGCTACTTTGTTCCAAAGCGTCGGCGGAGGTCCCTGCGCGAGCGCGGAGCCAGTGAAGACCGGGGAGCCTGTGAAGAGGAACGCGAAGAGAACGAAGAACGCCGAGAAGGAGAGTGGTCGTAAGAGATGTTTCATGGTAGTATGGGAGACCAGCCGCAATGCTGGATTCGTAAAAAACTCTATTTCCGGGACGCCTCGCCAAGCGTGCGAATTCATCCCTGAAAACCAACGCTAACTTCGATAAAATAAATCTCATCGAATGTTCACGCACTGCAAAAATACGAATTTCCGGGCTGGGTTAGGGGAATATGGGGTATATAGCGCCAAACCATGCCCGAAAAGAATGTCATTGCGAGGCGCGTTCGGCGACCGAAGGGAGCCGAAGACTCCTCGCAATGACGACTGAAAGACCTAAGGAATCTCTGATTAAGTGATTTTTTCTGTCATTGCGAGGAGAACGAATCGACCGAAGGGAGATTCGTTCGACGAAGCAATCTCCGCTCTGTATGGGGGGATTGCTTCGTCACCTTTGACTCCCTTCGGTCGTCAAAGCTTCCTCGCAATGACGGTAAGAGTGACTTGATCAGAAATTCCTTTAATCCGGACTTCCTTGATCCGAATTCCCTAACATTACGGCTCGATCGCCAGCTTTCCTGACTGAACCTCACCCGTAGATGAGCGATTATCCATCGCGGCCTCGAAGCGGTAGATATAGCTTCCCGCAGGGATTTGGCCGAGGCTCACCGCCTGCACGTGTGCTCCCGCGCTCGCAAGCCCGCCATTCCATTGAAATACGGGATCGCCCAGGATCGAGAATATCTCGAACGTGACCCGCGCCGGAGCGCGTAACGAATAATTCAGCGTAAGCGACCGCTTCGCGGGATTTGGTGCCGGCGGCAGCAACAGCATCGCTGGCGCGGCTTCCGAGGATACACTTCCATTCTCGACGTATCCGGTTCCGGTGAGCGTGGCCGTTTGAGTTCCGGCAGAAGCCGATCGGGCATGGATCTGGACGGAGTAGTTGGTGGCCTGCGTGGGCGTAAACGTGATCTGAAGCGCTCGTGAGGAATCGGGCGCGAGCGTGAATGGGAATTTATCCGCCGCCGCGGTATCGGTAAAGACGGGATTATCGATCCAGATGCTGTCGAACGTGACCGGCCAGACCGAAGAGGTATCGGTAAGCGTAATTACGCCGCGTGTTTTGCTCGTGCCGATCAAAACCGTATCGAAGCCCACGCTCGCGATCGTGAAGCCGGGCTTAAGCTTCGTCACGATGGCTGCCGCGAAAGAAAGCTCGCCCGTCGTTCGGTTGCCGGCCATGTCATAGGCGATGAACCGCAGATACGCATTCTTGCTCGTATCGATCGGGCAGGCGTCGAGCGCGGTCGAAAGGATGCTGTCGCCGGGAACGAAAGCAGGGTCCGGCGTGAGGGTGAAATTCTGGATGGAATCAATCGCAATATGGGAAAGGCCGGAGCCGCTGTCCGAAAGTTGCGCATGGCCGCAGGAGGCAGCGAGTGTCCAAAGGAGAGCGGGAGGAGTGGTGTCCGCGCTGACCACGGCAATCGCTCCGCTCACGGCCGAATATCCAATGCTTTCCCCGCTGCGAAGGCTATATCCATAAGCGTAGGCTCCGACCGGCTCATCGGACTGCAGCAGATGCTCGCCGGTCGCGAGGCCGCCGTTCGGGCTGCGATACAGAACCCGCGAGGTATCGACCGTAAATTTCGTCCAATTCCTGATGCTCGTGCCATCCAGCGTAACGGCTTTCGCGCTGGCGCTCGCGACGACATCGACGAACATCGAAAATTGCGTCGTGAACGCGCCGCTATAGAGCGGTAACTGGATGTTCGCCGAAAGCCCGAACGCCCGCGCCGGCGGCACGACGAGCATCGCGGGCGACCCCAGCGCGCCATTTTCCGGACTCGGATAATCGGAACTATTAATAAACTGCACGAGCAGGAACGGCGCGTTGCTATGCCACTCGCTCGCCTTCGCAATATCGGATTGTTCGTAATAATCGTAGGCATGGTTGAGCGTCACGAAGAGATGATCGCCATCGGCGTCATTGCGGAAGATCAACTGGTTCGGAACCGTGCCGATCACCGTGAAGCTCGAAGCATCGTGGTCCATAACGCCCGGCGGCTGGTAAAAGGGCAGGGAATAATAGAGCGTATCCCACGAGCGGACGGGAGGCATCATATCCGCGATGTAATTAAAGTGGTCGAACGTGACCGGAATCTCCGTCCGCTGCGATGCACCGATCACGGCGATGGGATAGTTCGAATGAATCATCGTTCCCGTCAGGTCATAATCCGTCAGGTTCACCGGCAGAACGGTTTTGTATTGCACCGATTCTCCGCGCTGGAGCGTGACCGTGAACGGATAACCACGCGGATACGCGACCGTCGAAGGATTGGGACTCGTTTCGGTTTCTTGCCGCATATCGGCGGTGGGAATGATTCGTACCAGAGTGTTATCGTGCTCCGCCACGATTGTAAACATCGATGGATAATCGTATTGCGTATTTCCGGGACCCACGAAGAGCGCCTCGTAGGAGGCAATGGCATAATCCTTCCCCAACCGGAAATCGGGAAGCAATTGCGTGGCATCCCCGGCGGAATCGGTCGCGAAATCGGCAACGAGCATCGCATCCATTTCGGCGGAATCGGACCAGACGTGATAGCCCTTGCTCTCGACGATGCCGCTCGTCTTGATGACCTCCGTTAGCGGCAGCGAATAGGTGGCGGTCTTGCCGGCCGTGATGCTCACCGTCGCAGCGAACGTTCCGATCTGAATGTGCGCGGTGGTGTTCTTCGGAGAGGTGAGGCACAATTGGTAGTACTGGCTGCCCGTCCCGAAAAGCTGCGGCGGCGCGAACCAGAAATCGCGGCCCATCACGGACGTTTGGTCGCGCTGCTGCGAAAAAACCGTGTCATGAAGATTGGACTGCGCGCGCGGCGCCGAAGTGAAGAGAAATGTTGCCAGCACGCTAAGCGCGAAAGTTCGAGGAGAGTTCGAGAACATGAGAGGAAGAGGTTTATGGAGATAAATTTCGAGCCTTAGCTTGTAACTAAGCCTCATGACCATTTACAATAACCCGGAAGGCGGGCAGAAGTTACACTCACGGCAAGAAAATTTCGGTAGGTTCATCTTGACGGAAAATGAACGATAAGGCTTTATGGCCCGACGATAAGTTTGCCGGACTGCACTTCGCCATTCGCGTCCATTCGATAAATATACGTGCCCTCTGGTAGCCCCGAAAGATCGAGCGTTTTCGAATGCTCGCCCGGTGCCGCGATTTCCTCGTTCCATTCACGCACGCGCTCGCCAAGGAGCGTAACAAGTTCGAATTCCACCAGTCCCGCATGAAGAAGCGAATACGTCACGAGCACGTGCCTGGCAGCCGGATTTGGCAAGAGGGCTACACTTAGGTTTTGTGGGGAAGCAGTGGTGGCAACACTTGCGCTCACCGAATATCCTACCCCGGTGACCGTGGCCGATTGCTCGAGTAATTCAGTGGAATGTACGTGGACAGCCGCGGAATAAAAACTATCCCGTTTTGGAATAAACGTAATGGAAAAGCGGTGTTGTGCTCCTGCCGCAAGCGTGAGCGGCAGCGCATTTGCCGCGAGGCTTTTGTCGAAAATAAAAGCGGGGTCGTTCACCCAGATATTATCGATCGTAATCGGATATTGTACCGAGGTATCCGTGACCGTTAGAATAGGAAGTGTCTTTCCCGTTCCCACCCGTACCGTATCGAAGCCGAGTCCCGCCGCGGTAAAGCCGGGACTCGAAACGATCGGCGGATGGGTGTAGGTAATATCCGCAGTGCTGCTGTTGCCGGCCCGGTCCGTGACAAGGATGCGCACGTACCCGGACTGGAGCGGGTCCTTCGGGCAAAGTTCGGCATCGCTTCGTGCGATTCCGGAACCGGAGACGAAGGATGGATCAAGCGTGAAGCTTATGTTGCGTGCGCTATCGGGAATTATTTCCGAAATCCCGGAACCGGAATCCGAAATCGCAAGACGAAGGCAGGAGCTGTCCGGCACAAACGAAAGACCCGGCGGGACCGTATCCTTCGCCACGGAATCGTTCAAGAAGCCAGTTCCGAGAGATCCCGCCCAGGCGTACGCCTCGGTATCGCCATAACCATAGACATAGACGCTTGCTCCAGAGTCGGATGTTACCACGTGTGTTCCAGGTCGAAGGTCCGATAGGATATATAGCGCAACCGAACCATCGGGAGAGCACTCCTGAGGGAACGCTCGGGCCCCCGAGAGCGGCAGCCCATCGACCGTCACATTGCTCGCATCCTTACTATAGACAAAAAGCAAGGCGAGAGTATTGAGAATTTCCGGTTCGGAGATGTTCGGGACTTGAAAGAAGACGGTCTTCGTATAATTCTCTAATGGCGTCATCGAGACTTCGGCGGGATCGCCTGCTGCGGGGAACGAAACGGTTGAACTATTCGAGTATTCGATCAAAAGGAATGGGGCGTCGCTCCAGAATTTCTCGACGCCGTCCGGCTCCGCCCACGCCACGCCATATTGGTTCTCGATAACCGTCGGCCCCCAACCGCTCGAGCAGCCGCTCGCATAGATCACTTGTTGTGCTTCCGAGGAAACGATCAAATAGCGGCCAGAGCCATACACGGCGCCCGATTGATCGAATCGGAAATCGGTGGAGTAATAGGTTTTGCCCCACGCGCGCACGGGGGGAATCATGTCGCACACGTAATTGGAATTCGGATATCCGCGCGGTATTTCCGGGCCCATCGAGGCTCCCACTACACTCACGGGGTTATTCGAATGGATAATCGTTCCGGTAACATCACAGATCCCGGAGTCCTGCGGGAACACGGATTGATATTGCACAGCCTGCCCACGACGAAGCACTACCTCGAACGTTTGGCCCTGGCCATACATGACAACGGTATTGTTCGCCGGAAACGCGCTGCTTTGCCGAAGATTGACCGTAGGTGTAATCTCGACGATTGTGCTATCCGCCGTCGCGGTAATCGTGAATTCCGAAGGAAGATCGGCATTTCCATGGGGCGATTCATATGCGGCAACAACATAATCCGTCCCGAGGCTTACCGTTGGTATGCAAAACATTCCATCCGCCGAGTTCGGAATGCGCGAGAAGAGATACACGGAAAGATCGGCATCGGTCGAATAAACATGAATCGCTTTGTTTTCGACGACGCCGCTCGATTGCAGCTCATCTGCAAGAGGAATATTGAAATAGACACTGGATGAAGAGGATGGAATGCGCACGGAATCTTTATGACCGCCATACTCGATGTGGGCCATTGTGCTAACAGGCGACGCAATATAGAGCCGGATATACTTTCCCGGCTGGTTTGCTCCGTTCTGAGCGGGCGCAAACCAAAAATCGCGGCCAAGGTGTTGCGCTGGGTCTTTCCGCAAACCCGTAATCGTTTCCTGAAACCCGGATTGTGCGCTGGCCTCCCAAACACCAGAGAAAACGGCCGAGATGGATATGGCGAAAATTAGGAAAAAACGCACGGTGGAATTCATATTCGACAACATTTATAGCACAAGAACGCCCGGATTCCCCCGGGTTACAAACTATTTTCGAATAAAATGAACTAAGCCGCGCGCGCGCCGGATTTGATGGGTATATGGCAGGCACGTACCGGCGGCGTTCGTCTATTCCGAATCTTACTCCGATGCGGAGCCACGCAGCGTCGTCTTTGTCAGACGCCGACGCAACCCTCACGGTCAGCGCGCTGACGAAAGCGATTCGCGGCACGCTCGAAGCGGCCTTCACGGATGTGACGGTCGAAGGCGAAATCTCGAATTTTATCGATCATCGTTCCGGCCACCGGTATTGGACGTTGAAGGACGCGGACGCCCAAATTTCCTGCGTATTCTGGAAAAGCCGGACGCTTTCGTTTGATATGCGCGATGGCATGAAGGTCGTCTGCCGCGGAAGGCTGACGGTGTATCCTCCGCGCGGGAACTATCAGCTCGACGTCTTCCAGGTGCGCCCAAGCGGCCTGGGGGACCTTCAGCAAGCGTATGAAGAACGCTACCAGCGCTTGCTCGCCGAAGGGTTGTTCGAGGAAAGCCGCAAGCGGCCCATTCCGCGGTTCCCAAAAACAATCGGTATCGTCACCAGCGAAAATGGCGCGGCGCTGCACGATATGCTCACCACTATCGCGCGGCGCTATCCGGTGGTGCACGTGTTGGTTCGGCCCTGCGCGGTTCAGGGCGTGGGCGCGGAACTGGAAATTGCGAGAGCCATTCAGGAATTCAATCTGACTGGCCAGCCCGACGTTCTCATCGTTGGTCGTGGCGGCGGCTCGCTCGAAGATTTATGGAGCTTTAACGAGGAGGCGGTCGCGCGGGCGATCTATGCTTCGAAAATTCCGGTCATCAGCGCCGTGGGCCACGAGGTGGATTTCACCATCGCCGATTTCGTCGCCGATCTTCGCGCACCAACGCCGACGGCCGCGGCGGAACTTGCCACGCCAAATTCGGAAGAGCTGCTATCGATCATCGAGGCGCTGCGCATGGGACTCGTGCGCCAGATGCGACAGACGATCGCGCAGCATCGGTATGCGATCGACGCCGCTTCCGATAAGCGCTCCCTGGTGATGGCGCTTTCTAACACAGTCCGCAGCTTGCGCGGACAGCTTAATGCTGAAATTTTAGACGCCTCGCGGAGCGTAATCCATTCGCTCGAACGCAAGCGCCTCCGCTTCGAGCGCGACGCCGCGAAACTCGCCGCGATGAATCCCGACCGCGTGCTCGATCGCGGCTTCACCGCGCTCGAATCGCCGGAGGGCGAGATCATTCCCCGCTTAGAGCAGCTCCTAGCACGCGGCGAGAAAAACGGCATCCTTATTTTTGCAGATGGGAGAATAACGGTGCGATTCGATTGAGCTTTAGTGGGCGATTTACCAAATCGCCCCACACCCCAAAGTTGTGTGGAGCGATTTGGTAAATCGCTCTTGTTACGTCTCTCATGCCGCCCCGTAAACAAGACACCCCTATTGCGAGCTTCGAATCTGAATTCGAACGCCTCGCCGCGATCGTCGATAAGCTCGAACAGGGCAACGTACCGCTGGCCGAAATGCTCACGCTTTATGAAGAGGCGATGACGCTCTCGGCGAAGCTGAAAACGGTCCTCTCCGAAGCCGAACTTCGCGTGGAAAAGCTGGCGGCGGTGCATGAAGAAAGTGCCATCTCCGAAGTGAACGATTTGCCCGAATCCGAGGATTTATTCTGAACAATGGGCCCGCGTAGGCAGTCGGCAACTTATTTGACTTAGTTCTCATTGATTCAATATGCCCAACGACTTCGAAGGACGATTAGGAAAGCTGGAAAACAGGTTTGACGAGTATATGTCGATGTTTTACCGCTGGCTCGAGGAGCTTCGGGCGGGCCACGAGGAGTCCGAACGGAGAATCGAGCAAAATGAGGACACCCTGCGCGAAGTCAAAGAAACGCTCAAGAAATCGGATGAGACGCTCAATCATGTTCTCGAGATGCAACGAATTCACGGACAAATGTTTTCCGGAGTTCTCGATGTGCAGGATAACGTTTTGAAACTTCTTGACCGGATGGATCAGAAGCTCGATACACTGCTCAATCGCGGCACTAACGGCCAACATTAATTGGCATCTACGAAACAGATGGATTCTTACCCCCTCCTCGACACCATCGACACCCCGGCCGACCTTCGCACGCACCCGGTAAGCGATCTTCCGGCTATCTGCGATGATGTGCGCGAGTACTTGATCGACACCATCGCGCAGACGGGCGGGCATTTTGGTGCGGGATTGGGCGTGGTCGAACTTACGGTCGCGTTGCACTACGTCCTGCAAACGCCGAAGGATAAGCTTGTATGGGATGTCGGCCATCAGGCCTATCCCCATAAGATCCTGACGGGCCGTAAAGACCGGCTGCGCACCATCCGCAAGACGGGTGGCCTCGCGCCGTTCTTAAAGCGCGAGGAGAGCGAGTACGATGTCTTTGGCGCCGGCCATGCTTCAACTTCGATCAGCGCGGCGCTTGGCATCGCCACCGCGCGAGATTTTGCCCGGATGAGCGATCCTCCGGGAGAAGATTTCCGCGTCGTCGCCGTTATTGGTGATGGCTCGATGACGGGAGGCATTGCCTACGAGGCGCTGAATAATTGCGGGATGCTCAAGAAGAATATCCTCGTCATTTTGAACGACAATCAAATGTCCATCGCGCCGAATGTCTGGGCGCTGCATGAGCATTTCAATTCCTTCATCACCAACACCGCGGTTCGTAAGATAAAGGATCAGGTGTGGGACAAGCTCGATGGCCACAGCCGCTTGCGCTATGCTGGCGCGAAGATCGTTGACGGAATGAAGGCGGTGATGACGCCGGGCATTATGTTCGAAGCGCTCGGCTTCAAATATTTCGGGCCCGTTGATGGGCATAACGTTGAGAAGCTTGTGGAAATGCTCGAATTCCTGAAAGGCCAGAGCGGGCCACTCCTCTTGCACGTCATTACGGAAAAGGGCCACGGCTATGGGCCGGCGGAAGCGCATATTCAGAAATTCCACGCCGCTTCCGGCGCCTTCGATAAGATTACCGGCAAACCGCTCGTAAAGGAGGAGGGCACGCTTCCTCTTGCCACCGGACCTTCACCCAAACCGCCAGAGTACACGAAAGTCTTTGGCAAGGCAATGGTCGAGATTTGCAGAAATAATCCGAAGGTCGTTGGCATTACCGCCGCCATGCCGGATGGTACGGGATTGAATTTCCTCCAAAAAGAGCTTCCGGAAAAATTCTTCGATGTTGGGATCGCGGAACAACATGCGGTAACGTTTGCTGCCGGCCTGGCGACCGAAGGCTTCACGCCGGTCTGCGCGATCTATTCGACCTTCCTCCAGCGCGCGTTCGACCAGATCATCCATGACGTCGCGCTGCAAAAGTTACCCGTCGTGTTTGCGATGGACCGCGCTGGCTTGGTCGGCGCTGATGGCCCGACGCATCACGGCGCATTCGATCTTTCCTATCTGCGCCTCATCCCGAATATGACCATCATGGTCCCGAAGGATGAGCAGGAATTGCGGGATATGCTGTTTACCGCAACGCTTCGGGGAGTGGAAGGCCCAATTGCAATTCGCTATCCTCGCGGCACCGGCATCGGCGTACCGCTGGCAGACGAAGGCTTTCGTGCCATTCCCATTGGCCAGGGCGAGATGCTGCGCGATGGCGAGGACGTAGCGATCGTCGGTGTCGGCCCACTGCTCTACGAAGCATTAAAAGCAGCCGAAGATTTGGAGCGCGAGGGGATTTCCGTCGCCGTCGCGAATGCGCGCTATGTGAAGCCCCTGGACACTGCGCTGCTGGAAGGCCTCGCCGCGCGATTCAAGCATATCGTTACCATCGAGGAAAATGTCATAGCTGGCGGGTTCGGCAGTGCCGTCAGCGAGTTTTATGCGAACTCCCCCTCCTTTTCAAGGAGGGGGCTGGGGGGTGGTGAGAACAAGCTTACGCATGTCCTGCACATCGGATTGCCCGACCGCTTCATCGAGCATGGCGCGCCCGCCGGCTTGCT
>VFSW01010023.1_pt1 | contig 13469 bp, 10 predicted proteins | sample 5358111 | NCBI WGS metagenome assembly VFSW01 (sample SAMN11554181, study PRJNA540505) | mine drainage metagenome | isolation source: sediment from site ElyBrook_90M | place: USA: Ely Copper Mine, Vershire, VT | collected 2017 | reverse complement strand
GTGTGAGCGATATGAACTCCGTTTGGGATTTTTCCGCAGCAGCGACAGTGCCAAACTGCCAGAATGCGCGCCGGAAAAACGATTTTCTCCCAAGTCATGGAATGTATTTACCCCGAACAATTTCGCCGCTGCGTCCGGCGCTACGGCGGTAACAACCGCGTGCGCAACTTCCCTTGTTGGGATCAATTCCTGGCCATGTCTTTCGCCCAACTGACTTATCGCGACAGCTTGGCCGACATTGAAGTCTGCCTGCGTTCGCGGTCAACTATTTCAAAATTAAGCCCAAATCAGAGCTTCAAGAATCCGCGCTCAAAAGCGAGTGATACGAGCCAAACCCGGAACCGTTATTTTGCTGCCTCAAAACCCGCAGAACGGTTTTCTGTTTCCCCAAAGCGGAGTTTTGAAATTTTGAAACTCTGCCATGTGAAGTGAATCCGGGGTTTTTGATACGGTCAAACATCCCTGAATTTCCGTGGCCATGTAGCAACTAAACGTAGCAACTTTTGATTTCATAACGGTTTTAATTTCTAAAACCATTGATTTTATTGGCTAAAACTGATGTGGTGCCCACGACAGGACTTGAACCTGTATGATGTTACTCACTAGAACCTGAATCTAGCGCGTCTGCCAATTCCGCCACGTGGGCAACGTGTATTTACAATGCTTTTATTACTTCTTGCACTTTCACTTTTTCCATTGCACCCCGTAGATTTTAATCGTGCAATCCCTGCGGGATAAACAACCGAGTCCCCGGAAACGCGAGGAACATCTTTCCAGTGATGGGAAGTGGCGCGCGTTTCCGAAAGTGCCGCATTTGCTGCAATACGTTATCAGCGGAAACTATTTTTGGAAAGTCAAAATTAACAGCAAGACGATCCGCCAAAGTTTGCAGACTTCCGTTTGGTCCACCGCTCAATTGCGGCTGAATGATTTTTTGAAGGATCATCGGGAAAACCGCAACAAAGTTGACCCGCCGAAATTTTGTGAGGTGGTGGAACTTTTCAAACGGGAATCACAGAACGACATCGCGATCAAGCCGCAAAGCAAAAAATACCGGCTTTGGTGCCTTGGCAAACTGGTAAAGACCTGGCCGGAGCTTTGGAAGCTCCGCTTGGACGAAATCACGCCAAAGGAGTGCGTGGAATGGGCGGCCAAGCTCCACGATAAAATCGCCTGCCATTAACTACAACACCATTGGCACGCTCAAACAGGTGATTCAATCCGGCATCAGGGCGCACAAGAAAACGGGCGGCGTGTTGGATAATCCCGCCTCGATTCTGAAAAGACGCGCATCAAACAAAAGGAGCTTCGGTTGCCGGAGCCGCCGCATTTCAAAAAGCTGGTTGAAAACATCCGGCTCAAAAGCGGCGGGTGGGGGCCGCGCTGCGCCGATCTGGTGGAGTTTCTGACCTTTTAGGCTGCGAATGTTCTGCGCCGCCTTCGCGTTCTTCGCGCGACACTCCCTTCACACATTCCGCACGAACAATTTTCCAGGCAACTGTTTCACCAGCCGTTTCATTTCCAAGCCGAACAACGCCACGCTCACCGTCGAACTCGGCAAGCCGCACGCCCGGATGATCTCGTCAATCGTCGTTTCGTCGTCGGCTTTCACGGCGTCGAGAATTTTCTGTTCGGTTGCGGAAAGTTCCAGCGTCGGCAAAACGCCCGTGTCGCCGGGCGAGGGCGGTTTGTTGCTCGCGGGAAACAGATACTCGAATTCGCTCAAAATATCCTCCACGCCTTCGCACAGCTTCGCGCCTTTTTTGATGAGGTCGTGACAGCCTTTGCTGCGCGGCGAATCTATCCGCCCCGGCACCGCAAACACCTGCCGGCCGTATTCCGTCGCAAAATTCGCCGTGATGAGCGCGCCGCTGGAAAGATTCGCCTCGACGACGACCGTGCCCAGCGTCATGCCGGCGACGATGCGGTTGCGAATCGGAAAACTTTGCTTGTCCGCCGGGCGGTTGAACGGGAATTGCGTGATCACCGCGCCGTTCGCCGCGATGCGCTCGAACAACTCCGCGTTCTCCGGCGGCGCGATTAAATTGATTCCCGTGCCGAGCACGGCAATTGTCCGGCCTTTTCCCGAAAGCGCGCCCTGGTGCGCCGCCGTGTCAATGCCGCGCGCGCCGCCGCTCACCACCGTCACGCCGGTGTAGGCGAGTTGATACGCCAGCTTGCGCGCGGTTTCGATGCCGTAATGCGTGGTCATGCGCGAGCCGACCATCGCCACGGCGTTTTTGTCCCTCACGGTTAGTTCGCCTTTGACGTAAAGCACCAGCGGCGGATCGTAAATCTCCCGCAGCAGCGGCGGATAATTTTCATCGGACTGGATTAGTACGTGGCAGCCAAAGTCCGCGATGCGTTTCAGTTCCCCCGCAAGGTCCACGGATTTTTCCCAATTGGAAATCGCCTCGGCGGTGTCGTCGCCGATATTGCGGACGCGGGTGAGTTCGTGCCTGGAAGCGGAAAGAATTTTCGGCGCGTCGCCAAAATGTTCCAGCAGCGACCGGGCGCGCACCGGCCCGACGCCTTCGATCAAGTTCAGCGCGATGAACGCTTCCCGCGAGTCCATGCCGTTTGATAGCGGCTGGCCAACCGGTCGGCAAGATTTGTTTTGCGCGTTTTTCAAGCACGATCGCTGGCGCGCGGGGGAAAAGCGGCGGTGAATCCCGCTGGACAAATCTCTGGTTTCACCGCAAAGTCGAATCCATGAAACCGGACAGCCTGCCCACCGAGTTGTCCATTTTGTGTCCGGCGATTTTGCTCTGGGCCATTCGTGACGAGGTATGAAACGCAACGGTCTAACCTATTTGCAGAAGAATCTTCATGCCGGTTTTACTTTGGTGGAATTGCTGGTGGTCATCGCCATCATTGGAATTTTAGCGGCACTTCTTCTGACAGCCGTTTCGCAAGTCCGGGGCCGGACGCAACGGATTCAATGTATTAACAACCTGCACCAACTGGGGCTGGCGTTGCAGGAATTCAGAACGGATCAACACTATTATCCTTCGTATTTGGACGTAAGTGTTGCTGGAAACACTGCAAGCACTGAAAGCCGTTACTGGAAGGACGCTTTAGAAAACGAGATGAAAAATTCACTTAGTAACGAGAATAACCACTACAATAAAGGTGTTTGGCATTGCCCCTCCTCCTATCGGCCTTCTAAATATTTTAAGAACTGGGTGTATGATGATTATGCTTACAATACTCATGGCCTAGGCAGCCGAGCTTCCGGTGATACCTCGCTTGGACTGAGCGAGCCTCATTATTACTCTCCCAATGAACCACGACGACCAACTCCGCGCGTGAAAGAATCGGAAGTTTTCAACCCGAGCGAAATGTTTGCCATTGGGGACGCACTTTTTGGAGGCCCGAGCATTATTGAAGACGGACTTGCGTTTGGACGTGGAACTGATCAAATGGTTTTGAAGCAAGGAGAAACTTTGGCAACCTTTCCTGGAGCGTCTAAATATGACTTCTCTGAAAGCACCCGACGCTCTCATGCCCGGCATCAAGACAAAGCCAACGTGGTTTTCTGCGACGGCCATGCGGAATCGCCGACGCTGAAATTTCTTTTCACCGACACCAGCGATGAAGCCTTGAGCCGCTGGAACCGCGACCACCAGCCCCACCGCGAACGGCTGCTGCCGTGAAACCATTGCCGGACTTGTCCAGCATGATTTTCCCCAACCAATCCGCAGTCCGACTTGTTCAGGATTTTGGGAAATTTGTTGACTTGTGCGAAGCGGCAGCTTTCTGTCATCTTTGAACGATGTTCCACGTCGAATCCCAAATGAAAACCATGCCCACCCTCCCGTTTGCCGTCCTGGCTTTTATCCTGATGCTGCCGGCCTTCAACACAACGGCGCAAACTGTCCGTGTCAGAGAATCGCTGGATGCCGACTGGCGATTCATCAAGGGCGATGCCGCCGAGGCGGGCACGAGTTTGAGCTACGCCGCAGCCAAGCCCTGGTTGCTGCCGACGGCGAATCCGTTCTCCACCAACGCGCCCGCTGTGCGGCCGGAAGGAAATTTCGGCGGTGATGTTTCATTTGCGCAGCCGGGCTTCGACGACAGCGGCTGGCGCAAGCTGAATCTGCCGCACGATTTCGGCGTTGAAGCGGCGTTTAACAAAGCGCTGCCCGGCGGAACGGGCAAGCTGCCTTGGTTTGGCGTCGCGTGGTATCGCAAGCATTTGGACATTCCGGCGGCGGACGCGGGCAAGAAAATTTATCTGGACGTGGACGGCGCGATGGCTTACGCGGAAGTCTGGCTCAATGGAAATTTCGTCGGCGGCTGGCCTTATGGTTACGCGTCGTGGCAGGTGGATCTGACGCCGTTTGTGAAATATGGGGGCGAAAACGTCGTGGCCATCCGCCTCGACAATCCGCGGGACTCGTCGCGCTGGTATCCGGGCGGCGGCATTTACCGCAACGTCTGGCTCGTGAAAACCGCGCCGGTGCATGTCACGCACTGGGGCACTTACGTCACCACGCCGGTCGTCAGCACGAGCGCGGCGACGGTGAAAATCCAGGTCAGCGTGGACAACGACGCGGATGCCGATGCCGCCGTGATGGTGAAGAATGAAATTTTTGAGCTCAACGCGGACGGTCGCAAGGGAAAATCCATTGCGGCGGTCAACCTGGACGGCCTGAAAATCGCCGCCCATCAATCGCAATCCGGCACCGGCAAGATTGATTTCAAGAATCCGAAACTGTGGAGCTTGGAAAAACCCCAGCGTTACGTGGTTGTCACTTCGGTTGAGCAGGACGGCAAACTGGTGGACCGTTGCGAAACACCGTTTGGCATCCGCACGATTGAGTTCGCCGTGAACAACGGATTTTTGTTGAACGGCCAGCGCGTTCCGCTCAACGGCGTCTGCAATCACAGCGACCTCGGCCCGCTGGGTTGGGTGATCAATGAGCGCGGGCTGGAACGGCAGATTCAAATTTTGAAGGAGTTCGGCTGCAACGCCATTCGCACGAGCCACAATCCGCCGTCGCCGGAACTGCTCGATTTGTGCGACCGGATGGGAATGCTCGTGATGGACGAATCTTTCGACTGCTGGCAGCGCGGCAAAACGCGGAACGATTATCATTTGTTGTTCGACGACTGGCACGAACGCGACTGGCGCGCGGAACTGCGCCGCGACCGGAACCATCCGTCCATTATTTTGTGGAGCATCGGCAACGAAGTCGGCGAACAAGGTTCGCCCTCGAAGTTCTGGATTCCGGCGGAATTGACCGCCATCGCCCATCAGGAAGATCCGACCCGCCCGACGCCCTCCGCGAACAGCGACGTGAACGCCGGCTTCAACGGGTTTGCGACCAACGAGGACGTGTTTGGTTACAATTACAAGCCAAACGATTACGGCCGGTTCCGCGCGGCCAACCCCAATCAGCCGTTGTTTGGCAGCGAGACGGCATCGTGCGTCAGTTCGCGCGGCGAATATGTCTTTCCGGTTACCAACAACAAGAATGGCGGCAAGGCGAACAACCAGATGAGTTCCTACGATCTCTACGCGCCGCCGTGGGCCACGCCGCCGGACTGGGAGTTCAAAGGCCAGGAGCAAAATCCCTTCGTTGCGGGCGAGTTTGTGTGGACCGGCTTTGATTATCTCGGCGAACCGACGCCTTATGACCGCACGTCGCGCAGTTCTTATTTTGGCATCGTGGATCTTGACGGTTTCAAGAAAGACCGTTTCTATCTTTATCAGGCGCACTGGCGGCCGGATTTTCCGATGGCGCACATTCTGCCGCATTGGACCTGGCCGGAGCGCGTCGGCCAAGTCACGCCCGTTCACGTCTATACTTCCGGTGATTCGGCGGAACTTTTCCTGAACGGCAAATCGCTCGGTCTCAAGAAAAAAGGCCAATACGAATACCGCTTGCGCTGGGACGACGTAGTCTATCAACCCGGCACGCTCCGAGTTGTCGCCTACAAAAATGGGAAAAAATGGGCGACTGACGAAGTGAAAACCACCGGCCCGGCGTCCAAACTCACGTTGCAGCCCGACCGCGCAAAAATTGCGGCGGATGGAAAAGATTTGTCCTTCGTGAACGTCACCATTGCCGATTCGAAAGGTCTGCTCGTGCCGCGCTCGATGAACCACATCAAGTTCGAACTCACTGGGCCGGGCGAAATCGTGGCTGTTGACGACGGCGACCCCACGAACCTCGAACCGATGCAGGCGAAAGAACACGACGCCTTCAACGGCCTGGCACTCGTCATCGTCCGCGCGACGCATCCCGGCAAAATCACCCTCACGGCGCGCGCCGACGGCCTGAAAACCGCGACGACGCGGATCAGTGCGCAGCCTTGACGAAGACAGTCTGGCAGCGTGTCCTTGGGCGCGCTGCGACAAACCTTGGTCAGATGATGCCGGCTGCTTTCAAAACGAGCGCAAAATCATATTCCGGTTTGCGCGCCTGGCGTCCCCGCAGCGCATTCGCTTCGTCGTCGCCGACGAACATTTCCGTCGCGGCGTCCCACGTCAGCTTGCGTTTGAGTTTCATGCCGATCCACGCGGCGGCGCAGGCTTCGAGGCTGCGGGCGGATTGCTGAATCGGCGCGATGGGCTGGCGGTTGAGGACGATGCTTTCCAGCCAGTTGCCGTGATGTGTCTTGCTCGGCATCCAGCGGACGGCGCTGCCGTCGAGCGGAGATAGAATTTTTGGATCGCTCGCGCGCAAAGGCAGCAGCGCCTCGCGTCCGACCGGCGTGCTGGGATCGCTGGCGGTGACTTTTTCCTCGCCGCGCTTGCAGAACACCCAGCCCTCGTCGCCTTCGAAGCGGATGCCATTTTCAAATTTGTTGTCGAGAATCAACTGCACATTTTTTGGATAGAGCATTTCAACGTGATAAGTCGTATGCACTGTCCAGACATCGTTGGTCATGAATTCCGCGTGCGACTCGATGGTCATGGGTCCGCCCAGCTCCTGGCCCATCGCCCATTGCGCGATGTCCATGTGGTGCGCGCCCCAGTTCGTGATCATGCCCAGGCCAAAATCCTCCGTCGTCATCCAGCCGGGCCGGCCGTCGAGGCTGTTCTGCGGATGCACGCGTCGCTCCATGTAAGGCTGTTCCGGCGCGGAACCGAGCCAGCGCTCAAAATCCAGATTTTCCGGCACCGGCATGGGCGCGGGCGGATGGCCGCTGGCGTGATCGAGACCGATCCCGATTTTTATGGTCTTCAACTGGCCAATGCGCCCGTTGCGCACGGCTTCGCTTGCCTTGCGAAAACTGCCCCACGGATGTTCCGACCGCTGCTGCGAGCCGGTTTGCAGAATAATCTTCTTCGCCTCGACGGCTTTTCGCAACCCGATGGCTTCAGCGATGTTGTAAGTGACCGGTTTCTGGACGTAAATGTGCTTGCCCGCGATTGCCGCCGAAATGGCCACCAGCGCGTGCGAATGATCGGGCACGGTCACCACGACCGCGTCAATGTCCGGCGACGCCAGCACCTCGCGATAATCGTGAAAGGTTTTCACGTTCACGCCCGACTCGCCGCGCCGCGCATAAAAATCTTCGGCCATTTTTTTGCCGGCAGCGAGCCGTTTGGAATCCAAATCGCACACGGCGACGACGCGCGCGAGCGGTTCGGTCATCACGTTGCCCATGTCGCTGCGGCCCATGCGGCCACAACCGATTTGCGCGACGTTGATTTTTTTGCCCGGCGCATCGGCCCCAAGCAAGCGCGCGGGAATGATGCCTGGCGCCAGGGCCAGGCCAACCGCGCTGCCGAGGGCGGTCTTGAGAAAACCGCGACGTGATTGATTATTCATGTTCGCGAGGTGTGCTGCGTGAATTCAATTTGCCGGCAGTTCGCGGAGTTTCACGTTGCGGAAGGAAACTTCGCTGCCGTGTTCCTGCAACAAAATGTGGCCGTCGGCCCATTCACCGAAATCGGGGATGTTTTTGAATTTGCTCTCGGCCACCGCATCGCGAAATTCCGCCGAGCCGCGCTCGCATTCCAGCGTCTTTTCGCCGTTCAGCCAGAACTCGACGTGCTTGCCCTGCGACAAAATCCGCGCGTGGTTCCATTCGCCGATGGGCATGACTTTTTTGTCCTTCGCGGCGGGAATCAAATCGTAAAGCGAGCCGATTGTGCGGTCGCCGTTGCGGCCGAGGTTGGCGTCGGGATGGCGCTGAGCGTCAAGAATCTGGAATTCCATGCCGATGGCCGAACCTTTGGCCGTGGGCTGGCCAGTGACTTTGTCAATCGGCGAAATGTTCGGTTGCACGAAAATCTTGATGCCGCTGTTGCAGCCGGGCGCGCATTTGAAATCCGCGACCAGTTCAAAATTCGCGTAGCGCCGGCGCGTGATGATGTCGCCGCCGGATTGCGCCTCGGCCTCGCCATTGGTCCAGCCGGGATCCACCGTCAGCACGCCGTCGGCGATGCGCCAACTTTTCTGCGGAAAAGCATCGGACTGCGGACTGCGCCAGCCGTCGGTGGTCCGGCCGTCCCAGAGCAGTGTCCAGCCGTCCGCTTTTTCCTGATCGGTCAGCGTGTTGGGTTCGAGTTCATGAATACGGAGGTTGCGGAAAGAAACTTTCAACCCGACTTTGTTGGTGTCCTGGCCGACGCCGTGGACCTGCAAACCGATCACGCCGCGCGGCGTGAGGTTGTCGCAAATTTCCGCGCGGGCCACGCCGTTGAGCCAGGTTTGGATCACCGGCCCATTTGCGACGATGTGCAGTTGATTCCACTCCCCGTTTTTGCTGATCTTGCGGCCCTGCTCGGAAAACGCCAAGCCCTGCGGGCCTTTTTCACCGTCCGCCGGGAAAAGCCAGCCGCGCCGCGCCTCGTCGTAAATGCCCGCCGTCCACATCCGTCCGCGCGCGGCGTCCATGTCAATTTCACATTGGTAGCCGTGGATGCGATCCGCCGCGAACTTGAATTCCCTGCCGCCGATGATGGCATTGGTCGCGTCGGGAAAAACTTCGCTGCGGATTTGGATGCCGGAATTCAGCAGCGCGTCGCATTTGTATTCCGCTTCCAGCTCAAAATTCCCATACGTCCGCGTGGTGCAAAGAAAGCTGTTGCCGGTGCCGGAAACGGATTCGCCGGTCAGCACGCCGTCAGCCACGGTGTATTTGGCCTTGCCGCTGTGTTCCTCCCAGCCGTCGAGATTTTTGCCGTTGAAGAGATTGATCCAGCCATCCTGCGCCAGCAACGGCGACAAGGAACAAATGACGATGGCCGAAGCGAGTGAAAAGCATTGCGAGATTTTCATTTGAGTAGGAATTGGACGAATTATTGCGGAAACCGGTTACGAAAGAAATCTTTCTTCGCTTTTTTAAAAATCTGTGTTTCATCTGTGTTTCATCTGTGGCTAAATCTCGGCGACAAAATGCAAGACCTGATTGCCAAAGCCGCGACGCTTCTCGAAGCGCTGCCTTACATCCAGAAATTCAGCGGCGAAACCTTCGTCGTCAAATACGGCGGCAGTTTCATGGATTCTCCGGACGAAACCGTCCGCACTGGTGTCGCGCGCGACATCGTGTTTCTCGAAGCCGTCGAAATCAACCCGGTCGTCGTCCACGGCGGCGGCAAGGCCATCACCCGCGCGATGGAAAAAGCCGGGCTGAAGGCGAATTTCATCCAGGGCCAGCGCGTCACCGACGCGGCCACGGTGCAAATCGTGGACGACGTGCTCTCGCGCGAAATCAATCCCGAAGTCGTGAAGACCATCAACGCGCTCGGCGGCCAGGCCGTGGGTTTCGCCGGGCCGGACATTTTCAAATGCAAAAAGATGTATCTCGAAGACAAGGAAAATCCCGGCAGGAGAATTGACATCGGTTACGTTGGCGAGGTCATCGAAGTCAACGTGCAGCCGCTCAAGGAATCAATATGGTGCGGCTTCACACCGGTCATCAGCCCGACTGCGCGCGGCGAGGACGGAAAGATTTACAACTGCAACGCCGACGTCGCCGCCGCCATGTGCGCCATCGCGCTCAACGCCAAGCGGCTCGTGTTCATGTCCGACGTGCCGGGCCTCATGCGCGATCCAAAAGATCCAGCCACGCTCATCGCGCATCTGCACACCGGCGAAGTTCCCAGCCTTAAAGCCGCCGGCATCGTGGACAAGGGCATGATTCCGAAGGTGGACAGCGCCGTGGCCGCCATCAAATCCGGCTTGGAAAAAGTCTCCTTTGTGGACGGCCGCGTGCCGCATTCCGTGATGCTGGAAATCTTTACTGACAAGGGCGTCGGGACCGAAGTCGTTTTGTGATTGCCGCCAAAAGGCGCAAAATGCACAAAAAGATTTTCTCTTTTGCGCCTTTTGTGCATTTTTGTGGCCATTACATTTGTGAAAGAAATCATTCCAGCGCCTCCGGCCATCGTGCATAACCAGTATGAGTCCATCCGCGAGCTGTTCGCGAAAAACGTCGTGCCCAGCTATGGCCGCTTTGAACTCGTTTTGAGCCACGGCTTGGGCAGCTATGTTTTCGACGTGGCGGGCAAACGCTATCTTGATCTCGGCAGCGGCATCGCTGTCTGCTGTCTTGGCCACGCGCATCCGGCCATTACCGAGGCGCTCGTCGAGCAGTCGAAAAAGCTGATCCATGTTTCCAATTTATATTTTACCGAACCGCAAGGCCGGCTGGCGGCGGAAATTGTGAAGCGCATCGGCGCGGGCAAGGTGTTTTTCAGCAACAGCGGTGCCGAGGCAAACGAAGGTTTGTTCAAAGTCGCCCGCAAATTCGGCCACGACGAAGGCCGGTTTGAAATTCTGACGGCGACGAATTCATTTCATGGCCGGACGATGGCCGGCATCGCCGCCACTGGGCAGGAAAAAGTGAAAAAAGGTTTTGAGCCGATGATGCCCGGCTTCCGGCATGTGCCATTCAACGACCTTGCCGCCATGCGCGCCGCGATTTCACCCGCGACGGTCGCGATTTTGATCGAAGGCGTGCAGGGCGAAGGCGGCGTGACGCCCGCCACGCCGGAATATCTGCTTGGCCTGCGCGCGTTGTGCGACGAGAAGAAACTGCTGCTGCTCATAGACGGCGTGCAGTGCGGCTATTTTCGGACGGGAAGATTCCAGAGCTTCCAACGGATACTGGAAGGCGTTCCCGGCGGCGAAAAGTTCCTGCCGGACGGCCTTTCGATGGCCAAGTCGCTCGGCGGCGGCTTTCCCATTGGCGCGTTTTGGTTGCGCACGCCGTTTCAGGACTTGCTCGGACCGGGCACGCACGCCTCGACTTTTGGCGGCACGCCGCTCGCGTGCGCGGTGGCGCTGAAAATTCTTGAAGTTGTTGAGCGCGAAAAGTTGGACGAACACGCGCGCAAACTCGGCACGTGGATGCAGGCCGAGTTGGACCGGCTGGCGCAAGATTATCCCGGCATCGTCAAACGCTCGCGCGGCATCGGTTTCATGCTGGGCCTGGAACTGGCGGAAAACATTCCCGCGTTCGCCACGAGCGACAAGTCGGCGGCGATCCAATTCGTGAACCGGCTGCACGCGGCAGGCGTGCTGACCATTCCCGCCGGGACGCAAATCGTCCGCCTGCTGCCGCCGCTGAATTTGAAACTGCAGGAAGCCGGCGAAGGCATTGCGAAAATCGAGGAAGTGGTCAAAGCGCTCGCCTAGCGTTGCAGCTGCGGTCTGTGACCGCCGAAAACGGCACTCGCAGAGCGCCACAACAGCAAGAAATGAACGCTGCCGCACACAAACATTTGTCTGCCGTTGACCCGGTGATGAAAAAACTCATCCGCGAGCACGGCGCGTGCAAAATCGAGCACAAACCCTGGCGCTCGCCGTTCGAGGCGCTGGTGCTGGCGATTGCGCATCAGCAGTTGAATGGCACGGCGGCGGGCAACATTTTGGCGCGGTTCAAAAAACTCTTTCCGAAACGCCGGTTTCCGAAACCGGAAGATCTGGCGGCGGTCACCGACGAGCAAATCCGCGCGTGCGGATTTTCCTTCGCCAAAATCAAAGCCATCCGCGACATCGCGGAAAAAGTTTTGAATGGCACCATTCCCGCGTCGCGGCAAATTGAAAAAATGGCGGACGCGGAAATCATCGAACGGCTGACTGCGGCGCGCGGCGTCGGGCGCTGGACGGTGGAGATGCTGCTGATCTTCAAACTCGCCCGGCCCGACGTTTTGCCCGCCGACGATTTTGGCGTGCGCAACGGCTTCCGCATCGCCTACCACAAACGCGCGCTGCCCCAGCCGAAGGAAATTCTCAAATTCGGCGCGCGCTGGCGTCCGCACGCGACGACGGCGGCGTGGTATCTCTGGCGGGCCGCCGATTCCACCAAGAAATAGCGCCGGAAAATTGGAGTGACTCGCCCTGGGGATTCAGGTAAATAATATTCTTTGGGCAGTCATCTTCCCAAGCAGCATCATGAAACATTTGTTGAAACTGGAAACTTTGCCGCGCGCGGACTTTGACAAGATTTTGCACGACACCGCGATTGTCAAGCGCGAGCGCGGCCATCACAAGTCGCAGCCGCTCGCCGGCCAGACGTGGGCGCTGATGTTTTCCAAGCAGTCCACGCGCACGCGGCTGTCATTCGAGGTGGGCATCCGCGAACTGGGCGGACTGCCGATGTTTTTGAGCGCGGTGGACATCCAACTGGGCCGCGGCGAGCCGATCAAGGACACCGCGCGCGTCATGGGCCGGATGGTCCACGGCGCCGTCATCCGCACGTTCGCGCAGCACGATGTCGAGGAGTTCGCCAAATTCTCCGGCATCCCCACCATCAACGCGCTGACCGACGACGAGCATCCGTGCCAGATTCTTGCGGACATTTTCACGTTTCAGGAAAAGCGCGGCAGCATCGAGGGCAAGACAATTGCGTTCATCGGCGACGGCGCGTGCAACGTGGCGAACTCGTGGATTTGGGCGGCGTCGAAATTCAATTTCAACCTGCGCATCGCCTCGCCGGAAAAATTCCAGCCCGCGCCGGAATTGCTGAAACGCGCGGGCGGAAACATTTCCGTGACGAGCGACATCCAAGCCGCCGCGCACGGCGCGGATTTGCTTTACACGGATGTCTGGGTTTCGATGGGCAAGGAAGCCGAGGCCAAAGAGCGCATCGCGATTTTGACCGGCTACCAGATCAATGCCGCGCTTGTCAAGCTGGCGAAGCCTGGCGCGCTGGTGATGCACTGCCTGCCGGCATATCGCGGCAAGGAAATTGACGAGGAGACACTGGAAGCCCACGCGGACACGATTTTTGAGGAGGCGGAAAACCGGCTGCACGTGCAGAAGGCGATCATGAATTGGGCGGTTGGCTGACGCGGCGGCGCGGATACCACAGTTATCTGGCGCAAAGCGGAGTTTTTGGAAAACCTATTTGCATCAGGCTTCAAGGATGCAACAGTCGGAAAAAAGTATTGGTGGTGGCGTTGGTGATCTGCTGGGCGATGTAGGAAGCGCTGTTGTTCACAGTCGTCCAACCGGAGGCGGCAAGATTGGTCTTGATTTGCAGCACACAATTAGCCCCGG
>VFSW01010022.1_pt1 | contig 13469 bp, 15 predicted proteins | sample 5358111 | NCBI WGS metagenome assembly VFSW01 (sample SAMN11554181, study PRJNA540505) | mine drainage metagenome | isolation source: sediment from site ElyBrook_90M | place: USA: Ely Copper Mine, Vershire, VT | collected 2017 | reverse complement strand
GGTGGGGCGGCCGCCGGCCGGCCGCTGCGCAGCTCCTCAGGGGTGGCGTCGCGCACACCGTGAATCTTGACCTCAAAACTCACCGTCTGGCCGGCGAGAGGATGGTTGGCGTCAACCGTCAGCTTGCCATTGTCGATCCGCGTTACCACGAAGGTCATGACTTCGCCCTTTGCGTTCTGTGCTTCCAGTTGGGCACCGACGCGGTGGTATTCCGGTGGAACGCTCTCCAGGTCGTCGGTAAAGGTAAGCCCCGGTTCATGGCGGCCGAAGCCTTCTTCCGGGGTCAGCTTGACGTTCACCTGGTCGCCGACGTGATGACCTTCCAGCGACCGCTCGACTTTGGCAAACAGGTCGCTGCCCGATCCGTGCAGGTATTCGATCGGCAGATCGTTGTACTCGAAGATATCCCCGTGGCCATTGCGCAGCACATAAGTCAGCGTAACCACCTTGTTCCGGACAACTACATCCTGCTGCATTCTTGCACCTCTTGCGCATCTTCATCCGACCGCGCCGGGCGCCTCGGGGACGTCCCCCTACAGCGCTTACCGCGGCAACTTCTCCCGCAGCCTGCGGACCGTGCGCAGCTGCGCCACCGCCTGGGCGAGATCGGCCTGGGCGCGTGCGTATTCGATACCGGACTGGCGGCTCTTGATCGCCTCTTCGGCCGCGGCTTTGGCCTTGAGCACCGCTGCTTCATCGATATCCTTGGCACGCAAGGCAGTATCGGCGAGTACCGTCACGACATGCGGTTGCACCTCAAGCAGCCCCCCCGACACGTAGAAGTACAGATCATCGCGCCCACTGTTGCGCACGCGCACTTCTCCGGGCTTGAGCCGCGCCAGCAGCGGGGAGTGGCGCGGCAACACGCCAATTTCTCCAGTTTCAAGCGGTGCCAGCAGCATCTCGGCGGCTCCGGAGTAGATCTCCTGCTCTGCGCTGACGATGTCCACATGGATAGTCATGGCCATGGCCTGGGTTCCTCCTTACAGCCTGCGGGTATTCACCCGGTGGGCGGTTACAACGTTTTCGCTTTCTCGACGGCTTCGTCGATGGCACCAACCATGTAAAACGCTTGCTCCGGAAGCTGATCGAACTCCCCATCGACGATGCCGCGGAATCCGCGGATGGTCTCCTTCAGCGCGACATACTTTCCGGGGGTACCGGTAAAGACCTCGGCGACAAAGAAGGGCTGCGACAGAAAGCGCTGTATCTTGCGTGCCCGCGATACCGTCAGCCGATCGTCTTCCGAGAGTTCGTCCATGCCGAGAATGGCAATGATGTCCTGCAGTTCCTTGTAGCGCTGCAGGGTCGCCTGGACGTCGCGGGCGGTCCGATAGTGCTCCTCGCCGATGACGTTCGGATCGAGCTGGCGGCTGGTGGAGTCGAGCGGATCGACCGCCGGGTAGATGCCGAGCTCGGCCACCTGGCGCGACAGTACCACCGTCGCATCGAGATGTGAGAAGGTAGTGGCCGGAGACGGGTCGGTGAGGTCATCGGCCGGGACGTAGACCGCCTGGATGGAGGTGATTGAGCCGGTCTTGGTCGAAGTGATTCGCTCCTGCAGCACGCCCATCTCGTAGGCAAGCGTTGGCTGATAGCCCACCGCCGAGGGCATGCGTCCGAGCAGGGCCGAGACTTCGGTGCCGGCAAGCGTGTAGCGGTAGATGTTGTCGATAAAGAGCAACACGTCGCGGCCTTCATCGCGGAAGTGCTCGGCCATGGTCAACCCGGTCAACGCTACACGCAGGCGGTTGCCGGGCGGCTCATTCATCTGGCCGTAGACGAGCGAGACCTTGTCGAGCACCCCGCCTTCTTTCATCTCGTGATAGAAGTCGTTGCCCTCGCGCGTGCGCTCGCCCACTCCTGCGAAGACCGAGTAGCCGCTGTGCTCGATGGCGATATTGCGGATGAGCTCCATCATGTTGACGGTCTTGCCCACCCCCGCGCCCCCGAACAACCCGACCTTTCCGCCCTTGGCGAACGGACACATCAGGTCGATCACCTTGATCCCGGTCTCGAGCAGCTCGGTGCTGGCGGCTAGCTCCTCAAAGCTCGGCGCCTTGCGGTGGATGGGCATCGACTTGTCCGCACCGATTGCGCCTTTCTCATCGATCGGCCGTCCGAGCACGTCCATGATGCGCCCCAGGGTCTTCTGCCCGACCGGCACGCTGATCGGTGCCCCGCTGTCGCTCACCGCCATGCCGCGGCGCAGTCCATCCGAGCTGCCCATCGCGATACAGCGCACCACCCCGTCGCCGAGCTGCTGCTGGACCTCAAGGGTGAGATCGGCCTCGGGGACCGTGAGGGCGTGATAGACCTTGGGCAGTGAATCGCGCGGGAATTCAGCGTCGACCACCGCTCCAATGACTTGTACCAGCTTTCCGGAACTCATAAATTTGTCCCCATAGAATTCAGTTTCGGCTTCTCGACGTTTGCTATCCTGACGTCAGCAGGCTCGGGCAACCGCGCCCCTTACACTGCTGCTGCCCCGCCGACGATCTCGGACAGCTCCTGGGTGATCGCAGCTTGGCGCGCCTTGTTGTAGCGCAGCCTGAGCTCATCGATGAGCTTGCCGGCATTGTCCGAGGCGGACTTCATCGCCACCATGCGCGCCGACTGCTCGCAGGCCAAATTCTCCACCACCGCGCGGTAGACCTGGGTCTCGATGTAGCGGCGCAGCAGGTCATCGAGAACATCTTTGGCATCGGGCTCGTAGAGATAGTCCCAGTAATGCTTGAGTGTTGTGCCTTCGTCTCCCTGCAGCGGAAGCAGCTGCTCGAGCAGCGGCTGCTGCGACATGGTGTTGATGAAGCGGTTGAACACCAGATACAGGCAATCCACGGTCCCGGCGGTGTAGGAGTCGAGCATCACCTTCACCCCGCCGATAAGATCCTCCACACGCGGTGCATCGCCCAGACGCGGGGTGTGCGAGACGAGGTTCGCGCCGATACGCTTCATGAAACCGAAGCCCTTCGAGCCGATGGTGCACACGTCGATTTCGATCTTCTTTTCGTGCCACTCGCGCATCAGCCTGATTGTGGATCGAAGCACATTGGTGTTGAGCCCACCGCACAGCCCACGGTCCGAGGTCACCACGATCACCCCGGCGCGGCGCACCGTGCGCTCATCGAGAAACGGATGGCGATACTCGGGGTGAGCGTAATGCAGATGCCCGATCACGCCGCGTATCTTCTCGGCATAGGGGCGTGCTGCGCGCATGCGCTCCTGCGCTTTGCGCATCTTGCTGGCGGCAACCATCTCCATCGCACGGGTGATCTTCTGCGTGTTGCGCACGCTCTTGATCTGGTTGCGTATCTCTTTGCCGACGGCCATGGTCCTATCGCCTCGGTCTCGCCCCGGTCGGGGTCATTGCGCGGGCTGCGCGAGCGCCTACCATGCGTGGTTCGCCTTGAAGTCCTGCACAGCCGCCTGCAGCCGCGCAGCGATGTCGTCGGTGTAATCGGCCTTAAGGTTGATTTCCTCCATAAGGGCTGCGTGCTGCGCCTTCATGTGGGACTGCAGGGCTGCCTCGAACGCCTGCACTTTGGCAACTTCGACATCATCGAGAAACCCCTGGTTGGCCGCAAACAGCGATACCGCCATCTGCGCGACGGTCATCGGCGAGTACTGCTTTTGCTTCATGAGCTCGGTAATACGCTGGCCGCGGTCAAGCTGCTTGCGGGTCACGGCGTCGAGGTCGGAGGCGAACTGCGCGAAGGCAGCGAGTTCGCGGAACTGCGCGAGCGCCAGGCGCACGCCGCCGCCGAGCTTCTTGACGATCTTCGTCTGCGCAGCACCGCCCACGCGCGATACCGACAGACCGGCATTAATAGCCGGACGTATGCCTGAGTTGAACAGGTCGGTTTCCAGGAAGATCTGGCCGTCGGTGATCGAGATCACGTTCGTCGGGACGAACGCCGATACGTCGCCGGCCTGGGTCTCGATGATGGGCAGCGCCGTGAGCGAGCCAGTACGGCCCTTGACCTTCCCACCGGTCGCTTTTTCGACGAATTCGCTGTTGACGCGCGCGGCGCGCTCCAATAGACGCGAATGCAGGTAGAACACATCCCCCGGGTAAGCTTCGCGCCCGGGTGGGCGCCGCAGCAAGAGCGAAATCTGGCGGTACGCCCAGGCCTGCTTGGTCAGATCGTCGTAGATGATCAACGCATCCTGGCCGCGGTCGCGAAAATACTCGCCCATGGCACAGCCGGAGTAGGGCGCGATGTACTGCATAGCCGCCGACTCGGCGGCGGTCGCCGCAACCACGATGGTGTGAGCCATGGCGCCGAATTCCTCAAGCTTGCGCACCACGCTCGCCACGGATGAGGCCTTCTGGCCGATGGCGACGTAGATGCAGATGACGCCGCTGTCTTTCTGATTGATGATCGTGTCTATCGCCACGGCGGTCTTGCCGGTCTGGCGATCGCCGATGATGAGCTCGCGCTGGCCACGTCCGATCGGCACCATGGCATCGATCGCTTTCAAGCCCGTCTGAACCGGTGTGGAGACGGACTGGCGCGTGATCACACCTGGGGCCACTTTCTCGATGGGTGAACTCAAGTGCGCCCCGATCGCCCCGCGCCCATCGATGGGATTGCCGAGCGCATCGACCACGCGTCCGACCAACTCCTCGCCCACCGGCACCTCGAGGATCCGCCCGGTGCAGCGCGCGCTGTCGCCCTCGGTAATGTGCTCGTACTGGCCAAGTACTACGGCGCCCACTGAATCGCGCTCCAAGTTGAGCGCCAGTCCGAAGGTATTGCCCGGGAATTCGATCATCTCGCCCTGCATGACATCCGCCAGACCATGAATGCGCACGATGCCGTCGGTAAGGCTGACGACGGTGCCTTCGGTGCGGGCTTCCGCGCGGGATTCGAATTTTTCGATCCTGGCCTTGATCAGGTCACTGATTTCGGAAGGGTTGAGCTGTGGCATAGGTTACCTTTAGCGATTCAGATAGTTCGCCAGGGCGCGGAGCCGTCCGCGGACCGAACCGTCGATCACCAGATCACCGGCGCGTATGATGACGCCGCCGACGAGCGATTTGTCGACCCTGGAAGTCAGATTGATCTCGCGGCTGAGCTTTTTCTTCAGCGCCTCCGAGATGGATTTCATCTGCGCCGGCTCGACCTCGAAAGCCGACACCACCTCGGCGTCGACACGGCCTTGCGCGTCGGCTTTTAGCTTTTCGAACTGATGCGCGATTTCCGGTAGCAGGGTAATGCGGCGGTTTTCCTGTAGCAGCCGCACCAGGTTCTCGCCGTCGCTGTTAAGGGCGCGACCGCAGATGTCGAGAAACAACTGCGTGAAGCGCGCGCGCGCAAGACGTGGATCTTGCGACAGCGTGATCAGCCGTGTGTCGGCCGCAGCCGTCGCCATCAGCGCCAGCATGTCCGACCATTTGTCCAGCTCCTTGTGCTCCGTGGCCAGCTGGAACAGGGCTTCGGCGTAGGGACGCGCAAGCGTTAGTTGTTCGGACATCGTTCAGGTCTCTAAAGCTGCTGCACAACCGCGCCAAGCATCTTGGCGTGGGCCTTGGCATCGACTTCCTCTTCCAGAATGCGGCCTGCGGCCACAACTGCCAGCTGCGCCACGGAGGCACGCAACTGTTCGCGCGCCGCGTTTATCTCCCGTGCAATTTCACTCTTGGCCGCGGCAATGATGTTCTCGGTTTCGCTCCTGGCATGGGACTTGGCTTCGTCGATGATTTCGCCGGCGCGCTTCTCCGCCTGCGCCAGGACCTCGGTCGCCTGCTGCTTGGTCTCACGTAGCAGCTCCACCGCCCGTTTCTGCGCCCGCTCGAGGTCGTGCTTGCCCTTCTCGGCTGCGGCAAGGCCGTCAGCGATGCGCCGGCTGCGTTCGGCGAGCATGCGCGTCATGGGTCCCCAGAGAAAGCGCCAGACAAAGGCAACCATCACCGCGAAGGTGAGCATCTGGCCAAACAGGGTTGCGGTTACGTTCACGTTGTCACTCCTCTACGCGGCGGCGGCTTCGCTCTAACTTAGCCGCCCAGACTCTTTGCCACAGCCAGGGCGGCACCCACGAACGGATTGGCGAACGTGAAGTACATCGCGAAGGCCAGCACGATGAACGGAAATGATTCCATCAGGCCCGCAGTGATGAACATCTGCACACGCAGCGTCGGAAGCATTTCGGGCTGACGCGCGATCCCCTCCATGTACTTCGAGCAGATCATCCCCCAGCCAAGGGCTGAACCCAGGCCCGCGGCTGCGAGGATCACGCCAACACCGACCGCCGTGTAGGCATAAACCATGCCCACCAGGTTGACCATTGTTGCATCGGTTGCCATTTTTGCTCTCCAAAAGTTAACGGTCGAAAATCAGTACAACGGGTATGGGACAGCCGCACTCAGTGCGCCCCGTCATCGTTCGTATGCGCCATCGCCAGATACATAATCGTCAGGACCATGAAAATGAACGACTGGAGCGTGATGACCAGGATGTGGAAAATCGCCCAGGCACCCCCCGGCAACCACTGCGCCCACCACGGCAGCAGCGCGATGAGCATGAACACGAGTTCTCCGGCAAACATATTGCCGAAAAGCCGTAGTCCCAGGCTGAGCGGCTTGGCAAGTTCCTCGATGACGGTCATAACGATATTGATCGGGAACAGCCATATTCCGAACGGATGCACCAGAAACGACTTGAGATAGTTCAATGGGCCCTTGACGCGAAAGTTGTAGTAGATCGTCAGCACAAAGACCGTCAGCGCCATGCCGAGGGTTGTGTAGGGGTCCGTGGTAGGGACCACCCGCAGGTGCCCGATGCCCATCAGGCTGGCGGCCTTGGGCAGCAGATCAATCGGAAGCAGGTCCATCGTGTTCATCAGAAACACCCATGTGAAGACGGTGAATGCGAGCGGTCCAATCAGTGGACTGTAGCCGGGGAAGGTGCTCTTGACCTGGCCCTCTACAAATTCCAGGATTGCCTCGAGCAGATTCTGCAGGCCGCTCGGGGCGTCGGGCGAAAGTTTGCGCCCGACTCGCCAACCGACGAACACGAGGATAGCACCCAGCAACCAGCTGAATATCAGCGTATCGAGATGTAGCGACCAGAAGCCGTGCCCGACCTGCAAATTGGTCAGGTGGTGCTCGATATACTCAACCGGATTGTCGGTGGCAGGCATGCCGGCCTTGCTCACAACACTCCCCCTAAAATGATTAGATAAAACTTACCCCCGCGTCCGCCGAGCGGCGCCGAGGTTAATTAGAAAGCCGAATTGGGCAAGCCCAAAGGTGACTATCAAAGGGGCCGGAGCAAGCTTCATCCATCCGATGCCGACACCCAGCAATATCAGCGTGGCGACGAATCGGGGCGCCGCGCCCGCGTACAGCCCCAGCTGACCACCGACGCCGTCGGGCGTCGAGACGCTCACGCGCCGAACCCTGCGGCCCAAAAGCCAGGTGCCCGCCAGTGCGACTCCGCCGCCGAACAACGCTGCGAGCGCCGCGGCACGCCCGCCGGTCCATCCATACCAAGCGATGTAGCCGACCACAATTGCGGCGGTAAGCGTTAACTGGGTGCCTATTACCCGGCGGATGCTCCCGCTCAATACTGCAGCAGCATTATTCATGGGCACCCTGAACCAGCCCGTCCGGAGCTGGACTTAGTCCTGTTCCATTGTGCGAGGCACATTTAAGGCGCCGCAGTATAAATGCCACTCCATGGGGGGTCAATATCGGTCTTGCCCGGCGCGGCCGACATCAGTGGGCGGGGGAAACATCCCGAGAAACCTGCCCCGTCCCAATTCGGCAAGTCAACCAGACACCCCGGCAGGCGCCCTGGCCCCTCCCGGAGGGAGACTCATTGGCTTGGCTGCGGAGAGCGGGGTGCTGCTGGAAGAGCGTCGCTCGAACCGCCCTTCGGCGGGCCGTTCGCAAGCGCTGCCGAGGCAGGCGGCATTCTGGCATCGAGTGCCGCCACCGCACGCGCCACCTTTGTCTTTTCTGAGGCGTTCAAATGGGCGGAAAGCAGATCGCGCCGATGGGCGGCCTCCTTGCTGCCTCGCTCGGCGGCAAGGGTGTACCAGACCACGGCCTTGACGTCGTGATCTGCGAGGCGGACTCCGAATTCATAGAGAATGCCGAGGTGCAGCTGGGCCTGAACATCGCCGCGCATCGCCTCGCGGCGAATGGTCCCCAGGTCGGCACGGGCAGGAATGCTGCCGAGGACACCCAGTGCTGCCACAAGCACCATGACTGCCGCTATCCGACTCAAATTCATCAATGCTCTCCTCCGTGGCTTAGTGGGTTTGCCTTAGTGGGTTTACCGTTGATGGAAGCTTAGACTAAATCAGCCCGGATTGTCCGAGGGACCCCTTGGGCCGGCGGCATTCAGCGAATGCGCGCCAGCACCCCCTCCAGCTCCTCGAGACTGTTGTAATCGATGGTGAGCCGGCCCCTACCCTTCGATCCGTGACTAATGCGCACTCTGGCAGCAAGCTTCTCGGACAGCTCATCCTGCAGCCGACGCACGTCCGGATCCAGCGCATGACGCACACCGCGTGGCTCCGAACGCTGCTCGAGCAGCCGGCGCACGAGATTCTCGGTTTCACGCACGGACAGCTCTTTGTCGACAACCTGCCGGGCGGCCTGGCTTTGCGCGCCGCCGCTGAGCGCGAGCAAAGCGCGTGCGTGACCCATGTCCATGCGGCTCTCCTCCAGCATGGCGCGCACATCGTCGTTTAGGGTCAGCAACCGCAGCAGATTCGTGACCGCAGCACGCGAACGCCCGACGCTTTCGGCCGTTCGCTGGTGGGTCATGCCGAACTCGTCGATAAGGCGTTGCAGCGCTACGGCTTCCTCGACTGGGTTCAGGTCTTCGCGCTGTATGTTCTCAATTAATGCAATAGCAATGGCCGCCTCGTCGGGAATGCTCCGGACCACGGCCGGGATGGTCTGAAGACCTGCCATCTGCGCCGCTCTCCAGCGCCGCTCGCCGGCAACGATTTCATAGCCGCCCGTGCCGAGCTCGCGCACCACGATAGGTTGGACCACCCCTTGAGCCTTGATAGAACTGGCAAGCTCTTCAAGCGCCTCATGATCCATGTGCGTGCGTGGCTGATATTTGCCCCGCTGCAGCAGGTCCACCGGCAATTGACGCAGCTCCTCCTTGCCACGTGCCGAGGCTTCCAGGGTGCCGCCCAGTAACGCATCCAGGCCACGGCCCAGGCGGGGCTTTTTAGTTGTCATATTCATCATCACCACCCTTGCGCGCCAAGCGGCAGGCTGCAAACATTCATGGGGCGATCACACCGGATTCTTCGCGACGCAGGATTTCGCCGGCCAGAGCAAGATAGGCCTGCGCGCCGCGCGACTGCATGTCATAGGTGATTGCCGGCTTTCCGTAACTCGGCGCCTCCGCCAACCGCACATTGCGCGGAATGATCGTTCGATAAAGCTTGTCGCCGAAATGGCGGCTGAGCTGTGCTGACACCTCGTTGGCCAGGGTGTTACGCGGATCGAACATCGTGCGCAACAACCCCTCGATCTGCAATGGAGGATTCAGCGTCTCGCGGATCTTGCGGATCGTGTTGACCAGTGCGCTCAGGCCTTCGAGCGCATAATACTCGCATTGCATTGGAATGAGCACTGACTGTGCCGCGACCAGCGCGTTGACGGTCAGCAGATTAAGTGACGGCGGGCAATCAATGAGCACGAAATCGTACTGGTCTACCTCGGCCTCGAGTGCACCACGCAGACGACGTTCCCGCCGGTCCAAGCTGATCAGCTCTATCTCAGCTCCAGACAGGTTGGCATTGGCGGGTATGACATCATAACCAGCCTCGACGCTGATCTTGGCCCGCTCCAGTGACGTGATACCGATCAAAATTTCATAAGTCGTCGGACTGACGGCATCCTTGGCGATACCACTTCCCATGGTGGCGTTGCCCTGGGGGTCGATGTCGATCAGCAGCACGCGGCGGCGGGTCTTCGCCAACGATGCAGCAAGATTGATGCTGGTGGTGGTTTTTCCGACCCCGCCCTTCTGATTGGCGATTGCCAGTATCTTTGCCATGGCTTGATCAGCTCTTGTCTTCGGGCAGCCTGGACGAGTCGGCCGATATAATCACCACGTGGCGCTTCCCATCGAGCCCGGGTACCCCCAGCGCCTCAACTGCCAGCACTTCGTATCCCGGCGGCAACGCGGCCAACTCTTCCTGCGGATAAACCCCTTTCATTGCCAGGAAGCGGCCGCCAGGGGAGCGTAGATGTGCGGCCAACGCCAGCATATCAGCAATGCCGCCGAGTGCGCGAGAGATCAACGTGTCAAATTTTTCCGCGGTTTGCAGTTTCTCTGCCCGATTGAGAACCACATGGGCGTTCGGCAGGTTCAACGCCGCGATCACCTGTGTGACAAAGCGGGTCTTCTTCGCGTTGCTGTCCAACAGCACGAACTCCCGCTCCGGACACGCCACGGCCAGCGGGATTCCAGGCAGCCCGGCGCCGGTGCCGATATCCAATACGCGGCGCCCGTGCAGATAGGGGATGACGGAAAGGCTGTCCAGGACATGTCGGTACACCATCTGCTCCGGATCACGCACCGCCGTCAGGTTGTAGGCCCGGTTCCATTTCTCCAGCAGCACAAGGTAGTCAGCCAGCTTCTGGATCGAGGCAGGGGGCAGATCCATTCCCATTTCCAGCATTCCGCCGCGGATTTTCGGCTTCAGCATGGCAGGCCACGGCGCCGGCGAGCCTGCGTCCGGCACGGCTTCCGGCTTCGGTGTTGATCGATGCCCATGGGCTTGGTCGCCATTTGAGGTTGCTGCCAAGCATAACAAAAACGCTGTCGCTGTTCTCACCGGCGGCGAAACTTTGCCTGCCAGGTCGGGCCCAATGCGCTCTGGCGCGACGACCCCCGCAACCTGGCAGCTTGGCCAACGGTGAAGTAAGCTGAAAGGGTCCAAAAACTTTAATTTTAAGGAGAATCTTCATGGGACGCGCCTATCTTGCCCTATTCGGCTTGGCGGTCGTGCTGCCTTTGCAAGCGGCGACGCAACCTGCCCCACCAACCCAGACCACCACTCCCAAGGTAGTGGTACGAAAGCAACCGGGCCAGGTCACGCAAGCGGTGTTTACCACGGGTATCAAGGATCACGAGCCGACGAACAACATCAACACCCTGACAAACAGCCACCGGCACATTTACTTTTTCACCGACCTCAGGCATATGGCCGGCCAGACCATCATCCACCGCTGGGAGTACAATGGCAAAGTCATGGCCGACGTGAAATTCAATGTTAGCGGACCGCGCTGGCGCGTGTACTCCAGAAAGACCTTGGATCCGGCGTGGCTGGGTGAGTGGCAGGTCTCGGTCATTGACGCAAGCGGCGTAACCCTGGGCGTCAGTACGTTCGAATATGCCGCGGCTGCCGGAACGCGACCCGCGCCAGCGGCGCGGCCGGGCCCAGGGGCCGCTGCACCGGCGGCCCCGCCCTCCCACCAATGAGCCTACACGGCGCTCCTCGGGCGGAGCGCCGCTTTCACGCTCGCCTGCGCTTGAGGTGGACCAGAAGCAGCGAGATGGCAGCGGGCGTCACGCCCGAAACCCGCGCCGCCTGACCCAGGGTAACAGGCCGGCAGCGCGCGAGGGTCTGCTGCACCTCGATCGACAGGCCACAAACCCGCGCGTAATCGAGATCCGGTGGCAGCGGGGTTTCCTCGTGCCGCAGCTGGCGCTCGATTTCCTGCGACTGGCGTTCAATATAACCGGCGTACTTCGCCTGGATTTCTACCTGTTCCGCCACACGCGCATCTTGTATCCCGGGGCCGGCGCCCGGCAGACGCATCAGCGCGCGATAGTCGAGCTCGGGGCGACGCAGCAGGTCGAGCAGATTATATTCGTGCACCAGCCCCTGCCCCAGCACCGACGCGGCCGCTGGCGTCGCCGCCATCTCCGGTCGCAGCCAGGTACGTTCCAGCCGGCTGCGCTCGTGCTCGATGACCTCTCGTTTTTTTGCGACGCGGCGCGCGCGATCGTCGCTGACTAAGCCGAGCCGATGACCGATCTCGGTCAGACGCAAGTCAGCATTGTCTTCGCGCAGCACAAGACGGTATTCGGCCCGCGAAGTGAACATGCGGTAGGGCTCGGTCACACCGCGGGTAATGAGGTCATCAACCAACACGCCGATATAGGCTTGGTCACGCCGCGGCCACCAGGGCTCGCGACCCGCCACGGCCAACGCCGCGTTGGTGCCAGCAACAATTCCCTGGGCAGCGGCCTCTTCGTAGCCGGTCGTGCCATTGATCTGGCCGGCGAAATAAAGCCCGGCCACCGCCTTCGTCTCGAGTGTCGGCGCAAGATCGCGGGGATCGAAGTAATCATACTCGATCGCATATCCGGGACGAGTGATATGCGCCTTTTCGAAACCCTCGATCGACCTCACCAGCGCAAGTTGCACGTCGAACGGTAGGCTGGTCGAGATGCCGTTCGGGTACACTTCGTCGGATCCCAGTCCTTCCGGCTCGACGAAAATCTGGTGCGAATCTTTGGTCGCAAAACGCACCACCTTGTCCTCGATCGATGGACAGTAGCGCGGGCCGACGCCCTCGATGACACCGGTATAGAGCGGTGAGCGGTCCAAGCTAGCTCGGATCAGCTCGTGGGTGCGCGGGTTTGTATGGGTAATATGGCATGACACCTGGCGTGGATGCTCCGACCCCTCGCTCCAAAAGGAAAACGATGGCGTAGGCACGTCTCCCGGCTGCTCTTCCAGGTGTGCGTAGTCGACCGTTCTGCGGTCGATACGCGGTGGCGTGCCGGTCTTGAGCCGGCCCACACGCAGGCCGTACTCGCGCAGCCGCAACGCGAGCGCGTTGGCCGGCGGGTCGCCAGCGCGGCCGCCCTGGTAATTCGACAAGCCCACATGAATCCGCCCTGCGAGAAAAGTGCCTGTCGTCAGGACCACCGTGCGCGCGCGGAACTCAATGCCCGATTGCGTGACTGCGGCGACTACGCGGCCAGCCTCCACGATAAGATCATCGACAGCCTGCTGGAACACGAAGAGGTTCGGTGTGCATGCAAACAGTTCGCGTATGGCGGCCTTGTACAGCTGGCGATCGATCTGGGCGCGCGTGGCTCGCACCGCCGGGCCCTTGCGTGCATTGAGAATGCGAAACTGTATGCCAGCACGGTCCGCCGCGCTCGCCATGACACCCCCTAAGGCGTCGATCTCCTTGACGAGGTGCCCCTTGCCGATGCCGCCGATCGCCGGATTGCACGACATCTGGCCGATGGTCTCGATATTGTGGGTGAGCAGCAGGGTGCGGCAACCCATACGCGCCGCGGCCATGGCGGCCTCGGTTCCAGCGTGACCCCCGCCGATTACAATGACATCGTGATTTTCAGGGTAGCGCACAACGGGCCTGCATTCCTGTCTGTGGGAAAGCGGAATCCTAGCATTTCAGACCACACATACAAACGCCGGAACACGGTAACTGCGTCCCCAGC
>VFSW01010021.1_pt1 | contig 13469 bp, 12 predicted proteins | sample 5358111 | NCBI WGS metagenome assembly VFSW01 (sample SAMN11554181, study PRJNA540505) | mine drainage metagenome | isolation source: sediment from site ElyBrook_90M | place: USA: Ely Copper Mine, Vershire, VT | collected 2017 | reverse complement strand
TTTCTGACAGGAGAGAAGAAATGGCAGTTGCCGATGTAATGCAGATGGTCAAGGACCACGAAGTCAAATTCGTCGATTTTCGTTTTACGGATACCCGCGGCAAGGAGCAGCACGTTTCCGTTCCTGTCAGCAGTTTTGGCCCGGAAAAGTTTACCGAAGGTCATGCCTTTGATGGTTCCTCCATCGCCGGCTGGAAAGGAATTCAGGCCTCCGACATGCTTTTGATGCCCGACCCCAACACCGCCAACCTCGATCCTTTTTTGGATGAGTCCACGCTGATCCTGACCTGCGATGTAATCGAACCTTCCGATGGCAAGGGTTATGATCGTGACCCCCGTTCCCTGGCAAAACGGGCAGAAGCCTATTTGAAGTCCAGCGGCATCGGTGACACCGCCTACTTTGGTCCTGAACCTGAATTTTTTGTGTTTGATTCTGTCACCTGGCATGTGGACATGTCCGGATGTTCCGTCCGGGTGGAATCCGAAGAAGCTCCCTGGTCTTCCGGAAAATCCTATGAAGGCGGCAATATGGGTCACCGTCCTGCAGTCAAAGGCGGCTATTTCCCCGTTCCTCCCGTGGATTCTCTCCAGGACATCCGCTCGGCCATGTGCCTGGCACTGGAAGATATGGGGGTTCCGGTGGAAGTACATCACCATGAGGTGGCTGCTCCGGGTCAATGCGAAATCGGTACCAAATTTGCTCCCCTGGTACAACGCGCAGACTGGCTTCAAATCCTCAAGTATGTGGTTCATAATGTGGCCCATTCCTACGGCAAAACCGCCACTTTCATGCCCAAGCCCATTGTCGGTGATAATGGTTCCGGAATGCATGTTCACCAGTCTGTCTGGAAAGATGGAAAAAACCTGTTTGCAGGCAATGGCTACGCCGGTCTCTCCGACTTCGCGCTCTATTACATCGGCGGGATCATCAAGCACGCCAAAGCCCTCAACGCCATTACCAATCCCAGCACCAATTCCTACAAGCGCTTGGTTCCCGGTTTTGAAGCCCCCGTCAAATTGGCCTATTCCGCCCGTAACCGTTCAGCAGCGATTCGCGTCCCCTTTGTACAAAGCGACAAGGCCCGCCGTATTGAAGTACGCTTTCCGGACCCCACCGCCAACCCCTATCTGGCTTTCTCGGCACTGATGATGGCCGGTCTGGACGGAATCCAGAACAAAATCCACCCTGGCGAAGCCTCCGACCGCGACCTGTACCATCTGAGCCCTGAGGAAGATGCCAAGATTCCTGCTCCTGCGGCATCCCTGGAAGAAGCGTTGGCCGCCTTGGACAAGGATCGCGAGTTCCTGACCCGTGGAGGCGTGTTCTCCAGTGACATGATCGATGCCTACATCGCTCTCAAGATGGAAGAAGTCACCCTGTTCCGGATGACCACTCACCCTCTGGAATTCCAGATGTACTACAGTCTGTAAATCCGAGTCAAAGACATTACACTCGATATGTCCGCAGTCAACAGCCCGTCAGCCTTTTTTGGATGACGGGCTTTTTCATGGAATCTCCCCACCTGATCAATCAAGAGGATGCTCGTTTTGTCGGACTGGATCTTCTTCATACCGCCATTCTAGTATTGGATCGAGGCCTGCGCATCCGCTTCGTCAATACCGCCACCGAAAGTTTGCTGGCCATGGGACGCAAGAACCTCGTCAATTCCCCCTTGACCCAAATCTCCCTTTCCTCTCAAAGTCTGGTAGAACTCACGCGCACGGCACTCCAACAGGAACTGGGCTTTCTGGAGCATGAATGGGTCATCCAGCCGATCCAGGGAGAACCTCAGGTCATCAGTTGCACGGGGACCCCGCTGGGCACACCGGTACAGGGCATTCTCCTGGAGTTGCGCCCCATCACCCAACGTATGCGCATTGCCCGGGAAGAAAAGATTCTCGAGGATCAAAAAACCAACCGGGAACTGTTACGCAATCTGGCCCATGAGATCCGCAATCCTCTGGGAGGGATCCGTGGTGCAGCTCAGTTACTGGAAGGAGAATTGGATTCGCCCGAATTGAAGGAATATACGCAGGTCATTCGTGACGAAACCGACCGCTTGCAAAACCTGATGGATCGGCTTCTCAGTTCGCGTCCCTCCCGTCAAGTATCCGCCCTCAATATTCATGAGGTGCTGGAACGGGTTCGTACCATTCTTTTGGCTGAATTTCCTCAGGGTCTGGAACTCAAGCGCGACTATGACCCCAGTTTGCCTGACCTGCAGGGGGATCGGGAACAACTCATCCAGGCCGTGCTCAATATTACGCGCAATGCAGCACAGGCGCTGGGAGGCACAGGCACGATCCACCTGCAAAGTCGTCCTTTGCGCCAGGTCACCTTGGCACGACGTCGTTTTCGCCTGGGGTTGATGATCCGTATTCGGGATAATGGTCCAGGCATTCCGGAAGACCTTCAAAAACGCATTTTTCAGCCTCTGGTTTCGGGTCGCGAGGGGGGAAGTGGTTTGGGATTGATGTTGGCACAAAACTTGATTAGTCAACATCAGGGATTGGTAGAATTTGACAGCAGACCCGGTGAGACCTGCTTCACCCTCATTCTTCCTCTCCTGGAAACCGAACAATCCACTGAGCCCTGAACTCCATCGAGGAAATAATGACCCATACCGTCTGGATTGTAGATGATGACCGTTCCATCCGCTGGGTGCTTGAAAAGGTACTGGGACGCGAGGAGATTTCCTACCTCTCCTTTTCCAGCGCTACGGAAGCCCTGAATGCTCTAGAATCCGGTGAATTGCCCGCGACCATCGTAAGCGATATCCGCATGCAGGGTCTTAGCGGACTGGATTTTCTGGAACGTGTCAAACAGGATCATCCTGATATCCCCATTATCATCATGACCGCCTATTCGGACCTGGAAAGTGCCGTCTCAGCCTTTCAAGGCGGGGCTTACGAGTATCTTCCCAAACCCTTTGATGTGGAACAAGCGCTGGCCTTGGTACAACGTGCCCTGTCCGAGCAAACTTCACTTTCCGAGGAGCCTGTCGCCAACTCCGCTCCTCCACTGGATATTCTTGGTCAGGCACCTGCCATGCAAGTGGTTTTTCGAGCCATTGGGCGTTTGGCACACTCCCATGCCTCGGTTCTGATCACCGGCGAATCCGGCAGTGGTAAGGAACTGGTGGCACGGGCACTCCATCGTCATGGACCCCGTGCCGGGATGCCCTTCGTTGCCCTCAATACTGCAGCCATTCCCAGAGACCTGCTGGAATCCGAACTTTTTGGGCACGAAAAAGGGGCCTTTACCGGAGCCACCCAACAACGTCCTGGTCGATTTGAACAGGCAGAAGGAGGGACTCTGTTTCTTGATGAAATCGGGGACATGCCTCTCGAGTTACAAACCCGTCTACTGCGCGTACTCTCCGATGGGCATTACTACCGCGTGGGCGGACAGACGCCCCTCCGTGCCCGTGCGCGCATCATTGCCGCTACCCATCAGAACCTCGAGCGCCAGGTGGATGAAGGATCTTTTCGTGAAGATCTCTTTCATCGCCTCAATGTCATTCGCATTCGGCTTCCTGCCCTACGTGAACGCCCCGAGGATATTCCCCTGTTGGCCCAACATTTTCTGCAACAAAGCGCACGTTCCTTGGAGGTGGAGCCCAAACGCCTATCCGAGGCGACTCAACGCTTGATCACCACCTTGGAATGGAAAGGGAATGTGCGCCAACTGGAAAACCTCTGTCATTGGTTGACGGTCATGGCCCCTGGTATCGTGGTGGAGCCTGCGGACCTTCCTCCGGAATTGCGTTCCCAACCCGTTGCCCAGATCCGCCCCCCGGCGGAACTCTGGCAGGAGAGTGCCGCCCGGGAAATTGCCCAGCGTCTGTCCCAGGGAGAAACGGACCTGGCCTTGACTCTGGTGGACCAACTGGAGCGTATCCTCATCACCGAAGCGCTGGCCCATACCCAGGGAAGGCGCATCGAAGCGGCCCAACGTCTCGGATGGGGAAGAAATACCCTTACCCGTAAAATTCACGCTCTGGGACTGGATAAACTTTTGGGTTCGGCTCCTGAATAGGGCACAGGCGCTGCCTCAAATGTTGCCCACACGGGAGTATGATCGGAAGGACGTTCCCACCCGCGTGGGTCCCGATCGATGGTACAGGAACGCAGGGTAGCACCCAGTCTTTGACTGGCCAGCAAATGATCAATGCGCAACCCCAAATTGCGCTTGAACGCATTGACCCGGTAATGCCACCAACTGAAGGATCGCTCCTCCTGAGGAAATTGCCGAAAGCAATCCACCAACCCCAAGGCCTCCAATGCCTGGAACTTCTCCCGCTCGGGAGGACTGCACAACACTTCCCCGGCCCAGGCCGCCGGATCATGAATGTCCCGGTCTTCCGGCGCAATGTTGTAATCTCCTGCCACGAGCAGACAGGGATAGCGCACCAGACTGTCCTGCAAATAATCATGCAGTGCATCGAACCAGGCAAGTTTGTAAACGTACTTTTCCGAACTGAGCGATTCGCCATTGGGACAATACACACTGATCACCCGAACGTCGCCAAATGTGGCGGCAATGACCCGTCGCTGGGGATCTTCCCATTGAGGCAACCCGATCACCTCATCCACCCCGGGTTGTAAGGAAACCAACGCCACTCCATTATAGGTTTTCTGTCCCGCCACATGAGCGTGATAACCCACCGCTCGAAATGCTTCCCAAGGAAAATCCGGGGCCTCACACTTGAGCTCCTGCAGGCAAAGAACATCCGGTTTTTCTTTCTCCAACCAAGCCAGCACATGGGACAGCCGCACCCGGATGGAATTGACATTCCACGTCGCAATTTTCAAGAAAGCACCTCTAATATCAATCAATTATAAAGTTTTACTTACACTTGAACAAGATCATGCGCAACCCTCAGTGCAAGATCGTTTTACCGCCAAACTCTAACACTATGTTGTAAATATGATACATGTTTTGCAATTATGGGGGATTTGTGTCATAATTGTTACAGTTGCACTCTTTTCATTGACTGTAAAATTCATAACCCTTAACCACTCAGGAGCATTCACATGTTCAAAAAAGCACTTCTCGTAACTTCTCTGGTATCTGTTTCCTTGTCGGCCATGGCCGATGGGAGCGGCTGGATCAATGACTATGCAGGGGTTGCCCTTGGCTCCGCCACTTCACCCAACCCCGGCATCGGCAACAACGCCAATGCCAACGTGGGCGAAGTCGGTTCCGAATACCGTGTGTTCGCCGGTCACGAATTTACCCAGAACTTCGGTATTGAAACACAGTACAACCATTACCATGGATTCGGTGGAAATGTGGCCGATGGGTCAGCTCACTCCTTTGACCTGTTGGGAACGGGCACTTACTACTTTGACCGTGCCAACACCATCGGTCTGGTGGGCAAGGCCGGTTTCAATTACGCCACAGTCGGCTCCTATGGCCTGACCAATGGGGGGTTTGGCTGGGTCTATGGCGCGGGACTGCGTTACAATGTTTCCCGTCAGTTTGATATTCGTGCCGACTACCAACGTGATCAGTTGGGCTATGCCAACAACTATTTCAGCAATGCTGAAAACACCTACACCATTGGTGCTGCTTACCACTTCTAAGCTCTAAGTCGTTGTTCTTCATTCAGGTCAAGTCAGCAATGACTTGACCTGAATTTTTTCTACCAAGGCATACCGATATCAGGGCCCATCCATGGGGTCATCGGGCCATCCATGGGATCCCCGAAGGGGCTCATCCCAAATCCCTCTCCATAGTACATGCCGGAATTATCCATGGGGACATCCTTTGGCCATAGATAGACCACATCCGCAGCCACATGGGGAAAGATGTAGCGCATGTCACCCACCTTGCCGATGGTCGGAACCTGTAGCGTACCCGTTACGGTAATCTGTCTCTTCAAAGAATAAATGGAGGGGTCAAAAAACCCATGGGCACAGGCAATGAATCGCCCATCGGAATGATCATCATCCACGGGACGACCAGAATCATCCAGGGTATGACTCACTACATGAAAACACGTGTCGGTTTTTCCTGGCTTGACACCTGCAATCACCCCGCCCCACCGCACTTTTTCACCCACGACACTGGGGTCATTTTGGGCCGTACGGGGTAGAATGGGGACGAAGTCATTTCCCGCCAAAGGTGCTGGAGGCGTGCTGGCACAGGAAGCCAGGCCAACCGTCAATCCCGTTAACAATAAAAGTTTGAACCGCATGATCTCTGCTCCCCCCATAGACTTTATTGAAGTGGATCAATCCACTCATCAGGGACGTTCGGCGGCACAGATCGTCCGAGCCGACTTCCCCCTATGCCGACTATTTTACCGTCTTGTCTGTTTTGCAAGTTGTTACAAATGAGCCTCTACTACCATCGACTCCTTTGCCAGAGAGCGTGACACAGAACCGTTTATCGTCCACTTTCTTCAAACCGGGTTCAGGTACAGGAATGTGCGATAATCGCCCCATGGAAACGATCAACTTCACCCATCATTTTCTTATCGCCATGCCTTCATTGCAGGATGCCAATTTTTCTGGCACCTTGACCTATATATGTCGGCACGATGAGCAGGGAGCCATGGGCTTGATCGTCAACCGTCCGATGGATATGAATCTGAAAAGTCTGTTTGGTCAGATTGCGCTGACTTCCAGCAATGAAGATGTGGCCACCCAACCGGTCTATCTGGGTGGGCCAGTTCAAACTGACCGTGGTTTTGTTCTCCATACTCCCCTAGGCGTATGGCGCTCCACCTTACGCATCAATGACGAATTTGGACTCACCACTTCCCGTGATATTCTGGAACAACTTTCCCTCGGCCATGGTCCGGATCACATGCTCATCGCTCTGGGCTATGCGGGTTGGGAAGCCGGGCAACTGGAAAACGAAATCAAATTGAACAATTGGTTGTCCGTCCCGGCAGATCCCCATATTCTTTTCACGCTACCTGCAGAACAACGTTTTAATGCGGCACTGGCATTACTGGGCGTCAATTTGACCTATCTCTCCGAGGAAGCCGGGCATGCCTGATCCGGAAGGTGCCGTTCTGGCCTTCGACTATGGTATGCGATTTATCGGAGTGGCTTGGGGAGAACGCCGCAGTCGGGTCTGTCGTCCGCTGGTTTCCCTGGAATGCCGCACCCGCGCTCAGCGCTGGGAATCCATTCATGCCCTCATTCGAGAATGGACACCCAAGTCACTGCTGGTGGGACTGGCTCTGAATTCAGAGGGTCAGGAACAAACCACGACCCGTCAATGTCGTAATTTTGCCCGTGACTTGCACCGCCATACCCATTTGCCCGTGGCCCTCATTGACGAACGCTATACCTCGCTGGAAGCTGATCAGCAATTACAGACTGCCGGGGTTGCACGGGCGCAACGTCGCAGCATGGAGCATGCGCTGGCTGCCACCTTGCTTTTGGAAGATTATTTCGGTTTGTCCATGGAGCAGCAAAGCGCTTTATGCTCTTCTGAACGCACTGATTTTTTTATCACTCTTGCTGTAGAGGTTACCGATGTTTAATCCTCAACTCACCCCCGAAGGTCACCTCAAGCATCTGTTGACCATAGAAGGTCTGCCTCCCGCCATCCTCTTCCAGATTCTGGACCGCGCCACAGAGTTTGAGGCCGTAGCCCGTCAGGAAGTCAAGAAAGTTCCTCATCTTCAAGGGAAATCCATTTTTAATTTATTTTTTGAGGCATCCACGCGCACCCGCACCACTTTTGAAATTGCGGCCAAACGCTTGTCCGCCGACGTCATCAATCTGAATGTCAACTCTTCAAGCCAAAGCAAGGGAGAAACCCTGCTCGATACGGTGGATAATCTGTCCGCCATGCAAGCAGATATGTTCGTGGTACGCCATGCCGAAAGTGGTGCCGCACACCTGATTGCCAGTCACGTCGGACCCGACATCCATGTCATCAATGCAGGAGATGGACGCCATGCCCATCCCACCCAGGCACTTTTGGACATGTATACCATTCGCCACTTTAAAAAGCGCTTTGAAAATCTGCGGGTGGCCATCGTCGGAGATGTCCTTCATTCGCGGGTGGCCCGCTCCCAGATTCATGCCTTGACGACCTTGCAAGTTCCGGAAGTGCGCGTCATCGGTCCGAAGACCCTGATACCGCGCAATGTGGAACGTCTGGGTGTAAGGGTCTACCACGACATGGTCCAGGGCCTCAAAGGCGTGGATGTGGTCATCATGTTACGCCTTCAGAATGAACGGATGAATGGGGCACTCTTGCCCAGCCGCGATGAGTACTTCAAATACTATGGACTGACTCCGGCCAAATTGGCTCATGCCCGCTCGGATGCCATCGTCATGCACCCAGGCCCCATGAACCGGGGCGTGGAAATTCATTCGGATGTTGCCGATGGGGTCCAGTCCGTGATCTTGAAACAAGTCACCTTTGGCATTGCAGTGCGCATGGCCGTCATGTCCCTTCTGGCCGCACCCATGCCACACTCTGCCGCTTGAACGAGGATTTTTCATGAAAATTCATATCACCCATGGCCGCGTCATCGATCCCGTCACGCAGCGTGATTCTCAGAGTGACCTGTTCATAGCCGCAGGCAAGATCGTCGCCCTCGAACGTTGCCCCGCTGGTTTTACACCCAACCGGGTCATCGATGCCCGTGGCAAGATCGTCATGCCCGGACTGGTGGATCTGGCCGCACGGTTACGGGAACCCGGCTATGAATACCTGGCCACTTTGGAAAGCGAGATGATTGCGGCCACGGTAGGTGGAATCACCAGTTTATCGTGCCCCCCAGACACCGACCCCCCTCTGGACGAGCCCGGTTTAGTTGAAATGCTCAAACATCGTGCCCATGGCCGGGAACAAACCAACGTCTATCCCCTAGGTGCCCTTACCCAACAACTCCAGGGCCTTCGTCTAACAGAGATGGGAGAATTATATGACGCAGGTTGTATTGCCTTCTCCCAGGCGAATGCACCTTTGCTGGATACTCAGGTCCTGTTGCGCGCTTTGGATTATGCCACCACCTTTGGGTTCACCGTTTGGTTACAACCCCAGGATGCCTACCTGGCGCGTGATGGGGTGGCTCATGATGGCGAAGTGGCCAGTCGCCTGGGATTGCCTGCCATTCCCACCTGCGCTGAAATCATCGCACTGAATACGATTCTGCAACTGGTACGTGAAACCGGCGCGCGCGTCCATTTATGCCGCCTTTCCAGTGCCGGCGGAGTGGATTTGGTCCGCGCGGCCAAGAGAGAAGGGTTACCGATCACCTGCGATATCTCCATTAACCACTTGCACCTCACGGAACATGACATTGGTTATTTCAATGCCCATTGTCGGCTGATTCCCCCCCTGCGCAGCGTACGCGATCGAGCAGCCTTGCGCGCCGGTCTGGTGGATGGAACCATCGATGCATTGGTCTCTGATCATGCGCCCGTGGATGTGGATGCCAAGCAACTCCCCTTCGAAGCAGCCGAACCTGGGGCCACGGGCTTGGAACTGCTACTGCCGCTCACGTTGGCCTGGGCGCGATCCGAGGCACTGCCGCTGATCACGGCTCTGGCACGAATCACCTCTGCACCTGCCAAAATTCTTGGAATCCCTGCAGGACAACTGAACCCTGGCCAACCCGCCGACCTGTGTATTTTTGATCCGGAACGGGAATGGGTCGTCACCCCAAAAAATCTTAAAAGTCAGGGCAAAAATACGCCGTTCCTCAACCACCTCATGCAAGGTAAAGTCAGTCATACCTTGGTGGGTGGCTTCATCATCCATGAGGATTCCCGCGCCTGATCCACTATTTCTTCTTCATTTTTTGGATTCCCTTATCATGACTTCAACCTCCTTCAACCCTTTGTTAGATTTTTCCGGGCTTCCCCATTTTGGTGCCATTCGCCCCGAACACATCGAACCCGCCATCCACTCCCTGATTGGGGACTGTGAAGCCACGCTCCACCGTCTGACCCATCAAACCGAGAGTCCGACCTGGGATAACTTCATCACGCCTCTGGAAGATATCAATGAACTTCTGGCGCGTGCCTGGGGACAGGTTTCTCACCTGAATGCCGTGGTCAATACCCCGGAATTGCGTGCAGCCTACAACGCAGTATTGCCGCATATTGCTCAATACTGGGCTCGACTAGGTCAGGACGAGAGTCTTCTCAAGGGCTATCGAACCCTAAACAATGCGCCAGAGTTTGAAAAATTGCCGGCCTCCCGTCAACGCATTATTACTCAGGCATTGCGCGATTTTCGTCTGGGTGGAGCCGAGTTGCCTCCCGCCGAAAAAGTTCGTTTTCTTGAAGTTCAGGAAACCCTGGCAGCCACCGGTGCACGCTTTGAACAAAACCTGCTGGACGCCACCAATAGTTTCACCTATGACACCCAGGATCCCGACGAACTCCTTGGCCTCCCTCCGGAAGTGCTCTCCACGGCAGCTGAAACAGCCAAGCATGCAGGGCGATCCGGTTGGCGGCTCACCCTGCATGCCCCCTGTTACCTCCCGGTCATGCAGTATGCCGAACGACGCAGTTTGCGCGAACATTTTTATCGCTGCTATACCACCCGGGCCTCGGAATTTGGTCCGGAACCCTGGAACAACGGTCCCTTGATCCAGACCTTGCTGGCTTTGCGTGCTGAAGAAGCCCGCCTGCTCGGATTTGACCATTTTGCGCAATTGTCCGTGGAACCCAAAATGGCTGAATCTCCAGAGGCTGTGCTGACTTTCCTGCGGGATCTGGCCCAGCGTGCCAAGCCCTTTGCCGAACAGGACTGGAAGACGCTGACGGCCTTTGCTCAGGAGCGCCTTGGCCTGGATGTGGTCCAGCCCTGGGATCTGGCTTATGTCTCAGAAAGGCTGCGTACTTCCCAGTATGATTACTCTGAACAGGAAGTGAAGACTTACTTTCCAGAACATTCTGTGCTAAATGGATTGTTTCAGGTCATCCAGAAATTGTTTGGTCTCATGGTCCACCCTGCCCAAGCCGAGGTCTGGCACGAAACCGTTCGTTTCTACGATTTGAAAACCCCCACGGGTACCTTGGTCGGACAGTTCTATCTCGACCTCTATGCCCGCAATGGCAAGCGGGGTGGCGCATGGATGGACGATGCCATTACCCGACGCCGCAAGGGAGACAGTCTTCAGACACCGGTTGCCTATCTGACCTGCAATTTTTCGGCACCGAGCGGAGGCAAACCTGCGACCTTCACCCATGATGAAGTCATTACGTTGTTTCATGAATGTGGGCATGGCCTGCACCACCTGCTTACCCAGATGGAGGATCTCCCCCTGTCCGGTATCCATGGCGTGGAGTGGGATGCGGTGGAACTTCCCAGTCAGTTCATGGAAAACTTCTGCTGGGAGTGGGAAGTGCTGCAGGGCATGACTCACCACGTGGATACAGGAGAACCCCTCCCTCGAACCCTCTACGAGCGCATGTTGGCCGCCAAGAATTTCCAGAGTGGCTTACAAACGATGCGCCAGATCGAATTTTCCCTTTTCGACATGGAATTGCACTGTAGCGTCCCCACCCTTCTCGACCCCCTGCACCTGCTTGCGCGCATCCGTGCTGAAGTGGCCGTGGTGAAACCTCCCGTCTGGCATCGCTTCCCGCACAGTTTTTCGCATATCTTTGCGGGCGGTTATGCAGCAGGATATTACAGTTACAAATGGGCTGAAGTACTGTCTGCCGATGCCTATGCCTTGTTTGAGGAAAGTGGCGTATTCAACCCCGAGATTGGACGACGTTTCCAAAACGAGATTCTGGCTCAGGGCAGCAGTCGTCCAGCGCTCGACTCCTTCATCGCCTTCCGGGGTCGCCCCCCTCAACTGGATGCGCTCCTGCGCCATCAGGGCATGGTGCCTCCACCTGCCTGAAAGGAATCCGGACTTACTGACTGCGCAACGGCTCTCCGGCCCGCACGAAATTGAACGTGCGGGTAATGCGGATCAAATCAGTCTGCGCCCGCATGGCCGCGGTGAAAGGCTGAAAAGGTGCCGCCATACGCACGATGCGCAACGCGGCCTGATCCAATGCCCTATGCCCGGAAGTACGCCGAATGTCCACAGAAGCCACCGTGCCATCCGCATTAAGCACGGTTTCCACCCCCACACTGCCGGAGAGTGGCTGCCCCTGCTCGGGTGGTGGATAATTCACACCGCCCACTTCGGCCACCTTGGTCGTAAAAGCCTCTTCGTAAGCCTGCCATTCGCCTTCCCGGGTCCCGGAATCGAGGGTACGAACCCGTTTGCCCACCCAAGGATCCTGAACCAACCCATGCGCCATGTTCAAACTGCGCCAGATGAGTGAGGAGGAGGAGTCAGGCGGTACGGAGGGAGGCTGATGGATCAAATCTGCCGGCCTCGAAGCCGTCTCCATGGAGTCAGGAACCGCAGGAATGTCTGAAGCAGGTGCCGAAGGAGGAGAAGTCACTGAAATTTTCTGCGGTGCTCGGGAAGGAGGAGATGCTTTGGGAGGCGCAGGCAACCCAGGCGACCGGGGAATCGTGGCACGGGAGGGGCCTGCCTCCAGATCCAGATCCACGGCCATGGGAAGCAGTGGAGAAGGCAAACGCCAGGTCATCCCGGAAAACCTGATCCAAACCAGGACCAAACCGTGGATCAGGAGAGAAATGACCACAGCAGCAACCCAGGGAGAACGGTAGGGGAAAATACCGGAAGCCAACCCTGGAACCCGCCGAGATTTCATGGGATGACCGTCGGTTCCACCGATAATAGTTCACAATGCAGTTCAATGGCCCACACATCGATGGATCGAATAGCCAGTTGAACGTCCGTTCCTGCCTCCAATGCCGCTGCCCCAGGAACCTTGACCACCAGCGGCAAGCCCTCGAGGCGAGCCGCTCCTTCTCGCAGCAGACGCGCACGACAGGTCGTCACGGCCTCCTGTTCCAGCCAGCGCAGACTCCAATAGCGTTCCATCTGCCGCTGAAAATCCTGATAGGCTTCATAGGCCCGTTCAAAGGCCAGGCTTTCTTCACGCAGACGAACTCGATCGGTCACTGCGGGATCCTGCAACTGGAACAGACGGATCAGTTGCCACTGGTTGACCAGATCAGGGTAGCGGCGCAAAGGAGAACTGCACCAGGCGTAATGATTCAATCCCAGACCCAGGTGAGGGGCCGGATCCACGGACATGCCGGTACGTCCCTGTCCCTGCACCCGAAACAAACCCAACCAGCCCGCTTCCACCAATTGACCCGCCCAATGGCGATTGACTTCGATCATCAATTCCGCCACCAACTCGTCCAATGGCGCTCCCCGTGGGCGGGGTCGAATATCCACATGCTCCCCTTCCACCACGAAAGTATAATCATGATACTGGGGAGTCGATCGTTCCCTTACCCCGCGTGCCTCCGCCAAATGTTCTGCCAATGCCCGCAAAATTCTCAGGTCCGCCAGATGCGGGATCTCTTGCCCCTCCAATGTTTCCTCATCCCACCGGGCCTCCAGTTCATGCAGACGTAAATTGGCACCAATCCTG
>VFSW01010020.1_pt1 | contig 13470 bp, 11 predicted proteins | sample 5358111 | NCBI WGS metagenome assembly VFSW01 (sample SAMN11554181, study PRJNA540505) | mine drainage metagenome | isolation source: sediment from site ElyBrook_90M | place: USA: Ely Copper Mine, Vershire, VT | collected 2017 | reverse complement strand
ACTTTGCGAGCGAGAAGACTGTAAGCCCCCATGCCAGGAAACAGGTTGAACAATATCTCTGGAAAGCCCATCTGGGCGCCGCGTTCGGCAATAATGACATCAGCAGTTAGTGCACCCTCAAAGCCGCCGCCCAAGGCATCACCTTGTACCAAACCAATGGTAGTGAGCGGGAGATAGAAGTGATTAATTCTTGGAAAGAGCACATTGACGCACTCGGTGCCGTACTGCATCAGGGATTCTCTGTCTTTGTTGCGAATGAGTTCCCTAAACAGGGACAGCTGACCACCCAGGTTGAATACACCTGGTGTCAATGAAGCCATTACCGAGTAACGGATCGGGTAGCAGCGATCATCCTGCCACAATTGCCCATTGGAGTTTTCAATGGCTTCGTGATGATGACGCAATTCACTCAAAAATTCTGTGCTGGCACATGGGATTTCATCTTGATCAAAGAATGTCCATAATATTCCCTCATCGCGATCAAAGCGAACGGTCAATTGCGTATATTCAGCGTCAAGCAACGCTTTCGTATCGATGACTAGTTCCATTTTTCATCTCCCTATATCAGACACTCAGTATCAATTTATCAATTTGTCGAGCAAAATCATTACTACTGTTTATCCGCTGATCATGCGGCCAGCTTCAGCGCATTTGCGACCTTTACTTTTGGTTTGAATCTGCGACGCGCCTGCCATAAATCGTAGGTTGCCTGTTCCGCAATCCAGAGGTCAGCACGATCACCGCGGACCTTTTCCAGCCATTTTTCCAGCCGTAACGCCATTTCTGGCGAGATGGCTGCACGTCCGTTCAAGACGCGAGACAGTGCTGCACGCGTTACACCAAGCTGAGCCGCAGCCTGTGTCACGTTAAGCCCTAAGGCTGGCAACACATGGTCCCGAAGCGTCTCTCCTGGGTGTTGTGGGCTGATTGTTTTGATCATATGCGGCACCTCCAGCCAATGATTGATGCGTTGGTTGTTTGAGTACCAATGTATAGCGTAGCGTTTCAGTGCAAAAGCTGGAATATGAGGGGAATTTGGGTATCAATTCGCTGTATAGCGGTGATACTCATGCAATAAAAACGCAATAATTGCCTCGAAACAGCAGATAATTTCCGCCATTTCGGTGGTGGAGGATGAGTTGTTACAGAAATATTCTGGGGAGCGGAAGCGACAGCCTGCCAATTATCGATTTTGACCGAAATGTGTTTCCAATACCTGATAGGCCCACAAAAAATCGTGGTAACTGGCACGCCCTGCCCTGTGCTGGTTCTGAAGATACCTCACAAACCCTTGAGACAGTCCTTGAATCGTGGTTGAGGGGTTTACCGTCAGAAGCCCCGCTTTGAACCAGTGGGCCATAGGAACTGCAAAGCCCTTTTTGGGGCGATCGAGAATCCCTTTGGGTAACATGGGCACCATCGCCCGCTTGAGAAGATATTTCGTTTGCCCATGGCGAATCTTGAATTCTGAAGGTATTTTTCTTGCAAACTCCACAAGGTCAGCATCAAGAAAGGGAGACCGCACCTCAAGGGAATTCAACATCCCCGCGCGGTCCACTTTCGTCAGGATGTCGTTTTCAAGGTACAGTCGGGTAAAAAACTGCAAGGTTTGATCCTCAAGCGTGGCAGGCTTGCACGAGTCCCACAGCATAATGGCTTCAGAAAAAATCTCATTCAAATCGACTGGGGCTTCGAACAGCTGTGCCAATTCTGGTAGATCCAATGAGCTCATCCACATGGCGTTCCAAAGTGATTCAGGATAGCTCAGTCCACGTAGCGTCCGTTTAATCTTGAAATCAAGGTTCATGTAACCGTGCCTTACGGGTATTGCCTGGGCTAACGTTCTGATGGCAGCATGAATGCCGGAAGGAACAACGTTTTTGTACAGTTGCGCCCATCGCAGCGCCTGAAATGGGGCATATCCAGCAAAAAGTTCGTCAGCACCATCGCCGCTCAGCGCTACGGTAACTTTTTGACGTGCATGCCTGCAAAGCAAGAACGTAGGTAGAATCGAGCTATCCGCAATTGGTTCATCCAGCCTTGTCAGGATTTCTGGTATTAGCGACCTTGCCGTTTCCAGGGACAGGTTTTCCTGATGATGCAAAGTACCCAGATGCTGTGCCACGATCTTGGCGTAATGAGATTCATCAAACTCGCTTTCATCAAATCCAATGCTAAAGGTGGAAAGTTGATCTGGCCCGAACTTGCTATGGTTAGCGGCGCTCGCTGCGACGGCCGATGAATCCACTCCCCCACTGAGGAATACGCCAAGGGGGACGTCGGATACTAATCTTCTGGCCACTGCACGATGCAGCAAATGACGCAGTTCTTCCGCCCAGCGATCTTCAAATCCGGCAGGACGTTCTTCCATGGGTTCGAGTTTGAAATGCCAGTATCGGTCCAGCTTCACCTTGCGATCAACTAGAGAGAATTGCAAGTTACAGCCAGCCGGTAGTTTGTTGACTTCTTTATAAAGAGACAGTGGTGAAGGAATGTATCCATAGCCAAAATACTTCTGAAGCGCGCCAGAAGATACCGTGAACTGAAGTTCCCTATGTTTTTTTAGCGCAGTCAACTCTGAGGCAAACGCGAAGGTGTCATTCTGCAACGTGTAATAAAAGGGCTTTTTGCCAACCCGATCACGGCTACAAAATATCATTTCCAACGCTTTGTCATACAGCGCAAACGCCCACATGCCATTGAGGTGGCTGGAAATATCCTTGCCCCACTGGAGATAGCCGTACAGCAACACCTCAGTATCTGAGTGATCTGACGAAAATACGTGACCAAAGCCTTCCAGCTCAACTCTCAGCTCGATATGGTTGTATATCTCACCATTGAACACAATCCCGATGCGACGGTCACGCGTCCACATGGGCTGGGCGCCACCAGCAAGGTCAATGATCGATAAACGGCGATGGCCCAGATAAATGCCTTTTGATGCGTCGGTCCAGAATCCTTCACCATCAGGACCTCGATGGATGAGCGCATCGGCCATGCGCTTGAGGTCGTCTCCTGATCCCCGACCAGTAAATCCGACAATGCCACACATTACACAGGATCTTGTGTGATGTTTCTGGTTTGTCCAACCAGATAAACAGTCTTGTGCTGCGACTCATAGTAAGTGCGAATGACAAGTTCAGCGAGCAATCCCATTAATATGCACATGAAACCGGTAATGCCCGTCATGACGACAAGGAGTGGCAGTGGCGTGGAAATAAATGAAGTGTGTTCAAAAAATTTGAGGTATAGAGCCCACAGACCTGACAGAAAACTAAACGATAAACTGACCAGCCCAACCATGCCAAATACGTACATAGGTTTCTGGGAATATTTGGAAAGAAACTTTACGACCATAAGGTCGAAAACGACCTTGGTTGTTCTTTCAAGCCCATAGTTTGATTTTCCATGAAGGCGTACGTGGTGAGTTACCGGAATTTCTGCAATTCGTGCGCCAAACCAGCTGGCATATATCGGGATAAATCGATGCATTTCACCGTACAGCTTGATCCCTTTGACTACCTCCTTTCGGTACGCTTTGAGTGAGCACCCATAATCGTGCAGTTTGATTCCGGATATTCTGGAAATGATCCAGTTGGCCATTCGGCTGGGTAGATGTCGTTTGACAGGATGGTCTTTACGAAACTTGCGCCAACCAGAAACAACGTCGAAGCCCTCATCCAGCTTCACGAGCAAATTTGGGATGTCTCTGGGGTCATTTTGAAGATCCCCATCCATGGAAATGATGATTTCACCCCGAGCGAAATCCAGACCAGCCATTAAGGCTGCCGTTTGTCCAAAGTTTGTACGCAGGAAAATGATTTTTACCGATTCATCGCGATCAGCCAACGCATTCATGATGGTACGACTGCGATCTGTGCTTCCGTCATCAACCAGAATGAGCTCCCATGGGCGTCCAAGTCCAACAAGCACCGCCTTGACCTGGTCGTAGAGAGGTATCAGGTTGTCTTCCTCGTTGTAAATTGGAATGATGACTGAAATCATGGGGTACCTGAATCAAGACACGGTGATGCCAACAAGGAGAATGCCGAGGCTGATCAAGGCAATTCCAAACCAGCGCATCGTTCCAATGGGTTCGCCCAATATCAGCCAGGAGGACAATATGACTGCAATGAACTGTACTGAAGCGAAAGACTGCGCTACATTCAGTGGCAATCTCGTCAGTATCATGATGTAGAAAACCACGCCCACTGCAAAGCTCATCAAACCTGCCCATACGCGCCAGTTGAGCATGCTTGAAAATCCGGACGATGAAACGCCAGATTCGGTAACCCCAGATTTAAGCAAGAGGTTTGCCGTTACCGTAAAAAAGATCATGCACACAAAAGCAGCAATCAGTTTCAAGGTGTTGCCCCCAGAAATGGTTTTCTTGCCGACCCTATCACAATGAGACCATTACGCCGCATGCCAGGCAAGCGCACAATGAAATCGTCCATCTTTGCTGCAAGCTGCGTCAGCAAGGTAATGCCAGGAATGAACCTGAAAATCCGATTAAACACCAGCACATCACTGTTCATCAAGAAACAGTATCCAAGAAAACCGTAGGTCTTCCAATGCGTCATATTAAAACCGGCGGCTTCCATAAGCATTTTGGTATTCCGATACTGCAAAGGCTTTTCGGTTTCATGGTCCAGAGTCGGCGAGAGGCGATAAATCACATTTCTGAGCAATCGCCACAGCGCAAAATCACTGACGGGTTCACGCCAGTAAAATGATCCTCCTGGCTTCAAAACCCTGTAAATCTCACGAAACAGCCCAACTCTGTCATTGACGTGATGAATGCCGCCAAAAATGACCACACTGTCAAGAACGGCGTTTTGAATTGGCAACGCAGTAGCATCGCCTTGTACAAACAAGAATCGGTCTGAAGAAATCTTCAACTTTGCAATTTCAAGCATGGATAGCGATATATCCACGCCAATGCCAAGGCTAATTCTATGCTCAAGTAACTGACACGCTTCAGCGCTGCCACAACAGATTTCGGCACACCGCCCAAGGCTTTCGGAATCCAACGCGTCGAAAAATGCCGTATCAAGATAGCGCATGTACTCCTGCGTATGCGTATAGCTTAAATTGTCGAGATAGTCCGCTGCAATACGCTCATAGTGCTCCTTCTGTCTCAGAGCATCCTCAGAACAGAAATGATGCGCAAATAGTGGAATGGCAGACGGGCTGATGGGATAACTGCCGCCATGGCCTTCAATCTCGAGAACACCATCATTTTCACGTAACGGTTTTCCAGATATGGGACACTGCAGTATTTCCATAAAGGATTGCGGTATAGCCATCAATGCTCCCATTCCCCGATGAATGCAAAATCAATAGCGTGATTCATTGAACGACACCACCGAATTTCCAGGAGTTTCCATTGCGCATGACGACATACAGGCTGTCTTTATCAAGACTGTCGTAAGTCAATAGCCAATTCCAGAGTGTTGATTCACTAATGTAGGTCGTTTGTGGCGTAACCAATTGGTCAAATGCCACATGCCTGAAAAATGTGAAGTCCCTGCGGCTTATCCACAGACTGTATTAATATAGAGGAAATGCTTTGACAAATGAAAAATGGGCAGACAATCTGATCAATTTGGCGTAAATGAAATAAGGAAAGACCAAAGGCGTCGCCAAAAAATACTTCGTAAACCACCATGGACAACGCGAAGCAACTTTCCGGATGGGTTCTACCAGAAGCATGATCAGGCCATTCCCTTCCCTGGCATACACCCAACAGTGAAACCTACCCCCATTTTTTGTGTTTGCTACAACAGCATCTAGTCCATTTTTTGGCTGCTTTAAATGATGTAACACCCCGATGGAATAAACCAGATCATAGGATCCCTCCCCCTTATAACCGACCAAGTCTGCCTTATGAATTTGCCAGTTCCTGAATGCCAGTCGGGACATGTTTTCATGCGCGGATGTGACAGAATCCCCAAGATCCACACCGTCCAGTCGCGCCGGATGCCAGTCGCACATATGAACCATGAGACTGCCGTTACCGCATCCCAATTCCAGCACATTCTTGCCGTGAACATCTTCTTCAGTGATGGGGAATAACCAGTCCTCAAACTGATCTCGCGTATAAATTGAGCCTTCTGGAAGGTGGTTCCACGATGTGGCGAAGGCATTGGCGGTTGCCTGATCAGAACTCTGCTGTAGGTTATCAGGATCGGGTCTCTTGTGCCTGCGAGGCCAGGCCATCTAGGTCAATAGAAACAAGATAGCGATTGCTGACAGATCCTGCCCCATGATTTCTTCAGGCAAGGGTTCACGTGTCAATCTGATGACATGTTCACCCGCAGGAACCTGCATGGAAACCAGTCCTTTGCTAGATGTAGGTGTGATGGCTACCTGTTCATTTTTATCATTCACGCGCGCTACCCATCCTGGGTAATAAAACTGATGCAGCACTACCAGCACGTTGTCTTTGGAACGAACCATGAATTCAGCCAGGCCTGACGTCCATGAAATCGGCTCGATGACACCTGTGCCTCGCTGAATGCTGACAAGCGGCGTTATTGAAGAAAGTGTTTTCAACTCCTGGACGCTTTGTTGCGTGTTCTGGAATAAATCATCATCAGCCCACTTTGGTAAAAAATAGTTATATCGGTCCAGTTGTGAGGCTTCGAGTTGGGCCTCGAGGGCGGTATTTCTCTCACTGAAGTAAGTGTTGAAGTAGTTCTTAAAAAAGTTCTTGAAAAAAGCGATGCTGGGTGCAGAATTATGGCGTGGCGGCATCCATGGGTTGTCAAACAATGGAACCAGTTGTATGAAAAATATCAGCGATACCATTGCCACAAAGAGTGGTTTTCTGGAAATCCTGAGACTTCCAACGGAATCTATCCAAATGGTCACTACAACGACCATGGCTGGTGTCAGCAGAATCCCAAGACGCCATGGAAACTGAATTTTTTCCAGAACGGGAAATAGCTGCCATACAGGCTTACTGGGGCTTAGCATCATCAAGAATGAAAGCAACGCGAGAATGAACCAGAATTGAATGATTTTGTGCCTGTAGCCTGACACAAGTTTCCGGCTCAATAGCCATGCCACCAGTGTCACCATCACAGCCATGGAAAAATTCCTGGCCATGCCAAGGGAGAAGTCTTTTGACCCGTCAAACAAGGATTGCTGAAATATCAAATAACTGTTCTGGAAAACAAAATGCTGTGAATTAGTAACATCCAGATGAACAAAGTCCTGCTCGACCATTGCGGGCAGCAGATAAATTGCAGAAAGCCCAACACCTAATAAAAGTCCTGCGCTGACACGCAGAAAAGATTGAAATTTTACTCCCCGATCCGATGACCAAATGACCAAAATCAGCAATACAGGTGAGAACAACAAAGAAGTGGGAAGATGCGTCATGATGAGAAGCGCATAACATGCTGCGAGCCAGAACGTAGCCATTGATCTGCGCTGCATGACCTGTTGGGCAAACAGCAGCAGCAGCGGCATCCAAACGAAGCTCCACAGCTCTCCATAGGCAAATCTTTGATAGAAATCGACGGAAAGATGGTAAGGCGCTGCCATGTAAAGCAGTGCTCCGGCCAGAGCAGCATTTTTTCCGGCAACGCTCTTCAACCAGGCATAGGATGAAAATCCGGACAGGATCAGCGCCAGAGAAGCAGCAAAACCTAGTTGACGCCAGCCTTCTGGGTCACTGTTCCATAGCGGCTTCAAACAGGCAATGATGTAAAATGGGACCGGGCCGTAATAATGAAACACGGGACTACCAAAGCCGGCATTCAAGTGCCACAGCCATCGCGGATACACATTTCCCTGCCAGAATTGTTCAGCAAAATTTCTGGACATGACGAGATGGCTCAAGGTGTCATGACCAAAAATGACGCCGTTCCAGATACCTGGCAACCCCAACATGGCACCACACACCAACAGAATGAAAGGTCGCCAACTAACCTTCATGGTGGACACCATTCTGAATCTGAAAGTGAACGCGTCTTGCAATCATGAACAGCAGGGTTACCAAAACCAGTGGCCCGATCTGGATTGTCAATTGTTTGGCGATGATTCCCGATAACAACGGCAACAACCATGCGGCAACCATCACCTCCCGTTCGCCTCTAAGCCAGCCCTCCCGCATGCCCACAACGGTCATCCAGGCAATGGGAAGCGCCAACCAGGTGAGGTCATATTCCAGCAGGTAGGGGCTGATCAAAAAGGTACCGGTGGTCAGGGTTGCTCCTCGCAATTCCAAATGGGCGCAGCGACGCCAAACCCACCAGACAACGGCTGTGGCCCCTACAGCGACCAGTCCATGCCCCAGATAGGACAACAGGATGGGCACGCCCAGCAGCCGTAACAACGCAAAAGTCGTGGGCATATGAATCCAATAAGCTGCCCCATTGCTTTCCATGAGGGCGCGTGCTGCTTCTACACTGTGCAGCCAGGCCTCGAATGATGCAATACCAAGCACGGATGTCGCCACAATCATGAAGAGGATCGCGACAACTGCCGCGGCAATCAAGGTTTGCCAGGCTCCTGCCGCTATCAACGCCACAGGAAACAACAATGCAAGATGCGGTTTGATCGACAGAAGCCCAATGAATACGCCTGACAGGACGGGACGTCTCTTCAAGGTCTGCAATGCAGCACCAGCCAATGCAGCCGTCAGAAAACCATTCTGCCCACGCAGCAGGTTCAACCATAATCCAGAAAAGGATGCCAACACCAGCAACAGTTCCTTGCGGGGCAAAATGCGATATACAACTGTGATGTATCCAGCCAGGCTGGGCAGCATGAATGCCAGATAGGCAGGAACGTAGGGCAGCAAGCCGAGCGGTGCTATCAGGAGATAGAAGGTGGGTGGGTAGAACCAGCCAAATGACCCTTTGACACCAGGGTCAACTGCCATGACGGCTTCGCGTAACTCTGGAATCTGGTATGCGCCCAACGCGTGTCCCGCCAGCGCAAAATGAGATGCCACCCAAAACACGGTCATGTCAGAAATGATGACGTACCCATCAGGCGATACCAGATTTGAGTACCCAATGAACCCAAATGCAAAGATCAGAAAAAAGGCCAGCATCAAGGTGGAATACAATTTGAGGCGACCTGAGTTGAGCCAATGTCGATGTACGCGCGTCACGAGGCCCTCACGTCTCTTTGATCGGTCATGACATGATTCATGATGGCCCACAACAGTGCCATGATGCACAGGGGCCCCACCTGCAGGTGGGCAAACCAGGCGAGTCCCACGACGAACAGGGGTAATGTCCAGCACAACAGCAGGATCTCCCGGTCACCGCGTAGCCATCCTGATCCAAGACCGATGTTGGCAAACCAGGCGATGGGCAACCCGAGCCAGGCGAGGTCGTATTCCATCAGATAGGGGCTGACAAGCAAAGTTGCCGTCATCAGTGCAGCCCCTTTCAACGCAAAAGGAACGCTGGACCGCCAAGCGGTCCAAACCGTTACTGTGGCAACAACAGCCACCAGCGCATGTGCGCCATAGGCCCAGACCAATGGCGCATGCCACAACCGCATCATGGAAAACACAGTCGGCATCAAGGGTGCCGTCCCTCCCCTTTCCATGATAGTACGGGCCAGGGTCAGACTTTTCATCCATGCATCCAGCGTATCGGTTCCAAGCAGGGTGGTTGAGGCCACCATGAAGGCCACGGCGGTGAAACCAGCAGTCAGCAAGGTACGCCAGGCGCCAATGGCGAGCAGCGCCACAGGAAAAAGGAGCGCAAGATGCGGCTTGATGGCGAGCATCCCAATCAAAACCCCAGCTAAAACCGGATGGCGCTCGAGGGTCAGCAGCCCCGCTCCTGCCAAAGCTGCCGTCAACAAGCCATTCTGACCCGTCAGGAAGTTAATCCAGATTCCCGGAAAGGCTGCGAGACACCACATGGCCATTTTGCCGCGAATGATCTGACGCAGTACTGAAACATAAGCCAAAAGTGAAAGCGCCATGAAACTTGCATAGGCAGCCCAATAAGGAAGCAGGCCCAAGGGGGTGATCAAAAGAAAAAAAGTCGGCGGGTAGAACCAACCATAGCCGTTCTGTATCTCTGGGGCAACCTGGGACATTGCCTGATACAGTTGCTCTGGAAGATACGCACTGGCTGCGTGTCCTTCGAGGGAAAAGTGGGCCGCGAGCCAGAATACCGTCAGATCGGAAATGATGAACCTGGAAGTCGAAACCCGATGCATCCAGTAACCTATGGCACATAAGCCAATGACGACATAAAGAAACAAGATGATTTTTGGGTACGTCCTGATGCGGGTTGCATTGAGCCAATGGGAAGCATTCATGATTCGCCAGACCCTTGTCCAGGTTCATTTGACCTTCGTACGATCATCCACAGTAGCGCCAGCAAAACCCCTGCCCCCAATTGTATCGAACAGGCTTTTGCCAATGCGATGCACAAGAGGGGAGCCAACCATGTCGCAACAAGTATCTCACGCTCCCAACGCCGCCAACCTGTCTGCAAGCCCTGTTGCGTCATCCAGGCTATGGGCAACGCCAACCAGGCCAGATCATATTCCAGCAGATAGGGGCTTATCAGGAGCGTTGCCGTAATCAATGCCGCGTATTTCAGGGAAGATGGCTGATTTCTGCGCCAAATTGACCATACTGATAACAAAGCAATTCCTGCAAAGAGGAAATGCCCGATATAAGCTGACATGACCGAAAATCCTGACAGGCGCAGGAAAGCAAATACCGTAGGCATCATGCGCACGATGTCTGTCTGCTCTAGCATCTGGCGTCCGGTAGCCAGTCCTAGCCACCAACCCTCAAGCGTTCCCGTGCCCAGAATCCACAGGGCAGCAGCAAGCCAGGTCACGGCAGCAGCTGCAGCTGCAAAAAAGGTGCGCCAGGATCCGGCAGCCAACAATGCAACGGGAAACAGTAATGCCAGATGCGGTTTTATCGAAAGGCTGCCTATGAGTAGCCCAGACAGAACCGGTCTTCGCTCCAGATTGATGAGCGCTCCACCTGCAAGCGCGGCGGTCCAGCATCCATTCTGCCCCGAAAAGATATTCATCCAGAGGCCAGGAAATGCAGCCAGACACCACATGGCCAGTTCTCCCTGAATGATTCTTCGCATCGTAAAAACATATGCTGCGATGCTGCCTCCCATGAAACCCAGATAGGAAACCCAGTAGGGCATCCAGGCCAGCGGTACTATGAACAGATAAAACCCTGGCGGGTATAGCCAAGGGTAGCCACAGGCAGATGCGGGTACGAGCTCCTGTAAGGGGCCACAGAAACTGGTAGCTTCAAATACTGCGGAGGCCTGTCCTTTCAGGGCGAGGTAGGAGGCCAGCCAGTACACACTGAAATCCGAAAATGGCAGTCTGGCTGAAGAATTACCACTAGACCATCGCAAAAGAATAACCAGCATCGTGCCAACAAATAAAATCAGCATGATGCGTGGATAAACCCTGAGTCGCGCGGAAGTTAACCAATGAACTGCAGCCCGATGCATCAGGATCTCCCTTCGGCCTGGAATATTCGCGCGCGCCGCAGAATCAATCCCAATAACGCCAGTAACACCCAAGGGGCAACCTGAATTGGCATGAGCCTGGCTAGAACCATCATCAAAAACGGAAGCAACCAGCAAAGAATCAGGATCTCTCGTTCCCAAGGCAACCAGCCGCGGGACAGTCCGGTTTTAGCCATCCATGCAATGGGTAACGCCAGCCAGGCCAGATCGTATTCGAAAAGATAAGGGCTGACCAGAAGTGATCCGGCGGTGAGTGCCGCATTGCGTAATGCGTCATCAGTACAATTCTTCCAGACCCACCAGACGGCGATCACTACCCCAACGGCAATCAATCCGTGACCCGCATAGGCCATTCCCACTGGGGCACCCAGGATACGAAGAAATGCAAACACCGTTGGCATTTTCATCCAGTAGCCCGTTCCACCAATTTCCAAAAACACCTTGGCCAGTCCGAGGTTTTCCCACCAGGATGTCAGCACGTCAACACCAAGTATTGTCGTGGCCGCCAGCATGGTGGATAGACCAACCACAGCCGCGACCAGAAACGTGCGCCAAGCACCCAAGGCGACAAGAACGACGGGGAACAGCAAAGCCAATTGGGGCTTGATGGACAGAAACCCGATGAGTACGCCGGAGAGTACGGGGCGCCGACCCAGCTGCATCAAGGCAGCGCCAGCGAGGGCCGCCGTCAGAAAGGCATTTTGTCCCAGGAGAATATTGACCCAGGCACCAGAAAATCCGGCAAGGCACCATAGTGCATCACGCCCAGAAATGATTCTTTGAACGACAATCACGTAGAGCGCAAGCGTCAAAAGCATGAAGACAAGATACGCGTAAAGATAGGGCACCAACGCCAGCGGCGAAATGAACAAAAAGAAATTTGGAGGATAAAACCATCCGTAAGACCCTTCCGTCACGATGGGAATGATCGTTTTGACGACGGATTGCAGGTGACTGGATTGATAAGCATCCGCAGGGTGGCCCGACAAGGCGAGATACGCCGCTCCCCAGAAAACACCAAAATCGAACACAAGCGGAAAGCCTTTCGGATCGATGATGTTGGAATGAAACACCAGACCGATGGCAAGAATGGAAAATACCAGTGCAGCCGTGCGTGAATAGAGGCGCAACCGCTTGAGGCCAAGCCAATGATTGTCCTGGTATATCGGCACGGAATAGTGCTCTCAGGGGGACTCTACATTCTCTGTATTACTGGAAGGCTCTCCCTTCATGGCATGCTGGATGTTGGCAATGGCAGGACTCAGGATCAATATGAACAGCAAAGGGAAAATGCACATGATCAACGGCAGCAAAATCTTGGTTGGAATCTTTGCAGCCTGTTCTTCCGCACGCAGACGACGTCCTAAACGCAGGTTTTCAGAGTGGACCCTGAGTGAGTCTGAAATGCTGGTACCAAACTTGTCGGCTTGAACCAGGGTTGACACCAGTGAATCAACGTCTGGGATGCCAACGCGCATGGCGAGGTTGTTCAGCGCCATGTTGCGCGCTGATCCTGCACGTTGTTCAAGCACAACCAACCTGAATTCATCTGAAAGGGCCTTGCTGCGAATGCGCATCTCTTCACCAACCCTTGCAATGGCCACATCCAATGCCAAGCCTGCTTCAACGCAGATGCGCATGAGGTCCAGGGCATCAGGAAAATTTTCATAAAGTTCCTGGCGACGTCTTGAAACCAGAAACGACAAAATGAAGTTGGGCAGCATATAACCGAACGCGGAGCATATCAGGATGATCAACAGCATTTGTCGAGAATCCAGCGTCAACTTGAAGATTGCTGACAGAATCAAAAACAAGATGGGGAAGACGAAGGTCAACAGGGTTTTGAATCCCAGGTACACTGCCCCAGCACTGTCATTGCGATATCCTGCCGCCATCAGTTCCCTGTGTAAGGGTGATGAATCCCAGGTGCCTTTGGGTGCAGAAAAACGAGCCAGTGGTGACAGTTTCCCCG
>VFSW01010019.1_pt1 | contig 13471 bp, 15 predicted proteins | sample 5358111 | NCBI WGS metagenome assembly VFSW01 (sample SAMN11554181, study PRJNA540505) | mine drainage metagenome | isolation source: sediment from site ElyBrook_90M | place: USA: Ely Copper Mine, Vershire, VT | collected 2017 | reverse complement strand
CTCTACTAGTGCTTTCACCGCCTTAGGGCCGTCGTCGAGTAGATAGAGGATTTCCAGGCGCGTTGGGTCGGCCAGCGTCATGCATAGCTCAGCCTGCAAGCGAAACATCTGTCGTTCTTGTTCTCGTTCCATTGTATTCACCTTGCTGAATATTCGGTAAATCGAATACATGCATATTATAATAGACTGGCTACGTCTTGTCAAGGGGGAAACGTGCCAGGTGAGACATTTTTGTGAGATGCTCACCTAGTTTCTGTGAATTGCTTGTGAGCAGCAACTGCTACGCTGAGAGGAAAGCCGATCCGCAAGAACAGAAAGCTCCCATTCATCGTCTTGCGCGTGGTGACGGCTTGTGTATCTAGGCCGACGTGTCAGGCACATAGCGCGCCGGGGCATCCTGATCGGCATGGGGTTGAGCATTATCGCAATGATCGTTGTGGCTTTTGGCTATATCACGCCGCCCGCTGGCGCGATTCTGCAAGAAATCATTGGCGTAATCGTCATCTTGAATGCTTTGCGTATTGGGCGCATCAAGCTGGTGTAATGGATGAGTGCGGCGTCCTGTACGTCTGCCCCACCAAGCTTCGAGTACATTAGTACTCAGGTAAACGATAAAGAGTAGATTGATACTGCCCACTATGAGGTAAAAGGTGTTGCGCGGCAGTGTAGAACGCCAGAGGACATAGGCCAGGAGATCAGCACTAAGCAGACCGAGCAGAATGCCAGACATTTCTCTTTGAGGTGTTTCCTCGTGGATAATTGTTGCAAGCGTAAACGGACGAGGACGCCAAAAGAGCAATATCAGCACCAGGCAAACGAACAAAATTGCAAGAATCGCTAACAATAGTACGCTGTTTTTGAGCATGGAGTCATACCCTCTTCCATAAATAAAATAGCTCAGGCTACAAAGCAAGCTCGTCGTTGAACTGTATCGTTGTGGGAAACGACTCACCTTATTGTCTATATCTTACTAATACGCACTACTCGTCAGTTCTGGCACATTGCAAAAGTGACTAGCCAGGATAGGCTATGTGCATTTTTCCGAGTGATAATGCTTGTTCTCTTGACGCCAATGCTGTGACATGGTACGCTATGATTGTACAAAAATTATCTCCATACGATGATAGAGAAGGAGGGCATATTCTATGGCAATGCTTCAAACTATCCTTCCTGGGCTGAGGGTCGCTCAGGCGTAGCGTGCGCCGCGTAGTCCGCTTTCGTAATCATGTTTTCGCTCATTTCCTGTGGGAATAGAGAGCAGCGTTTTCTGGTTGAGTGGTCTCCTGTTCGTGCTATTCTCTCTTCATCCTCGATAGCTACTGTGCTATCAGGCTACCGACGCATATACCGCACCACTTCATTCATTGTATTTACTTTACAAGGAAGGAATTGCAGGATTTTTGTGTCTTGTAGCCTGCTGCGATTTGGAGCATAGAGATGTGCTTATTTGTGTCTACTGGCAAATCATGGTAAGTTCTCCTGTGAATATGATGCCGTGTATGTAGAGCGCATTATCATCTCTAGCTGTAATACACATTCCACATTTCCTGCCGAAAAAGCATTTCCAGCAAAGGATTCATGATGACTTTTTATCGAGACGATGACGTGACGCAAGAAGATCAGGACGTGGAAGAAACCTTGGCCTATAAGGGCATCAATCGCCAGCGCAGGCGGACGCATGAGCCAGGGCCAAAACCGCAAGTTGCCAGTTCGTCCAGGCCGACCCGCAAAACCAGTTATGAGCAGAGCGAGGATGTACAGCGTTGGCTCAAGATGCACCGCGAGGACGAAGAGAGCGCGAAACCGCCATTTAATCCAACCTTTCTCGCCTCGTTGCGTGATGGTCCCTGGGTGCGCTCCTCACTGGTCCAGTTCTATGAGGATGATCTGATTACCGATGTTGTCCATGTTGTGAAAAGCGGCAAAGAGGCAACGGTCTACTGTTGTGTTGCCCACCCATCCACTGGTTTTGAGTATCTTGCTGCGAAGGTGTATCGCCCGCGCATGTTTCGCAGTTTGAAGAATGATGCGGTCTATCGTTTCAACCGTGCACAGTATGATCTGGATGGCAATACTGTGCGTGGGCGTCAGCAGCGTGGTATTCAGAAGGCGGCCAATGAGCGCAAGCGAGCGACGCAGGTAGCCCACTGGATTGAGCATGAGTTCTCAGTACAGCAGATTCTCTACGCAGGTGGTGTGCGTGTGCCGCGTCCATTTGCACAAATTGGAAACTCGATTCTGATGGACTATGTCGGTGATGTGGGTGAGCCTGCGCCGACATTGCAAGAGGTCGTGCTAGAGCATGGAGAGGCGCAAGCACTGTTTGACGATATTATCGATAATATTGAGTTATGTCTGGCGCGACAGTGCATTCATGGTGATCTCTCGGCCTATAACCTGCTCTATTGGCAAGGTGTCGTGACGTTGATCGACTTTGCGCAAGGTGTTGACCCGCACTACAATCCCGATGTTTATCCGCTGCTTGTGCGTGACATCGAGCGCGTCTGCCAATATTTTAGCCGCTATGGTGTTCAATCCGAGGCTGAGGACTTGGCCCATGTTATGTGGCAGCGGTACATGGGTGAGAACGCTTAGAAAGAATGTTTTGGCAAGGTTGGAAAAACACTGGGGCGGTGCGCTAAGATACAGAAGAGCATCAATGAGAACACCTAGAGAGAAAGCGAGTCATAACGGGCAATGCAGATTACCATTCAGCCACTCCATGAGGCAGATTTTGAGGCAACCGATCAGATTATTATGGCGGCATACAACATTACGCACAGTCGCAAGGAGGCACTCGTGCGTTACCGCAGTCTGCCATGCAGCCAGGCATTTGTGGCGAAACATAGTGACCTCGTCGTTGGTTTTGGCGGCACATTAAACTATGGACCTTTTGCCTATATTGGCCTCATGTCTGTTCACCCTGCCCTTCAGCGACAAGGCATTGGGCATGTATTGCTCGAACACTTGCTGACATGGTTGGATGAACAGACATGCCCAAGCATGTTACTCGATGCAACTCCGCTTGGTGCGCCACTCTATCGTCATTTTCAATTTGTGGAAGATGATCAGACGATGGTCATGCATCTGACTCGACGGGTATCACAACCGCTCCAACTTTCAGAGCATGTTGCTCCATTGCGCATGGAAGAATGGCCGGCTCTGCTTGCTTTTGATACGCCACACTTTGGGGCCGGGCGTGCTGCTGTGCTTGCTTCATATCGTTACGAAGAAGTGTCGCGTGTGCTAGTGGCACACGCGGGTGATGGAGCGATTAGTGGGTATCTCATTGCACAGGCCCGCACGCTCGGCCCCTGGGTTGCTACGAACGCGGAGAGTGCCGAATATCTGCTCCAGCACGCGCTGACCTTACCGTTTGATGTGGCTCCGGGCGTGTTTGTCTCAGCGCATAACATTGAAGCATTGCGCCTACTGACCCAGTATGGCTTTCAGCCCCAGCGCGTGTTGAGCCACATGCGCCGGGGCAAGCCATTGAAACGTACACGCCAGAGCATGCTCTATGGGCAGAGCAGTTTGGGCCTGGGCTAACTGGCTTTAACGCCTGCTTCTAGTGTGCGACGTACATCAATAATCCATGGGCCATCGCTGCTCAGTTCGACGCTGAGCTGATCGTTTGGACCCGCTGTCATATCGCGTTCGCCATCGAAGGCTAGCGTCATCTGACGTTGAAAGGCCAGGGGGATGCGCTCATGGAAGCTTAATTCTTGGACATGCTGCACTGAGGCGGTTGCGAAGAGTCCAGGCCCAATTGCTGCTCGCACGGCTTGTCCACCTGGACCAAAGACAAGATGTAAGCCAGATGGGCTATGTGCATCAAGTGGATGGAGCATGCCACCAATTGCGGATAGTCCAATGCACCAGGGTTGTGCACACGTTAAGAAAAGCTGATGTAGGCGATCAATATCCCAGATTGCTCTGGCTCCAATCACATTGTCGGTAGAGATAGCCAGATCGACCAGTGCCAGATCTATGGGTAGGTGTTCGCGATAGAGTCGCAATGTTTTGGCTTGCCAGCAGACGGCGGCTTGTGGCACTGTACCCATCGCGATCATCCCCGCTGCGAGTCCCGCCGTTGTCCCCTCGTGGAACTCAGGGAAGACGTTGTTGGTTCCCGTCGAGATGGGCAATAGGGGAACCTTACTCCCGCAGCCCTTAAAAACAGCCCGATTGGTGCCATCGCCGCCCAATGTAATCAGGCAGGCTACACCGCGTTGCAGCATCATTTCCGCGGCCCGTGTCGAGTCCTCTTGACGTGCTGTGATTTCCATTTCCAATACTTCTGCCTGAAGTGTGGTGTCACCAAGTGCATCTAGTGCCCCATAGCCAATGCCATACGACTCGCGCATGAAGAGTACGCGCTCGACGCCCGCTGTCTCCAAGCCGCGCAGGAGCCGTCGTACAATCGCAATTTTTTCCTGGTTAGAAACAACCCATCCTTGAGCCACGATGCGTCTGATATCTTTGCCACTGGATGGGTTGGCAATAATCCCGACTGTTACCATCCTTTTTATCCTATTATGTCTGTTAAGCGCGTGTCTTTAGCAGGTTCGCGAGGATTGTTGTCACTGCTGCTGGTTGCTCCACTGGTGCAGCATGACCACTATCGGCGATCACATGCAAGGTTGCATCGCTAATGCCAGCTGCTAATGCCTCGGAGAGGGACGGTGGTGTGAGCTGATCTTGTGCCCCCACCATGACGACGGTTGGGCAGTGAATGGCGGAGAGGCGCGTTTGTAGATCAATCTTTGCGACCATTCGGCAGGCCGCGGCAATACTAGCGGCATCGCTGGCAAGCATGCCTTTACGGATTGTGGTCGTCATTTTAGGATTAGCATCCATGAACTGTTGTGTAAAACTGAGTTGCAGCAATTTGTCGGCAATCGCTGCCATGCCGTTAAAGCTGGCACTGCTGGCAAGCTCGAAGAAGAGATTGCGTGTCTCCTGTGGGAAGCTCGCGGTTGTATCGACCAGTGCGAGGGCTGCGACCATTGTGGGCGTGCTGGCAGCCAGTTCCATTGCGATCATGCCGCCGAGCGACAGGCCAGCAAAGACGGCGCGCTGAATGCCCAATGCTGCCAGTAAGCCTTTAAGGTCCGCGACGTGTTTGGCCAGTGTGTGCGCTCCGGTTGGGCGTTCGGATGCGCCGTGGCCGCGTAAGTCATAGCTGATAATCTCCACCGCAGGAAATTGACTTTGATCGAGGCCTGCCCATAGGCTCATGCTGCTCGCAAGGCCGTGAATTAAGATCAGGGGATAGCCGCTCCCACTGCGTTGAACTGCTAACGAGATGCCATTGGCAGAGATTTTCTCCAGAACGGGGCCGTTAGCCATAGCTGTTTTTGCTACAATGGCCTGCTCGCTGCCCGCGGCTACTGCGATCTGGGCTAAGATAGCACCTACACCCAGCTCCTCGCCTTCTTGCGCGATAATGGTCAAAATACCTGTTGCTCCCGCCTCGATCTCGTTATTGAGCTTGTCGGTTTCAACCTCACACAGTGGCTCGCCCGCTGTCACCATCTCACCGTTTTGCTTATTCCAGCGCACAATCGTGCCGGCGGTCATGGTCATCCCGAGTTTTGGCATGAAGACGTCCATTGCTATTTGCTCCCTCTCGCATCGATAGTGGATCATCAATGCACGTGGTGACGTATGCGGTGCGGTTATACTCCACCACGTGCTTGTTTCCTAGCGTCCACACGCCTTTCGTGCAGCTACCACAATCTTCTCTGGGCTTGGCAGATAGGCATCTTCAAGCACAGGACTGAAAGGGACAGGGGCATGTGGTGGTGTCACGAGTTCGATGGCGGCATGCAGCGATGAGAAGCCCTTGCTGGCAACGATACCCGCGATATGCGAGGCAAGGCCACACATGGGATTTGCCTCGTCCGCGATGACGAGACGACCCGTTTTCGCGACCGATTGCAAAATTGTGTTCTCGTCAAGTGGCGAAACGCTGCGCAGATCAACCACTTCGGCATCAATGCCATCTTTGGCGAGTTCTTCGGCTGCCGTCAGCGCGTGGCGAGCTGTCATGCTCACACCGACAAGGGTCACATCTTTGCCAGAACGCGAAATTGCGGCTTTGCCAATAGGAACAATATATTCGCCTTCCGGCATCTCACCTTTCATCTGGTACATTGCGATATGTTCGCAAACGATGACAGGGTTGCCATCGCGCAAGGCAGCTGTGAGCAATCCTTTGGCGTCGGCAGGATTAGAGGCGGCAACGACTTTGAGGCCAGGAATGTGCGCAAATATGGGGTAGAGGGACATCGAATGTTGCGCGGCTGCGCGGAAGCCACCGCCAATGATTGTGCGAATGACGACGGGGATCGAGGCTTTACCACCAAACATGTAGCGCATCTTGGACCCCTGATTGAGCATTGAGTCCATGCAACTGCCGATAAAACTGCAAAACATCAGTTCTGCAATTGGCACGAGGCCTGTGGAGGCGGCTCCCACAGCTGCACCAATAAAGGCAGACTCTGAGATAGGCGTATCGCGCACACGCACGCGCCCAAATTCTTGCACAAGTCCTTTTGTTACACCTAGCACGCCGCCCCAGGCCTCGTCGTCTTCCAGATGTGGGAGCGTTGCACCACCCGCAACATCTTCACCCATCAGAATCACACGTGCATTGCGCCGCATTTCCAGGCGAATTGCATCGTTGATTGCCTCTGCAACCGTGACTGTTCGGGTCTGCATCTGTACTGCCATGAAAGTTCTCCTTCTGTCTCTATGCCATGACATATACGTCGGTTGCGACCTCAGACAGGTCGGGATAGGGACTCTGATCAGCAAAAGCGACCGCGTTCTTGATACTCTGGCTGATCCGTGTATCGATTGCGTCCAGCTCTGTGTTCGTCAGCAGTGCCTGCTCGGTCACGCTTTTGCGGAAACTCGCAATAGCATCGCGTTCCATCATCGCGTGCTGAAGCTCATCTGTTTTGTACAATTGCTGGTCGCCCTCAAAGTGGCCATTGTAGCGGTATGTTTTGCATTCGATCAGGCTCGGCCCCTGCCCACGGCGGGCGCGGTTGATTGCCTCGCGGGCGGCCTCATAAACTGCGAAAACGTCCATGCCGTCAACTGAAACGCCCGGTACGCCATAGCCAGCAGCGCGGTCACTGATGTTTTCAATTGCGCAGTGGTAAGATACTGGTGTAGACTCGGCAAAGCCATTGTTCTCTGCTATAAAAATAACAGGGAGTTTCCAGATTGCTGCGAGGTTGATCGATTCGTGGAAGGTTCCTTGTTCGGCTGCCCCATCACCAAAGAAGCAGATACAAACCTGATCGGTTCCCAGGACCTTTGCGGTCAATGCGGCTCCACAGGCTAGTGGAGGGCCACCACCGACGATGCCATTCGCACCTAGCATGCCCTTGCTGACATCGGCAATATGCATGCTGCCACCTTTGCCTTTGCATAGGCCGGTCGCCTTGCCAAAGATTTCTGCCATCATGCCGTCGACATCGCAACCTTTTGCGATACAGTGCCCATGTCCGCGGTGTGTGCTGGTAATCTTGTCATCTGCCCGTAGGTTGCTGCATACTCCGGTTGCTACGGCCTCTTCGCCCGCATACAGATGCACAAAGCCCGGAACGCGCCCCTTCGCAAATTCCTCTTTGACACGCGTCTCAAACATGCGGATAGTTACCATCGTCTCATAGAGTTGCAGCAGTGTCTCTTTATCAAGCTGCATAGTGCCTCCTTGTCCATTCCTGACAACAGTATCAGGTTCTAAACTGACAGCTTCTAGACGCTATAGACTGGTCATTACAAGGTATACCATATGCTTGAGTGTACCTGACTGCTTTGGTCTATGCAATGCCGCCATTTCGCTATTTGAAATTTACAGCGTCATGTGGGGGGCTTGCCAATTCTCAGCATGAAAGACCAACATGGGAAGTAGTTAATGAGGTGAGACAAATACCTGCAAGATAAGTAGGCAAGCCATGCCGCTCAAGATGGTCAGCAGGACATTTTTTGTCCGCCAGGCGACCAGTATCGCGAAAATTCCAGCGATGAGACGGAAATTGCTTAACGCTATCTCTAGTGAACCCTTGGGGAAGAAGAGCGCGGGTGCGATGAGCGCTGAGAGTACAGCGATTGGCACGAAGCGTAGAGCTTGCTGCATGATGGGTGAGATTTGCATCTTGCCCATAAAAACGATAAAGGATAAGCGAATACCCAGTGTTAGTAGTCCAACAATGATGATAGTTGCCCACAGCCATCCCTGTGACATAGTCAACTCCTTAGGCTATCGATGTAGTTTTCTTTAACTCTAGCGTGAGACCGACCGCAATTCCAAGCAGCGCGGCGATGGCAATCCCAAGTTTTAGCGGTAAAGCAATGACGAGCAGCGCGGTCAATGCTGCGGTCAGGGCAGCAGTTGTACTTATGCGGTCTTTGAGCGAGGGCACAACAAGCGCGATAAACGTGAGTGTGGATGCAAAGTCTAGTGACCAGCTTGTGGGGATGTGCCCACCCAAGAAAATCCCTGCTGCTGTACTCAGTTGCCAGGTTGTCCACAATGCCAGCCCTGCCCCCAGAAAATACCAGTGCTTTTGCTTGTTGTCTCCGGGTTTTTGATAGTGCAAAATGGTCACTACATATGCCTCGTCGGTCAAGAGGTATGCCAGCAGCCATTGCCAGAGCGGATGGAGCGCACGCGTGTGAGGGGACACTGATGCACTATAGAGCAGATGACGGATATTTACAATAAAGGCGGTCAGGATGACGATGAGCGAAGGCGTGCCTGCGGCGATGAGCTGAACCATCACGAATTGTGATGAACCTGCGAAGACGATGCTCGACATCGCTTGCGCGAGACTTGCTGGGATACCGGCACTGATCGCAGACACACCATAGATCATCCCAAAGGGGAGCGCACCCAATAGCATTGGGAGTTCGTTCTTGATGCCATGTAAAAATTCAGTGTGTGATGTTTTCATTGTATGTGTATGGGAAACAAAAGTGCGCGTAATATAGGTTGTATAGGGTAGCCCAAGATTACCCAATGTGGTGTTATGCTAGCATCCGATCTGCTCATGGGCGCACATGTTTCTCCTTCCATTAGATAGCCAGGAATGGATCGATGATGCTCAAGCAGTATACTCATCTCGCGTCAAAAATGCAATGCTATCTAAAGTCCATGGTGGGCCACAGGGCAACCCCAAGGGCTTGCCCGGTGGCTTTATGGCTACACAAAAAAACCGAAAGCGGCGGGGTAATAGACACGTTCTTTATTGACAAGGTTGTATAGTGGTTGATCTTGCACATAACGGCGGACATTTTCGATGAAAATAGTCGCCGCTCTTTCATCATATTGCCCGCTAATGCCTGTAATATGAGGGCTGATAAGCACGTTGGGCATACCCCATAGCGGACTGCTTGCGGGCAATGGCTCCTGGTGGAAGACATCGAGTGCCGCACCCGCGATACGTTGCTCCTCCAATGCGCGTATGAGAGCATCTTCGTCTGCGACATCGCCACGTGCGATATTGACGAAAAAAGCAGTTGGTTTCATCGCGCGAAATGCGGCGTCGCCGAAGAGGCCATGCGTCTCTGTGGTCAGTGGTACGCCTACGACGACGACATCACACTCAGCAAGCATTTCGTGTAATTGTTGTGGAGTGTAGTAGCGTGTGGGCAACGTTCCCTCGCGGTCGCCCACGCCAGGGAAGACAAAGCCGGGATCGCGATGATCGTTGCCACGCTGCATTGCGAGTACGCGCATACCGAAGGCAGTGGCCAGACGTGCCACCTCGCGTCCGATGCTGCCATAGCCGACAATGCCAACCGTTTTGCCGCGTAGCTCTTCGGGTTGAAAGGTGGATGAACGCTGTACGCCTCTGGGCCAGAGCTGCTCGTGTTGCCACGCGAAGAGTGTGGGCAGACGATGAAACCAGGCCAGCATCGTCATCAAGACATATTCGCCAATCGCGGTCGCGTGTACGCCGCTAGCGGTTGTAACCAGCACATCAGTATTGTATAGTGGATGTTGCATCAAGCGGTCGGCTCCTGCCGAGTAGAGTTGTATCCAGCGTAGATGTGGGGCTTGCTGGCGTGTGGGAAAATGCATGAATGAGGGGAAGGCGTAAAGAATTTCTACCTTGTGCCAGAGTTCGTCCGGTATTTTCTCATCCCAGTCGGTCGGGTGCAAGATGATGTGGAGATTGGGTGCAATGTTTTGCAGCCGCTCCAACCATGCTGGTTGAAAATGCGCACTGACCAAAATAGTAGTTGTCGCTTCGTTTGTCAAGGGTTCATAGCTCCTTTGGTGAAAACGCACGCCCTTTTTGGGCCAGAAGACTTTGTGTTTTGTAGAGTATCTAGACTTGATACATTGCTCATGGTATGCTCTCTACTCAGGACAGTCAAGGTGAAAAATAGGCGTGCAGGCGGTTATGGATAGATTGACCGTAATGTATGCATGTTGCGAGAGGTACCGATGGCAAACACTCCCCAACGGCTCTGGCTTGTGCGGCACGGAGAGACCGAGTGGAATAGCACACATCGTTTTTGTGGGCATAGCGATATTCCCTTGTCGTCAACAGGACGTGCCCAAGCCCGCTGGCTTGCCTATCAATTGCGAAAAAAAACAATCTCTGCTATATATAGTAGTGATCTCAGTCGCACGTATGAAACGGCACAAATTATCGCAGCGCAGCAGGGCCGCTCCATTGCGGTCCAGCGTTCACCGGCTTGGCGCGAGATTGCCTTTGGTGCGTGGGAAGGTCTCACCTATGACGAGATCACGATACGCTATCCTGCACACCTGGGCTTTTTTCGTGACCCAGAGCAGCAAGCTCCACCAGAGGGTGAGACGCTGCACGATCTCGCGTTGCGCGTTCACTCTGCTTTGCAGGATTTACTGACGAGTAGAGCAAAAAAAGGTGATATTGTGCTGGTCAGTCATAGTGGGGCACTGCGCACCCTCCTCTGTGGCGTTCTACGCATGCCGCTTGCGCACTACTGGCAGTTGCGCCTGGATACTGGTTCGTTGAGTTTACTCGAAATTCTGCCATCTGGGCCAGAAATAATCCGTGATATGTTCTTTCCAGAAGGTATTCTCATCTCTCTGAATGCTCAGCGTCCTATCCATACGCGCCCATCCTTGCTCAATAGATAAGCGGATGATGACAAGAGAAAGAATGAAAGGATAGTAATGCTACTTGATCAATGGCGCGAATTTATTGCCGCACTTCGCTTTCTAACGACTATTCCAGTTCCTGGCGCAATGAAATTGTTCACACCAGAAGAGCTTGGCGAACGTATGATTGTCGGGGCAGCCTATTTCCCTCTCGTGGGTCTGTTGCTTAGCCTGCTACTCTGGTTGTTGAGCATGGTCGCAGCAAGTTTTGTGCCACCACTCGTGCTGGCCGCCCTGCTCGTAATTGCTCTTGTCTTGCTCACTGGTGGTCTGCATCTCGATGGTTTGATGGATACCTGTGATGGCCTTTTTGGTGGGCACACCCGTGAGCGCAAAATGGAGATTATGCGCGATAGTCGTGTGGGTAGCTTTGGTGTGCTGGGTGGAATTTGTCTGCTTCTGCTCAAATTCGTCTGTCTTGCCAGTCTGCCCGTGCATGCCCTACCAAGTGCGTTGCTGATCGCTTTACCTGTATCGCGTTGGTGTATGACGCTGGCATTGCAACGCTTTCCAAGTGCGCGCACTAGCGGACTGGGCAATCTGTTTCATCAGGCAGTGACGCTCTGGCATGTGTTCGCAGCCGCCTGTATTGCCATCTTTGTTGTCGTGCTAGTGGGACAGGAAATCGGCTTAGCCGCTCTTTTGTTGGCTACAGGTCTGACCTTTGCCCTTGGCTTCTGGCTAACCCACGAACTGAACGGTCTGACCGGTGATAGCTATGGAAGTATTGCCGAAGTGACGGAGACATTTATCCTGTTATTGCTTGTCATACTGCACTTTGGCTTGTAATGAACATCTACACTCTGAAAGCGAATGGATGAATGGAGATGGCGAACCAAGAAGTAGCGTCGCGCTTAATCCTAATTTTAGGCGGGGCGCGGAGTGGCAAAAGTGCGTTTGCAGAACGCCTAGCACAGCATAGCGCACACAGCGTAGCTTTTATCGCAACCGCTACGGCAGGGGACGAGGATATGCGCGCACGCATTGCGCATCATCGTGCTACGCGTCCTGCCGCGTGGCTTACCATCGAAGAACCGCTGGACCTGCTGAGTGCTTTTGAACGTGCCGCAGCCAGTGCCGATGTGTTGCTGCTCGATTGTATGACGCTCTGGTTAAGCAACTGGCTTTTGCAGCAGGCCAATAGTAACTTCGATGATGAGCCGTCACTGGCTGAGCTGTATAGTAATGCGGCCCTACAGGAGATTGAGCGTTTGCTGGAGACGCTCGTGCATTGCCAGCCACCAAAAACGTTGCTGCTTGTCAGTAACGAAGTTGGGCTTGGTATTCATCCCGACTATGCCATTAGCAGAGCGTATCGTGATATCCTGGGCCGTGTTAATCAGCGGCTCGCCACCTCAGCGCAGCGTGTCTACCTGATGGTTGCGGGCTTGGCCGTAGATATCAAGAAACTGCATGAAGAGGCGCATTTGTAGTACGAAAGCGGGCATTGACAGAAGGCTATCGCTGCCCTATACTAAAATCTGTCCTATATTATTGTATATTGTGGCGCGATTTATCGCGTCATCCGCCAGGTGGTCTGGTTTCACTAGCCAGACATAATAGGGAAGTCGGTGTAAATCCGACGCAGTCGCGCTACTGTAACTGGTCAGTTGTCTGCTTCCGCTCACGCTTATCTATGGCGTGAGATGGTCAAGAATGCCACTGTTCTCACATGAGAATGGGAAGGCAATGTGGGCAACGCGAAAAGCCAGAAGCCAGGAGACCTGCCTGAGTGGACATGCTCATCATCCTTCGCGTCAGAGGAACGAGCTGCTGAAACATAGATATGCTCATCGTCGGTATATTGTGTGTCTTCGGTCATCCCTTCTGGTCAACCTCTGGTATATGTGAAGTGATAGCGAGCGTTATCCCTGTTTTGGAGGTTCGCATCATGCACACCCGTCCTATTTCTTCTCGGCTATTGACAATCTTGGTGCTTGTTCTGCTCTTCTTGCTAGCGGCATGTGGACAGGGAACGACAACGAGTAGCGCGTCTACCCCTGTGCCGACACCTGCTTTAGATGTGTATGGCACACCGATAGTTTTTCCCAAGGTGCCCCCGCAGCGCATTATTTCGCTTATTCCCAGTGCCAGTGAAATCCTCGCCGCTCTGAATCTGCAAAATCGTGTGGTGGGAGTCGATTTTTACACCAACTATCCAGCTTCGATGGCGGCCCTGCCAAAGATTTCGGATGCCAATGGGAATTTCAATGTGGAGCAGATCGTCTCGCTCAAGCCGGACCTGATTCTCAGTTATGGTGAAGAGACGAAAAGCTATGATACCAAACTGACCAG
>VFSW01010018.1_pt1 | contig 13471 bp, 15 predicted proteins | sample 5358111 | NCBI WGS metagenome assembly VFSW01 (sample SAMN11554181, study PRJNA540505) | mine drainage metagenome | isolation source: sediment from site ElyBrook_90M | place: USA: Ely Copper Mine, Vershire, VT | collected 2017 | reverse complement strand
TGAGGTTGAGCAACAATTTGATCGTCGTACTTTTTCCAGCCCCATTAGGTCCGAGGAAACCGAAGACCTCCCCTGCATTTATCGTCAGTGAAAGTGATTTTAACGCATAAATCTCCTTCCGGCTGAATTCCTTTTTAAAAACTTTTGTGACCGTTGATAGTTCGATGAGAGCCATGGGCTATTTCTCCAGAAGTTTAGTCGCGTTTTCAAATACTTCGCTTACGGTGATCTGCTTCATGCAAGCCATGTCATTATTACAACGCGGTGTATAACCAAATTTAGAACAGGGGCTGCACGGAAGATATTTTGATATAACGCATGAATATTCCGATCGAGGAGCCCACTTCTTTACATTACTGGGACCGAACAACGCCAATACCCGCGTTCCTAGGGAGCTAGCGATATGCATGATACCAGAATCTCCTGATATGAGTAAATGGGATTCCTTGACCACCGCCGCTGTTTCCACAAGAGATAGTTGACCGCAAACATCAAAAATAAAAGAACAACCGTTGCTAATTCCTTCCCCATATGATACATCCTCTTCGCCGCCGACAACGACAACACCATATCCCCTTTCAATGAGTAATCGAGCTATATCGCGGAATTTATCGTTTCCCCAACGTTTCTGTCTTATGCTGCCCCCGGGGAAAACAGCAACAAATTTCCTTCCGGCTAGGCGTTCCAAGAGGGGCTTAACACGTTCAACAACTCCTGCAGGAAGTTGTAAAAAAGGCGGTTTACATACAATAAGGTTGTTTTCCAGCAGCGGTAAGACTAAATGCCTAAAGCTTTCAATTTCGTGGTCATCACGCGCATACATTACAGCATGTGTAAATAGTTTATCTCGTTCATTTGTAGCATATCCAATTGACATCGGTGACATCATCAACCGGACGACTACCGCCGAAAGCCGATGCCACTGTTCGGTATCGATCACGACATCATAGGAGCGACTAAACAGACGGATAAATTCCTTCACTCGGTCATAATGATAGATGGTATCCACCTCTGAACAGAGGGAGAAAATCGCACTATTTCTTCGTTCAGCAAGAATATCTATTGATAAATCCGGATAGGCTTTTTTTAAAAGAATAATACTCGGAAGGAGAAGCGTCGCATCTCCAATGCCTCCGGGGCGTATGAATAATACCTTTCTGATGCGGGAATAATTTGAACAGTTACTCTTCTTATTTTCTCGGACCAAAGAAAGGAAAAGACTGCCAATCGTTTTATCAATTCCTTTTAAAAGCGATATTTTATTCATTGCTTATTTATGTACGAAGAGGGAAATTGGCCTATTATCTAAAAATTAAACGTAAAAAAAGTTTCACATTCCATATAGTAAGAATTATAAAACAGTAACGCGCCTTGTCAACTCATTGAACAACACATACCCGTCCCAAACTGGAGTAAATGCAAGAGATTGTCCTACCGGAACAATTCTTTTAATTCCCTTCAAACACAATAGTTGAGCGATTTGACGCATCTCTTCACGCTCAAATTCTATGTAACTGAGAGTTTAGTCCTCATGTTGAACGACGGTATCAATCGAAGAGTTGACCACGGCCTGAGTAGAAAATACAGGTGCGAAAAGTCCGAATCGCGGTCAAGAAATACGAGTGATTTGTCGCTGGCTGCGAAATATGGATCGCACGAAACCAGCTGTTGGCCAAAAAAATTCGTGCCCCACCCGGCTCCGGCCGTGCTTCGAATCAGTTCAATACGGCTTTCAGTCTCTTTGACTGGTGTTTTTTTCATGACCTTGTCGGATGATCCTTATGAGCTTGATTCGCAAACCACGGAGCAGCGGTCACGCGCAAGATAATCCTCCATCTACATTTAGACATGCGCCGGTGATCCACCGCGACTCAGGAGAAACCAAGAAAGCAACTGCATCAGCCACATCTTCCGGCTGCCCAAGTCCGAGGGGATGGGCGGCAAGGACCTTTGCCGCAAGGTCTTTGGGCATTTTTGAGAACATCCGCATCTGCATATCCGTGTTCACCATCCCGGGAAGTACCGCGTTAATCCGAATATTCGAGGGGGCAAGCTCGACGCAAAGACTTCGCATTCCGCCTAATAACGCCGCCTTCGATGCCGAATAGGCCGACTGGGCAGCCCATCCCCTGTTGGCGGCCGCTGAGGAGATCAGAACAATTCTTCCCTGGCCCTTTTCCAGTTTCCCACCAGCCTTCAATAAAGGAAGCGCGACGCGTATCATCTCAAAAGAAGCGATGACATTTATATTCAAAATTTTTTGCCACTTGTTCCCGGAAAGCATATGAAAGGGACTGAGCAACTCCATACCCGCGCAGCACACGACGATATCCAGCCGTACGGACAGTTTCTGAATGGCTTGCAACGCCGTTTCTAAAGACTCTTGATTCGACAGATCGACTGGGACGACATGCGCGGATCCTCCATCACGAATGATCGTATCGCAAAGTTCTTTCAAAAGATCTTCACGCCGGGCGCTTAGGAACACGGTCACACCTTCTCGGGCCAGGCGCACGGCGACAGCCCGGCCTATTCCCGAAGATGCGCCGGAAATCCACGCGCATTCACCAGCGTTGAAATTCATCGCCATGTAACGAGCCCCCCTGCCCAGGAATACCCGACGCCAAAGGCGACCAGCAGCAGACGATGACCGCTCCGAAACGCCTGTCGTTCAGCCATTCGCTCTAGCACGATCGGTATTGTCGATGACACCGTGTTTCCCACATCAACGAATTCATAGGGCACCTTCGCCTGAGGGAACTGGAGCCTTTTGGACAACTCATCCAGCATGTAGCGGTTAGCCTGATGCAGGATGACGTAATCAATGTCCTCTTTGACAAGGTGCGCCCGCTCCAGGAGCAGTTTGACAGTTTGAGGGACTACCTGGAGTGCAAAGCGGAAGATCTCTTTGCCGTTCATATACAGACTGTTCCCGCTCCGGGTGTTTCCGTCTTCGTCCTTGTATTCCCGGTCTGTCACTTCAGAACGAGGCAGTCTCATTCCTCCTGACGGAACGATCAGGTTATTCCAGCCCCGTCCGTCTGTACCAAAGACAAATTGTTCCAGACCCGGGAAACCCGACGCGTCAGCTTGCACAACCGTTGCAGACGCGCCGTCTCCGAACAATGTGCGAACGGACCGATCAAGGGGATGAATGAACTTGGAGTACGTCTCTCCCGTGAGGAGCAAAACACAGCGCGCCTGGCTAGATTCGATCAAGCCCTTTGACAGAGACAACCCCATTACGTAACCTGAGCACCCTAGGTTGAAATCAAGGGAGCCGCAGTTGCGCGATAGACCGAGTCTGTCTTGCAGAATACAGGCAGTGGTCGGCAGATAGTAATCTGGAGACTGCGTACAATAAAGGATAAAGTCAATCTCTTTCGGCTTGACTCGCCCCTTCCTGAACAGTTTCTCTGCAGCCTTCACAGCGAGGTCCGAAGAACACTCGTCACTCGCGGCAATCCTGCGTTCGCTGATGCCGGTTTTCTCCAGGATCTGTTCCGCCGTCCAGCCGATATTTTGCGACGCCAGATCGGCATTGGAAAGAATGGTCTCGGGAAGGTGCGTTGTAATGTCAGTAATGACGGCCTTATTCATAAGCAATCGTATTTTCTTTGGCAGTTCCCCGGGAAAGCAACCGCTTTTAGTCTTTTACTATACCCTTCTTCCTCGCGAAGGCCAGGATCGCTGCGAATGACTTAAACTTTTCCGCGTCCTCGGCGGAGATGTCGCCGCCGGTTGCCTCATCAATCGCTGAGATTATACCTAAGGCGCCCATGGAGTCCCACTCCACAATGGTTCCAGAACCGGAGTCATCCTGGAGTTGACTTGGATCTATGTTCAAAGCAGTGGCAATTAACTTCCTCAACTCCTCTTTTGTCAACGCTGCCTCCTTATGCTTTAAGTACTTTTCAGGTAAGTTTTAGTCAGAATCTGCCTGTCAATTTTACAATATCTGTGTCAATAAAACCGGGGGCTATAGCATTAACTCGAATGTTTTGGGGTGATAGCTCCTTCGCCGCTAACAGCGTAATGCCGATAACCGCAGCTTTGCTTGCACCATATACCACCTCCCCCTCATTCCCAACTCGCCCAATTATGGAACTAATTGCCCGTATCAAACAGGAACCCCTCTGATGCCACACCGAATTCTTTTTTGATTTCATCGAACACGCTGGCATAGCAAATCTTGTTTATCAACGCAATTCAGCAGAACTGCAGCAACGAAACGAACCAACATCTGAGCGCACGCCCATCCGATGCCGCAGGTGGAACCCGTAATCAACGCAATTCAGCCATCAAGCGACAAAAGTGATTCTATGTTTTGTCAATATTTCCTTTGCTTTTCAAAGCTGCACATATTCACAACTTCTTCGTTATCAAACATGATATCAAACGGTTCTCAATTATTGTTACAAGGGCCATGTAACCGACCGAATTCGACTCTTTTTCATCGTAACTCAAATCGACAGATATATTTTCTGGTTCGAGCCCAAGTACATCTGAAAAAGCCTTTATCAATTTATCGATATTATTTCATGCATTCCTATTCCATTGACCTATTGATTTTGCCGGTACACCAAATACAGTCGTATATGCATTAACCTTTTTAAGGACTACACTTCCAGCGCCGACAACAGCAAACTGTTCTAAAACTGCCTCGGGTAAAATAGCTGAATTGCTTCCAATGCTTACTGCTTCCTTGAGCGTCGCCTGTCCGCCAATACTCACATTGGGATTTATATGACAATAATCTCCGATCACCACATCATGGCCTACTGTGGTATTAAGATTGACCGCAACAAAGTCACCTACTGTCGAATCACTAGACACAACAACATTAGGGGTCAATATCACACCATTTCCCAATTTGACATTTTCACCGAAAACTACGGTGGGATGAATGATATTGACAAATTCACCTCCCCGATTCATAATAATTTTGCACAGATACTGTTTAATCTTCACATCACTTATGGCACAGACAAAAACATCGTGCTGTTCAGGTTGATAATCCTCAGCGCTGGAAATAATCCGTACAGAGTATTTATAGTTTGTCAATATATCGGGACGGTTATCTAAAAAACCCTTTATATTCCACTGCACTTCGTAGTCACGCGATTGTCTCGCCCACGCGTATACTTCTCTTCCGAATTTCCCCGCGCCTATGATAATAAGATTTCTCAACATAAACTGAATTCTTTCACCACGTTGTTTTTCAATTACTCATTTCATCCTCGTACCTTGAGAATGACGAATCTCGACTTTTTAGACTTGGGTTTTTGTAAACTTATCTTATATACTGAAAAATTTTTCAATAGTTGCAACAATAAACTCTACTTGATTTTTTTCTAAACCCGGCCAACTTGGCAAATTGATTCCTCTCCAGCCCAGACTCTCTGCAACCGGATGTTTTTGAAACTTCTGTGAATACATTGGCATTGTGTGCACGGGATAAAATAAAGGTCTCGTTTCGATACCTGCTTTTTCAAGTGCGACCCGGAGCGGATCTCTTTGAGAGGGCTCGTAAACAAGTATTGAACACATCCAGTACGAATGCCTGACATTGCTTTCCGCACCGTGAAATGTTACGGGTAAATTGAGTAATCCTTGACTGTACCATTCTGCAAGAGCCTGTTTTCGCCCTAAAATAACTTCAATCTGTTCAAGTTGCCCAAGACCGATCGCCGCACAGATGTTCGTCATTCGATAATTATATCCTATAACGTCATGCCAATACTGACGGTGTTTTGCCAATCCTTGCCCCTTAAAGTGCCTGGCTCTGTCGTAGAGAGTTTCATCATTCGTTGTCAGCATACCGCCCTCGCCAGTCGTAATGGTCTTATTTCCAAAAAAACTATAGCAGGCAACGTCGCCGAAAGAACCAACATGTTTACCATTGTATAAAGATCCAAGTGATTCCGCGCAGTCTTCAATGAGAAAAATATTGTTTTCTTTTGCTATCGCATACAGCTCTTCCATATTGCAGGGATGTCCATAAAGATGAACGGCTAAAATTGCGCGAGTTTTTGAGGTAATCCTTCGTCTCACGTCCTTATGATCCATTTGCCATGTTGTTTCGAGTGAATCCACAAAAATCGGAGTAGCCCCGGTATATGCAATTGCATTAACCGATGCTATATAAGTCAGTGTTGGTACTATCACTTCATCGCCTTCACCGACACCAAGAGATAGCAACGCGAGGTGCAGGGAAAGGGTGCCATTGCAAACGGTAGTAGCATACCTTGCTCCCGTATATTCAGCAAATTTATTCTCAAACTCAGCGACAAACTTACCAAGTGATGATATCCAGGTAGAGTCAAGACATTCATCCACATATTTTTTTTCATTTCCCGCGAGATAGGGTTTATAGATGGGAATCGTGAACATCTGACGCTCCTTTTATCAATTCCTCGAAAATGCTCAAATACTGCGCTGCGGTATGTTCCCACGTGATTGTTGACAGCAACTGTTTGGACTGCAATGCGTCTTTCTTTGCTCTTTCCGGATTCGACAAAACCTTGTGGATTTTATCGGCAATATCCTGCGGATTTCTGGGATCAAAGACCTCGGCCTTGACGCCATGAACATCGATGTGTTCGAGAAAAGGCGGAATGGCAGACATTGCGACAGGAACACCCCTTGCCCAGGCATCAACACCTGAGCCGTTTCCCGCCTCATACAACGACGTGTTAACAACGACTGAAGCGCATTGTATAAGAGCATCCATCTGAAGATTTGTTACGTAGCCAAGACCTCTTACATCGCCACCCTGTGCATCGAGTTCAACACCAATTTCGCAGGTACGACCCGATATAATTTCAACATCCGGACCAGTGAGTACCAGGAGCACATCGTGCCCCTTCTTGCGTAACATCTGAACCGCTGCAAATAAGGGACCTAAATTTTTATGAACCGATAAGTTCGTTGGACACAGGATGTAGGGCTTGGTGATTCCTAAATCACTGACGATTCTTTTCGCATTTTCGATTGTAACATTTGTTATGATGCTGTTCGGCGCAAGATGAACGACTTTTACTTTACTTGCATACTCTGGATAAAACCTTTTAAGCTCACTCGCCATGAAATGGGACGATACAATCGGCGTTGATCGCTGAAGCCATACAGGCATTTCATGTTCCAAAGTTTCCCTTCGCCAAGGATTAAATCCATAAGATCCCATAAAATAGTATTTAAAGTTGAGATCATGAAATATCCCGGCCATTGGGCATTTCAATTTTGGACAATTCATTAAAAATGGCCAAGTAAAAAATGCCATATCAAAGTCTTTTACGATTGCTTCGAGTTCTTTGTGGACATCACCGGATATGCATAACGGGAAAAAGGACAATGAACGTCTAAATCGTTCCTGTATCCTGCTGATAACGTAGGGGGTGTGTTTGATTCCAAACAGCCCGCCGCTGGTAAACACTACGGACTTCAATTTTCTATATTTTATGCCCCAATGGGAAAAATCATCCTCCAGATTTTCACGTTTTATACTTATCGGATTCCCAATAAACGTAATTTCGATATCAGGTCGAATCTTCCGGAACGCGGGCAGCAATGCCCGTATGATCCTGCTGCCTCCACCCGGATTCCCTATATGATCAATTACGGCTAGTTTCATGGTTTTAAAAACTCCATCATTATAACACCGCACCCCGGTAAATCTGCAATCGAATTATAATAATCGTACTCCCTCCCAGTCATGTAGGCTTCACGCCAAAATGGATAGGCATCATTTCGGTTCTTTTCATCTCTATTTTTTATAAAAAAACCGCTTCTTTTTTCCCCGCAAATTGTACTATGTCTTGGTTTTCCAATAAAATTGAATATTCTTTCATTCAAAAGCTCATCATTGTAAAAGCGTTGCCCGAAGACGTATCCGTTCCTATCTTTTGTCAAAATACCATATTCATCGTAATCCACATACTCTTCATACGCGTTTCGCGCACAGGGAACAGATAATAAGAATTTTCCACCTCGTTTAAGCATTTTCCACATGTTTACAACGGCTAAGGAATCTCCCGTTCCGGGAATGTGTTCAAGAACAGAAATGCTGGTTATAAGATCAAATGATTCAGGTATTATGTAGAAGTCCTCGATAAGGTCGTTATAACACACACATCTTCTGTCAAAATTACACGCCTGAATGATTTTTCGGGTTATCGAAAGATCATTCAGGTCTGGGTTCAGTAATGTTGCATTTACCTCAGTTCTTGTCCTGAGAACGACTAGGGGGAATAATCTCGGCGATGAAATATCCAGGTAATTGCTGATGGCATCATTCCTGATCGCATTCCAGATCCAATCATACTCAAAATAACGGACAGAGTCCATAGGGAATAAAATAAAATTGAATACATGTTTATTTTCCAATCCGGGGATGAATAATAATTTTAATCCCAAGAAAAATGCATGAAATTGAAATTTCATCCCCGGACAACCAATCAACCGCGCCAAAATCCAATAATAGGGTATTAAAAGAATACCTTTTAGCACGATAAGACGACTCCTGTAACCAGAAGCACGCTGTGGAATCCGCGAATATACTTTATTTAGACCATCCGCCACGCTAATACCTCGCGTACTTTATGGAAAGACCAATAGAGAGGATAAATGGTTGATAGTGTCGAGGCAAGGTAGACACCAGCTACGCCGTATTTCGGGACCAGCACATATATTCCTCCAAAAACAATAACCGCAGAGATGAATACTATTTTAATTTGAGACCATATATCATCGAGAGATGTCAGAATTTCTCCAAAGGTGGAACTCAAGGCCGAAAAGGAGAGGCAAAATAAAAATGATAACCAGCCGATATAACCAAAATAACTATCAAGAGGTTGGCGGATCCAGATGTTTATTAACCAATCACCGATAAAAAAAAGAGGGACAGAAGGCAGCAAAACAAATAATAATCGAAGTATTACGACCCTGTTCACAGATTTTACGACCCATCCTCTTTCTTGCCGTTCAAAGGCTTCACGAATTGCCGGATAAAAAGGCAGTGAAATGCTGGAACCTATGGTGAATATCAACATATAAATCTTCAAGAGTATATTATAATCAGCCACCATGTTGAGGTTTCCGACGCGAACAATGACTATGTTCACAGCTTGATTCACTAAAAGAGCGCCTATTTGAAATAAAAAAAGTGGAATGCTTGATTGTGCGACTCTCGTGGCCGATGCCCAGCATACGCTGTTCCTCTCGAATTTGAGCCAAGGATAATATTTTTTTGCAATGAGCCATAAACACGCGTTACTAATGATGGGGCCGACTGAAAGAAGCGATATCAACCAAAGTATGCTCAGCTTTAACAGAATTGCAAGAACAATTCCACACAACGACAAAATTGACAGGGCTATTTGCGCCGCGTTTGCCACATAACCCTGCTGATATGCAATAAAAAAACTCCTAATGAGGGAAAGTGGAATGTTGACAACAAAGAAAATTCCGGCAATTAAGAAGCACTGTCCAGCAAGTTGCGACAGGTCCCCTTGAGTGATGTTTAATATCAGATGCCAGGGAAGCCATTGAGATAGAAAATATAACGGGACAATAGAACTGATTGAAATGATTGATGTGGCCGTTAGAGCTGCCGACATATAGGAGTTGGATGCCTGTTTATCATTTCTTCCGTTAGCCTCTGCAAGGGCATTATTGAGACCATTTATGATACCGAAGTCTGATAGCTGTATCCACACGATAAGAGAGCTTATCAGCATCCATAATCCAAATTTTTCTTTTCCCATGTAGTTGATCGTCAATGGTACGGAAACAAGCCCCAGCAAAGCGGAAACAACATGCGCTGTAATGCTCGATACACCCGTAAGAGCAATGCGTTTGTCGCGTTCGGAAGACCTCTCGGTTATCGCCGGAGCACCTACCGATAAATGCCCTACTCTCATGACATCCGCCCTGTCAACGAAATCAGTCAGCATTTTAATTAATTTCTTCATCATCATGTAGGTATAACTCAAGAAAACCCGACCCAACTCTCTCGGGACACGGCGACATTATTGCTTGACAACATATTATAAAAAACTAGAATCCTTTCCTACCCATCTTTTCTCATTATCTTGTCTGAAGAGGGCTAGACTTTTTCAAGACAGTCAGTATTTGTTCTGCTGCACGTCGCCAGCTGAACTCCTTGCATCTCGATAATCCCATAATAGACAAATCCCTCAGTTTTTGTCTATCCAAGATTGTATCGAGTAGTGCATTATTTATAGCATTAACGTCGGTAGGATCAACGAGAACCGCTGCTTCTCCAGCTACTTCACGAACAGATGTCGTATTCGACGCAAGTACAGGCGTTCCGCATGCCATTGCCTCTAATACAGGAAGCCCAAATCCTTCATATAAGGACAGGTATGTAAACAGATCGGCGCCACTATAAAGAACTGGCAAGTCCTCATAAGGAACATACCTTAACAGCTTGACGCGATCAACAACGTGGAATTTGTCGATAATTGCAATCAATTTTAGTAGATCTTGAGGAGCCTTTGGCCCAATTAGGACGAGTGTGTGCGGTATCTTGTCTCTAATTGCCGAAAAAGCTTCTATCAATCGAGCAAGATTTTTTCGAGGCTGTGCATTTCCCACATAGAGTATATAATTCTTATGCTGCAACCCATATTGATCTAATACCTCAGGCTTGTTCCGATGTCGAAAATGGTCTTTGTCATAACCATTATGCACAGTGTGAATTTTATCGCAACTAATGCCGTACAACCTCACTATATCATTTTTCGTATATTCTGAAACTGCTATAATTGATGACGCTTTTTTCAAAATTACAGGAACTCTGAACTTATAGTTCCACTGGACACCCAGAGGCGCATCCTCGGGGAATGTCAAAGCAATAAGATCATGTACGGTTACGACTTGCGGAATCGGGCAATAAGTAATTTCGCCTGCAATGGTTGCATAGAGTACGTCAATCCCTTCTTGCTTTAACAAACGAGGCAGAATCAGCTCAACCCAAAGAGGCCTCAATAGATAGAGGCTTTCCCCTAAAAAACGAAAAGACTGCATGACCGTCCTGATTTTATTTTTGGGGATCTGCAGCCGACTATCGTCAACAGTCCATATAACCATATCCTCGTGTTTTTTAAATAATTCATTGACGATATTAATGCTGTAAACTCCGAAGCCAGTGGGCTTCGAATCTAATATCATCGTCGCATCGATCCCTATTCGCATGTACCTCTATTCCCCATGTTCACTTCACGGATTTTTTTATGACCATCTCAATTGAATACTCGCCATTACTGTGAATCTCTGGGGTTCTTATGGAGTGACCTTCATCACAGATTTGCGAATACACGATTTCAAAGTCAGATATCGTCCTATAAAGAAGCGGAATGAGTCCAATCGTACAGGGTTCTTCATCTTTCTCCAATAAAAAAAAATGTTTGTGATCGTCGTTCCATCGAGACGGTAATGTTGTTTTTTTCTCATATAAATCACGATGCGGAATATATAAAATCAAGTATCCTCCCGGTTTCACGACTCTCCACCAGTTTTGAATTGCAATACCAGGATCATCCATATGTTCAAGTGTATGAGACGAATATACAAAATCGAACTTTCCGTCCTCAGTACCTGACAAATATTGAGCATCTCCATGTTCGACATCCCACCCTTGGCAATTATCACAAAGTAAATCTCCGCCGTAACCGACATCCAATCCTGCTCCAGAACAATAACGACTAAAAAATAATTCGCGTTCCCTTCGTCGTTTTGCGTTGGATGTTTCGGCATGACGTCTGGGCTGACCAAAGATCAGATAGAACGGTTTCAAAATATACAATCTAAAAAAGTCGTTCTTCATTAATCGCGCCTGAAATGATATCGGAAGAATTTTCTTGACACTGTAAAATAAAAGGTTCGGCATTAGTTGGTTCATATTCAACGGGTACTACCTGTTCCATTCAAGGTGTTCGAATTGATCGAATTAAGTGCTCTGATTACATTTTCCACGGATATGTTTCCTACCGATCCGAATCGACGATCGCATGAAGACTTGTCGCCACCAATGAATAACGCCTCTTCATCGCGTACCGTCCGGATATGATCACCCTTGGGGACCCATAGATCCAGCGTGGGACCGCATAGGATGATCATTTTTTTTCTTAAAGCATATGCGATATGCACGACAGATGTATTAACCGTTATCAATAACTCTACTTTTTTAATAACATCCGTTAATTCCAGTACTGTACGGGAAGGCAAAAAACGTATCCGTGATATAGATTCCCCCAAATATTTGTAAAGAAATTGTTTGAAATCCAGGAAACTTCGATCTTTGCCAAATACAACAATGTCTTCTTCCCTATTCTCCAAGAGGTATTGAATAACAAGAAGCCACTTTTCAAACGGCCAGGTATAAGAATATGATTGCCCTCTCCCACTCCAGGGATGAATAGCGATGCATCCAACCGTCTTTTCTTCGTTAAAATCGGTGATTCTGTAAGGAAGCGACAAACCATGATATTCCGGGGAAACCATTATGCGGAGCAAATCCCTGATTTGATTCAAATGTGCATCTAATATATACTCACCTCGGGGTGGAATAATGATGTCAGCGTTGATTATATTGAAATCGACGATATAATCCAACGCATGCAATCGCTTCAAGAACGATAAAAGAAAATATCCTTGTAGCGACCCCGGTGCCTGCTGCATACCAAAAACTACGTAATTATCTTTTTTTGCTTTCCTCAGTGCAAAGATGAGCTTCACAATGTGCAAAAAAATATTAAGATCAAAAAAGTGCTTTTGCAAGTCATCATACTTCCATAATTTTACGTGAGGGTTCCCTCGATGCACAATAAGACAGCGTCCATCCGGTATTAATGCTTCGACCTTGGACATCAAGTCCCCCATCACAATAAAATCCCCGAGACCAGAGGGCATCGTATAGAGTAAGAGTGGTCGAATTTTTTCGATGTTCATCAATATTTACCGTTTGAGGTCCGGTGGTAAATGCATCCGTTCACAGATAGATAACCGTCGCAACCATAAGTACCCAGAGTATCCCTACACCCATAATAGGGCCGTCCATGAGTAAGGCCTCGGTCGGGTCGCCGTTGCCTTCTTTAACGATGAAGACGTATCGAATGAGACCAAAAGCTGCCAAAGGCACGGTGTAAAACAGCCCGTTTTTGTGTTGTATCGTATAGAGGGCATACATTACACATGCCGCTGAAGCGGAAAACCAGAGGATGCCTTCAAGAAAAGATTGCGAATATTGTGAAAGGCTTTTTCTGTGATAGGATGCGTCTCTGCCTAGGGATATCAGTTCACCGAGTCTTTTTCCGGCGGCAAGAAAAAGCGATACGGCAAATACCGTCAGAAATAGCCAGTTGGAGATAGATGTTCTAAACGCTTCGCCACCCGCCATTACTCTGAGCAAAAAGCCGAAGGCAATGAAAAAAATGTCTACGATGACAAT